>Ga0114993_10006924_pt1 | contig 10568 bp, 10 predicted proteins | sample ArcticOcean_MG_C_FD_87042 | JGI IMG/M metagenome (GOLD analysis project Ga0114993, IMG submission 87042) | Marine microbial communities from western Arctic Ocean - ArcticOcean_MG_CB2_150 | ecosystem: Environmental > Aquatic > Marine > Oceanic | place: Arctic Ocean: Canada Basin | collected...
GCCGCTGATGTCGTCGCCGAGATCGCGGGTAAAGACCCCTTCTCGAACAAGGTCTACACCTCATTTGACGCTTTCCGTAGCGCATCGGTTTCCTATACCAGGATCTCTGAGGAAGCCTATACCCAGGCCCGCGCACTGACCTTCGGCTGAGCTTCGCGATGCAGCGCTTCAACCGATTCGTCGTCTCCACCGTGCCCTGGCTGACCTTGGGCATGGTACTGGTCACCTTCACCATCGTGGTCTTCCGCTACCTCTTTGACCGCGGTTGGGTCTGGATGCAGGAAATCGCGCTCTACATGCACGCCTTCACCTTTCTTATAGCCGCCGGTTATACCCTCGCCAAAGATGCACACGTCCGTGTCGACATCCTCTACCGGCCCATGAACGCGCGCAAAAAAGCATGGGTTAACCTATTCGGCAGCCTGTTCCTTTTGCTGCCCACTTGCCTAGTCCTGCTCATGGAGTCTCTGCCCTTTGTCTTCGATTCTTGGGCTGTCTTTGAAGGCTCAAAGAACGGCGGCGGCCTTGAAGCCGTTTTTCTGCTCAAGACCGCCATTCCGCTCTTCTGCCTATTGTTATTATTACAGGCGCTCTCGCTGATCAGCCAGAGCGCGCGGACATTAAAGGCCCCATGAACGCCCTATTGCCGCTGGCGATGTTCCTGGTCACCTTCGCCGTACTGCTCACGGGGTTTCCCGTCGCCTTCTGTCTCGCCGGCACGGCGCTGATCTTCGCCGGCATCGGCTTGCTCACCGGGCACTTCGACCCGGCGTTCCTCTCCGCACTGCCCTCGCGCATCTACGGCATTATGAGCAACGAGACCTTGATCGCCATACCGCTCTTCGTCTTTATGGGGATCGTACTCGAACGCTCGAAGATCGCCGACGACCTGCTGGAAACGATGGCCCAACTCTTCGGCGGCCTGCGCGGCGGACTGGGCATTTCGGTCTGCCTTGTCGGCGGTTTATTGGCCGCCTCCACCGGCATCGTCGGTGCAACCGTAGTGACGATGGGACTAATCTCGCTGCCGGCGATGCTCAAACGCGGCTACGCCCCTCCGATCGCCACCGGGATCATCTGCGCCTCGGGCACCTTGGGCCAGATCATCCCCCCGAGTATCGTCTTGGTCATCCTCGGCGATGTCGTCTCCTCCGCCCACCAGCAGGCGCAATTGAAAGTCGGCAATTTCGCCCCCGTCTCGATTTCGGTCGGCGACCTGTTTATGGGCGCACTGCTGCCCGGCCTCGCCTTGGTCGGCCTTTATGTATTGTACATTGTATTGGTAGGCATCGTCCGCCCGCAAACAATGCCTGCAATTCCCATCGACGAACGCGAGCAAGTACTCAGCACCGCATTTTTGCGCCGCCTCGCCGCCGTTCTCTTACCGCCGCTCCTGCTCATCTTCGGCGTTTTAGGGTCGATCCTGTTCGGCATCGCGACTCCGACCGAGGCCGCTTCAGTCGGCGCGATCGGCGCGATATTCCTCTCGCTGCTCAAAGGACAATTCAACAAAAAAGTGCTCAAGGAAGTCATGCGCGCCACCACCGAAGTCAACGCAATGGTTTTCACCATCCTCATCGGCGCCTCCATCTTCTCGCTGGTCTTCCGCGGCTATGGCGGCGACGTGGCCGTCGAGGAATTTCTGTTGGGCATGACCGGCGGCGTGGTCAGTTCCTTCTTTCTGGTGATGGCGGTGATGTTCCTGCTCGGCTTCTTCCTCGACTTCTTCGAGATCATTTTCGTCGTCGTGCCCATCGTCGGCCCGATTCTGTTGGCGATGGGCTTGGACCCCGTGTGGTTCGGGGTCATGATCGCCCTCAATCTACAGACCTCTTTTTTGACCCCGCCCTTCGGCTTCTCGCTCTTTTATCTGCGCGGCGTCGCCCCACCCGAGATCAGCACCCCGCAGATTTACAGGGGTGCGGTGCCCTTTATCGCAATGCAGGTTTTATTGTTGATCGTGCTGTGGTTTGTCCCCGAAATGGCGACAAAATTACCAGAGATCGTCTTCGGCCGCTAAGCGTCCCGCCGAACACTTCGACGAATAACGTCTCATATAAGAGCATCTAATGGTCGCAGTATTTAAACCACAGTTCAACGCCAAATTGGTCCAGGGAGTGGTCAAGGCTGCGCACAGGGACCTCGAACGCATTATTAAAAGACCACAGCAAAACCATTCAGATGCAGCGCCTATAAGATGGCTGCAATAACGCAATCGATAACAGCCCCTAGCCCCGCCCTGCCCTTTTCGACGATTTTGCCCGGGTGCATTCGACCAAATCGTCGAAAGTGATAACCTCTTGTGACATATAACCATAGAGCCTAAAACACCCTGATCAATCGAATACATTCGACCAGGATGTCGAAAGTGTGTTGGGGAACACGTCGCACTCATAACCCACACAAGTCAATAATAAACAATTATTTAAATTTAATTTATTCAATCATTACACCCTGGCACGCACCTTGCATTATCTCTGGTAGAACATCGGCAATGGGCCCAGTCGATATTCGACACAACGCAAAAATCAACACACGATTTAATTCATCAGGGAGCAATACCATGCAACGGATCAATCAACTCGCCGCCTTTGCCTTAGCCCTCGTGATTGCCGGAGGCGCGCTCAGTGAAACAGAAGCCCAACGCAGAGGGCGCCAATCGGCGCAAACCCTCGTCGCAGATGAAAATGCCGATGGCATCAGCGATGGCCAGGCCTCGCGCCATCGTCGCGGCGGTCATAAGCCGGGCCGGGCCGCGTTCGCCGAACAATTGACTGCGGATCAACGTAGCGAGCTCAAAGACCAACTCAGCGCCTTGCGCGAATCAGGCGCTTCCGCCGAAGAAATCAGCGCTGCATTAACGACCGAACTCACCGCGGCTGGCGTCGAACTACCCGAAGATTTCACCAAACGTGCCGCCCAGCGCGAAAGCCAACGAGCCGAGCGGACAGCCCAACGTGAAGAGATCAAAGCACTCGTCGACGACCTCAAAACCGAGGGGGCAACGCGCGCGGAAATTCGCCAGGCACTCAAGGATGCTGGCTACGAAAAACCCCACCGCGGGCACAAAGGCGGTCGACAGGGCGGCAGAGGAGCAATGCCAACGCCGGAAACCGATGCACCCTCTACCGAGTAAACCGTATATTAAACGGAAAAGGGGTCGAGCGATTAGGCTCGACCCCGCATTCCCTTTTGTCAGGAGACCTAAACCGTGCTCTTGCTTTTCGCGTTATTCGCCCTCGCCCTGTCGACGCTGCCCGTCGGCGCGCAACAGCAACAATCCGCCCCCGACGTCGTCGGATATGTCGACGAGGACCGCGACGGCCTCAACGACCACTTTCGCGACCACGATGGCGACGGCCGCAACGATATCGGGCAGCGTCCGTATCCACACCACTTTAGTTTTGTAGACGCGGACGAGGACGGGCTCAATGACCACTTCCGCGATAAGGACGGCGACGGCGTCAATGACCTAGACGGGCGTTTCATAGACTCGGATAAGGACGGCTTCGTCGATAATATCATCGACTTCGAGGGCGACAATATCAACGATATCACCGGCGAAAAATACGGGCCGCGCGGCTTAAAGGGCTATCGCTTCGGTCGTATCTTTGAGGAGCGCGGCCACCCGGTCAAACGCTTCCTCGACGAAAACGGCGACGGTATGCACGATCCCTTCAAACGACTGCATCAACGCATGCGCATGATGGACCGCCGCATGGACTACTTTTTTGACGAAGACGGCGATGGCATTGATGATGCCCGCCTATTGCACAAGAAACGAGGCCCACCGGGACTGCGATTGCAGAAAAGGTCCAAGGTCGGACCGCCACGGCGGAGCTTGCCTTCGCGCTTGCGACAAGATGACCCCGAACGCGACAAAAAACGCAGAGGACGCAAATGAAATATTGCCTGGCCCTTCTCACCGCGTTAGTCTCCGTCGCCGATGCGCAAATCATACCCAATGTAAACCTGTATACGACCTATACGGACAATCTCTTCCTGAGTTCGACCCAACGCGGCGACGTAGTCAATGCCAGCTATGTCGATCTCGACTACGTGGTCAACGAGGATCTCGGCCTCTACTACTCGGGCAGCGCCAGTCTCTTCAGCGAAAACACCGACCTCTTCAGCCACCTGCACACCTTTGGCTTGAGCTATACGCGCCCCTTGCGCACCGACGACCTACTCGTCGCCGGCCTTGAAACGGGGTTGCGCCTGGACCGCCCGCTCTACGACTATCGCGACTTCGCCGAGGGCCGCGCCTTTGCCACTCTCAAGTCCTATCTGCGCCCCGACCTGCTCGGCCGCATCGGTTATAACCTGCACTACCAGAATTTCCTCAACGCCAACGACTACAGTTATGTCGAACAACGCCTCAATGCGCAATTCACCCATGTCCTGCCGACACGCACTACATTGCAATTCGGTGGCGAATTGGGCCTCAAATCCTATACGCAAGCGAGCGGGGCTGATCCTTTCTTCGATCTTTCCGACCGATCGGACCAAGACCACCACCTACTGCAAGGAGTCAGCCGACTCAAAGCCGCCCAGTCCCTAGGCGCCAATGCCGGCCTACAGCTCGAATGGCAACACCGGCAGAGCTTCACCGGCCAGAGCCGCTTTGCCGACCTGTTATTCTACAATCCCGACAACGATCTCTTTGACGACCAATTTAGCTATGACGGCCAACAACTCGGCACAACCTTGAAATACCTGGCGCCGTGGCAGAGCGAGCTAGTGGCCTCTTTCCAGCGCGAAAGCCGTCATTACAGCAACCGGCCGGCCTATGACCTGAGTGGTTTCCCCACCGGAGACTCGGCATCAGAAAACCGCCAGACCCTGCGTTTGGGGCTGGGCCGAACATTCTATCCGGTAAACTCATGGATCCAGGAAGCCGGTGTCGAATTGGAATGGCTCTACCGCGATATCGACTCCAACGACGTCTTCTACGACGCCACCGCGCGGTCGTATACAATCGGTCTACAATTGGGCTTTTGAAGAGAAGTGCTGTAGGTGTAGGTAGAACACCTACAGCAACTCATCGATTATGTGACCGCCCGGATGGGAACTTCGGCCAGCCATACCCGACATCCGCCCACCCGCGTGTTACTCCGTCCCCGCCATCATTGATCGCACGTCTCGCACCCGTCGAGTTAGATCGAATACTGCGGGTCATCTATAACAGTATCGCACTAGTCGACGCACATGCTTAGTTGTCCGCGCCGCACGGTCAACTAAGCGTCTATTTCAGCCCGTATTTCTTCAGCTTATACCGCAGATTGCGTTCGGTCAAACCCAAGATATCGGCCGCCCGGCTCTGGATGCCATTAGCTTGCTGCAAAGCCTCGGCGATGGCCTTTTTCTCTAAGTCTTCAACTTGCTCCGACAAGGTCGTTCCGCTCGGCAGCGACTCGGCGGCACTTTGCATTTCTTGCCCTTCGAGCGACAAATCATTCTTCGTCACGACATCGCCGCGTGCCATAACCACCGCCCTCTCGATAATATTCTGCAACTCACGCACATTACCCGGATAGGCGTAGCGCATCAAAAGATCCATCGCCTCTTTCGAAACCCCTTCGATGGTCTTGGCGTTTTCTTCGGCGTAGCGGGCTAGGAAATGCTCGACGAGCACGGGAATATCTCGCTTGCGGCTTCTCAACGGCGGCAACTGCACCGAAACCACATTGAGCCGGTAGAACAGATCCTCGCGGAACCCGCCATCAGCGACCAGCCCCTGTAAATCGCGGTGCGTCGCCCCGATCAAACGCACGTCGACCTCGATCTCTGTGCCGCTACCAACCCGCTCTATTTTGCGCTCCTGCAAAACGCGCAGAAGCTTTACCTGCACTTCGGCGGGAATTTCAGCCAGTTCGTCGATAAATAACGTGCCGCCGTTCGCCTGCTCAAAACGCCCGACCCGACGGTTAATTGCACCGGTAAAAGCGCCCTTCTCATGGCCAAAAAGCTCACTTTCTATTAGCCCCTTGTTGAGTGCGGCGCAATTAACCCCGACAAAGGGTTTGTCCGCCCGCGGACTCGCGTCGTGCACCGCCCGCGCAACCAATTCCTTGCCCGTGCCCGACTCTCCCCTGACCAGCACCGTCGCCCGGCTTGGCGCGGCGCGCGCGACGACATTCAACGCCTCTTCCATCGCGGGGTCGCGGGCGATTATACCGCCGAATTGTGCACCTCCGCCGATACGCTCGCGCAATAACTCGTTTTCCGAGACTAGATGGCTACGCTCCAGCGCGCGATCGACGATCTCATCCAACTCATCGAGGTCAATCGGTTTCTCCAAATAGTGAAAAGCCCCCTCTTGCATCGCGTCGACCGCTCCGTCGACTGAGCCAAAAGCCGTGACCAGTACCACGCCGATATCCGGGTTGGTCTGGCGAGCCGCTTCGAGCACCCCCATCCCGTCGAGCTCTGGCATACGCAGATCGGTGATGACCAAATCGACGACCTGCCCTTGCAATATCTCTAATCCCCGCCGCCCGTTATCGGCCTGCAAAACGGTGAATCCACGTTTGCGCAAATAACCGCCGACCGCTTCGCGCTGCGACGCCTCATCGTCAATAACCAGAATCGTGTCTCCGGCCATATCAACACCCCCTCGGCAATAAAATGGTGAATCGAGTGCCCTCGCCCAGCGCGCTCTGCACTTCAATCCGGCCCCCGTGCTCGGAGACGATGCGGTGCACTATACTCAAACCCAGCCCCGTGCCCTCGGCCTTAGTCGTAAAATACAAATCAAAAATTCGTTCGAGCTCCGCCGGAGGTATGCCGGGACCCGTATCTGCGACGGTGATCTCCACCCAGCCATCCGCGAGGGAGCGCGCCGCCAATTTGATCGCCTCCTCGTCCATCGACTCCATCGACTCTATGGCGTTGCCCAACAAATTCAGCAACGCCTGTTGCAACTGATCTGCATCGACTTCGACTGCACCGACATCGTTGAAATCTCGCTGCAAATGCAAACCCGTCGCCAGGACGCGAGGTTCGATGGTCTGCGCCGCCCGTTGCAAAAGCGCCGCAAGGTCTGCTCGCTCCTTTGCCAGGGCCGGTGGGCGCGCTAGTTCGAGAAATTGTTCGATAATGCGATTGACCCGCTTGACTTCCTCCGAAACGACACCGGTCAATTGGCCGTATTCCTCTTTATCCTGCTGCGGGATGAACTCGCGTCGCAGCCGCTGTACTATGACGCTTATGGCATTGAGCGGGTTGCGTACTTCGTGGGCGACCCCCGCCGCCAAAGCCCCCATTGAGGCCAAGCGGTCTCGTCGTCTCAAATCCGCCTCCATCGCTACCTTTTCGCTCAAGTCCTGAACGACCAAGACTATCGTCTCCACCTCGCCGTCGGCGTTGCGCACCTGCGAGCTCGAAACCGCGAGCGTCCGCTCACCACCCTCTTTATTCGTATATAGGCAAACGGCCCCGAGCAACTCCTCGCCTTGTAATGCCCGGTCGACAATCTCGTGCGGCCAGACCTCTTGTAAGCGCCGCCCCCGAACTTCATTGCGATCGCCACCCAACAGGTCTTCTGCCGCCTGATTGAACACCTCGATCACCCCGACCGGGTCCGTGGCGATAACGGCGTCCGCCATCTGGGTCAAAATCCGGCTGCTATACGTTTGAATACGGGTATAGGCATCGCCGAGCAGGGACAGGTTTTGCCGCACCGTCACCGCGCCTGCACCGACCGCTCCGAGCACCAACAACAGCAATACCAACAACAACACCTGCAGCCTGCCGCGCCGCTCTTGCACACGAAGCTCGTCGAGCGAAAGGCCGATCCGCAGTAGGCCGAGCGTCTCGCCCTCGGGCGCGAAAGGAATCACTGCCTCAAAAATCTGTTGGCCCTCAAAGGTGACTAACCGCGAGTCCACCGAATCTTTGACCAACGCCGATTCGAGGAAGGTGTCGCCGGTTATCGGGTCGATCAACACCACGTCGCTGGAGGCGGCCAACACACCCAGCGAATCCTGTAACACCATATATACGACGCCTTTATTAGAGCCGATCTCCTGGATCAGCCTACCGGCCCCGGAACGAATCCGCAATTCTAAAAGCCGCTCGGCAGACGCCCGCACGATCACCACCCCCCCATTGCGCATCGCCACCGCGACGGCAAAGAGCCGTTGATCTAATTCAAATAGCAGCGCTTGCTCCAAACCGGCGAACAATGGCTGCAAACCCTCCTGCCAACCATCTAGTTCGTCATCATCGACAATGCCACTAGACGCCAAAAGCCGACCCTCCAGATCCAACACGTCCACCTGATCTAGTTCATGCTCCGCTGCCAAACGCTCGATAAGCGTATCGGATAAGGCCTGCCTACTGCCCAACTCCGCAAGCAACCGCGCATTGTCGAGCAAGCGCTCGCCGACGAGCGCTTCCATATCGGCTTCGGCGCGCAACACATTCTCCTCCGCACGGGACACCGCCTCAGCCAGCGACCGCGCACCGCGTTCCATCGTTTCCAATGTCGATCGTCGTTCCTGTTGTAGCCCATATAGAGCAAAGGCGCCCAAAACGACGGCCAGCACCGCAAAGAGAGCGGCCAAATAACCGGGTTTGAGCGCCGTGGGCCTGACCGGAACGATATCCGGTGTGAAGTCAGCCACCCGTCACCACACCTATCCCGTGCACATAAACCAATTCGCCCCCGCGATAACCGGTCAACGCCACTAACACGCCGATCAGTATGCCCATCCCGATGCACGCGTAAAGCGCCTTACCGTCCATTGCCCCCTTCAACTGCAAGGGCAATCGCCCCAACGTCGTGCCTAAGGCCAATAACATAGTCCATGTCGCCAGGTCCTCATGCGCCGAAATCTCCCCGGCGGCAGCCCCCTGCCAATGGCCTTCGGCCGCGGCATTGCCGCTGAGCACCGCGACGCATGATGCCAGGGTCCCGAGGACCATCAACCCATAGGCGAGCAGGTGTCCTTCGCCTCGCCGCGACCACAACGCGACCAGATCGCACAACGGGCTCAAGGGCAACAAGGCGATGGGATAGTGAACGATAAGGGGGTGCCAATCCATCTTCGAAGGATAGGCCCTAAACCCCGTGCGGGCAAGCGCGATTGACACATCTGCCACGAGGTCATATCATCTGGGAAATCGACCCTCTTTGACGGGATAAACATCATGGGCACAGATCTGTCACAACATATAGAAAGCCTATCGTTAATCGACACCCACGAGCATTTGCGCAAGGAGCGAGACTGGGTCGAAGACGGGCCCGATATCCTACAGGACCTCTTCGGCAACTACGTGCCCGCCGACCTGATCACCGCCGGAGCCAGCCGCGCTGATCTCGACCGCCTGACCGATGCCGCCGACCCCGATTTTGGCGCCCGCTTCGAGGCGATCCGTCCGGCCTTCGAAACCACGCGTTTTACCGGCTACGGCGAAGCGGTCACCATCCTCGCCCGCGAGGTCTACGGTATGAGTGAGTTCAGCGGCGACGAATTGCAAAAAGCCCAGCAAAAGCTCACCACATGGCGGCAACCCGGCGGGCGCTACAAACTGCTCAGCGAAGTCGGCAAACTCGATCACGTGCAAACCGACGATTTCTGCTGGCCCTGCGTGCCGGACGACTCGGGCGTCGACTTTTTCCTCTACGATCTATCCTGGGCCGGCTTCTGCAATGGCCAGGTAGACCCCGCCGCCCTAGCCGGCGAAACGGATATCACGGTCACCAACCTGGCCAGCCTCAAACAGGCGATGGAAGCAATTTTCGCGCAATACGGCCCCAGCGCCATCGCGGTCAAAGCGCAACACGCCTACAACCGCACCCTGCGCTGGCAAGAGCGAAACGACGCCGACGCCGAACGCGTACTCACCCGCTCATTGAAAGGCGAGGAATTGGACGAGCCAAGCCGGCTGCTTTTAGGCGACTGGTGCTGGGCGCGCGGCTGCGAACTCGCAATTGAATACAACCTACCATTCAAGATTCACACCGGCTATTACGCCGGCAACGACCGCATGCCCGTCGACCGGATAAAAAGCGGCCATCTCTCTCCCCTATTAGCCCGCTACCTCGACTGTCGCTTCGTATTGATGCACATCGCCTATCCGTATTCCGGCGAACTGGTCTCGCTCGCAAAGCACTATCGCAATGTCTACGCAGACTTGTGCTGGGCCTGGTCGATCGATCCATACAGCGCCTGCGATTTTGTCCGCCGCTTTATCCACGCCGTGCCCGCCAACAAGCTCTTCGCCTTCGGCGGCGACACCTCCTGGCCTACCAGTTCAGTGGCCTACGCGATTCAGGCGCGCCGTTGGCTAACGCGCGCGCTGCAGGGCGAGATCGACGACGGCCTGCTCACAGAGGTCGAAAGCATCGAATTGGCAACGCGCTTTATGCGCGGCAACCAGGAAGCCTGTTTCGACATCGCCGGCACTCGCCAGGCCCTCAAGGCAGGTTGAGATGAAATTTCATTGCCCCGCCTGCAAAATACCCGTCATCGAACCGATATACCGCTGCCCGACCTGTGACGGACCGGTAGAGTATCTGCCATCGCAAACGCCAACATTCCCCCGCGAGGCCATCGCCACCC
>Ga0114993_10006927_pt1 | contig 10566 bp, 6 predicted proteins | sample ArcticOcean_MG_C_FD_87042 | JGI IMG/M metagenome (GOLD analysis project Ga0114993, IMG submission 87042) | Marine microbial communities from western Arctic Ocean - ArcticOcean_MG_CB2_150 | ecosystem: Environmental > Aquatic > Marine > Oceanic | place: Arctic Ocean: Canada Basin | collected...
CTTAGGGCCGTCCCTTCGGGACTAATCACGGCGCCACGGTTTCAGTGCCAACGGGGATTTGTCTTTCGCGCCGGTCCGCCTCTCAGGGCAGTCTTGGGACCGTCCCTTCAGGGCTCTGTCTGCCACTGACTGTGGTCCGAAGAAAAAGACGCCGGGCCGAAGTGTCCCATTGGCCGGCAATCGCCTGGTGCTAGACATTTTGTCCTTCGGCAGAAAAACGGTGGTCCTGGCTGCGGGTCGCGCTATGATTTGCGCGTGACAGTCCCAAAAGCGGAAGGTTTTTTGGAATCATCCGTGCCCATCAGTGGAATCCGTGGTCAAAAACAGGAGAACCACGGATACCACGGATCTACACGGATGAAACGAGAAGTGATTCACCCCAGTGAAGGTGGAAAATGGACAATAATTATACAACCCAGCAGTTTTCCCTTGACACTACTTGCCGTATGACATGCACTAAAAACGATTTTGCTGTTCGGAAAGTCGAGCCCTTTAAGAACACAATCGGGGTTCGATCTAGGGGCGTTCGACAAGGGTTTGGGTTTATGAATGCGGCGCTCGAAAAGGACCCGTTTTTGGCGGTTAGCGAGAAGTGTGAGAAAGTGAGGGAAAAACGAAAATGTGAGCGTAAGTGCTTGAGCGAAAAACAACTTAGGGCGACATGCGACGCGCAGAAAAAGTTCTTGACACCCGACTCTGGTGGTCGTGAGTGCCAACTGACAAGGGCCTGTGAAAGACGGCCAAACGACTTATCGAATGGGGGGCCAAAGCGGGCGATGATTTAGCGTCGCAACCTGTTGCGACTGACGGAGTTATGACTTGTCGAGCGCGGCGGTGTTTTGGTTCAATAAGGGTGTTTGACTGTTTGGGAAAGATGCGACGAGGGGAGTGGCGAAAGGAGGGCAGTGGTGGGCGTTTGAGCAAGAGGGGTGCGTGGACGCACCCGCGAAGTGTCACGGGAAAAATGGGGGAGAGGCGGCCTATTTCTCCAGTGCCTCTTTGATGATCGCGTCCAGGTCGAACTGCCCTTGGTCGATCGAATCGAAGACCGATTGGCGGACAGTGTCTTTGTCGTATTCGGCGATGCGGGCGAGAATCTTGGCGACTTCCTCGTCGCTGTGGCCGCGCTGCTTGAGATACTCGACCAGTTGGGCATTGTCGTCGTCAGGTGGCGTCGCGTCGGAGGTCATCGGTGGACTGCCTTTCTGTTGCGATGCGTCGTGAAGGAGTTACGATTCCGTTTGTCGCTCGTGAAGTTCTTGATGCTCGTCTTCGTCAGTAGGCCGGTTGTCGTAGCCGCGCTCAGGCGAAAGTTCCAGCCGGTCGACGAATTTCACATTGGCGCACTCGTCGACGTCGTCCGCCTGACATGCGGCATGATCCGGGATAAAAAACCGCACCGGCCCGCCAGACGAAAGGGGAAGGGGGCCGTCCTGCTGAGCATAAATCACCAACCCCCGATCAATCACGGCCGCTAGCGGCACGCTGGCGTGAAAGTCATCGGCCGAGGAATGCAGCGTAATGAACTTGGCGTCGTCACTCGGGCCGGCCGCCGCCAGCACGCCCCAGAGCGTCACCGCCCGACCGCCGTGACGAAAACCATGCTTCGCCGCGTCGGCGATTTGCACCTCGGCTGGCAGCGCTGCCAGATCCTCGAGCGACAACGACAATGGCCGCTCGACTTGGCCCTCGATAGATAACAAAACCGGATTCGACATGAAAACCTCGTGGGAATGGGACAACAATCGAACCCGCAGCATAACAAAAGCAGTATAACAAAAAACGCCGCCGCCTCGGAGGATCGAGACGGCGGCGCGCTAAATGAGTGGCTGTCAGTGGTGGATTGCTCGTGGGCCTCGTGCCCTCAGTCCCTTACGAGCAACCCATGCTGTTGCCACACGAATGGCATAAATAACAATTTCCGTTGCGGACCGTGATTGACCCGCACACATCGCACGGCGGCGCGTCAACCTGGAAACCGGCAAATTGATCCTGCTGGCTCGAACCGCCGACCGTTACCTTCGCCTGTAACACGCCGGCTCGTTCTAGCACGGCCGAACTGACCTTGCTCGACCCGTTGCTGCCGCCCGATTTGCGACCGTTGCCTAGCGCGACGATCCCGTTCGATCCGTTCTCCTCAGCCGATCCTGGCTTCTTCTGCCCGTCGGCCTTCTTGGCGACGGGCTTTACCTCTTTTTCGGCGTCGGTGCCTCCGCTTGGCTTGTCCTCGACCGGCAAGCCCATGTGGGCCTCCTTATAGCCGGCGATAAATTCGTTGCCTAGCCAGCGAAAGATATAGTCGACCAGACTCTTCGCATGGCGAATCTCTGGGTTCTTGGTAAATCCGAGAGGTTCGAACCGCGTGTAGGAGAACTTGTTGACCAGCACCGTCAGCGGCACGCCATATTGCAGGCTCATCGAGATCGCCGTGCCGAAGCAGTCCATCAGACCGCCAATCGTGCTGCCCTCTTTGGCCATGGTGATGAACAGTTCGCCGGGCCGCCCATCATCATAACAGCCGACCGTGATATAGCCCTCGTGGCCCTCGACGCTGAACTTGTGAGTGATCGACTGCCGAGTGTCGGGCAATCGATCGCGTCGCGGCACAGCGACCGCCTTTTTGGCGTCCTTGTCGCTCTCGCTCGAGGTGTTCAGAGGCTGGCTGCCTTTGGAGCCGTCGCGATAGATCGCCAAGGCCTTCAGACCGAGTCGCCAGCCTTGTAGATACGCCTCGGCGATGTCGGCCGGAGTCGAATCGTTAGGCATGTTGACGGTCTTCGAGATCGCTCCCGAGAGAAACGGCTGAGCCGCAGCCATCATCGTCACGTGAGCCTGCCACGCGATGCTGCGCATTCCGCCGGCCGGTTTGAAGGCACAGTCGAAGATCGGCAGATCTTCTTCTCGCAGGTCGGGGGCCCCTTCGATCGTGTCCTGCTGGTCGATGTAATCGGTGATCCCTTCAATCGTCGGCTGGTCATAGCCGATATTCTTCAGGGCCATCGGCACCGTCTGGTTGACGATCTTGAGCATCCCGCCACCCGCAAGCTGTTTGTACTTGACCAGTGCGATGTCAGGCTCGATCCCGGTGGTGTCACAATCCATCATAAAGCTGATCGTGCCGGTCGGGGCGAGCACGGTCGACTGAGCATTGCGGAATCCAAGTTGTCCGCCCTCGCTAACGACCTGATCCCAAACTCTTCGGGCCGCGTTCTTAAGATAATCGGGACACGACGGGTCGATCTGTTCGACCGCATCACGATGCATCTGCATGACATTGAGCATTGGCTCACGGTTCTCGTCATAGCCGTCAAACGGTCCGGCCGCAGCGGCCAATTCGGTACTGGTCAGATTCGCGGTGCCATGCAGCAGTGCCGTAATGGCCCCGCACAAACCGTGGGCTCCGTCAGAATCGTAGGGCAAACCACTGGCCATGATTAGGCTGCCGAGGTTCGCATAGCCGAGTCCCAAGGGACGGTATGCGTGGCTGTTCTCGGCGATCAACTTCGTCGGATAGCTGGCGTGGTCGACCAAAATCTCTTGGGCGATGAAAAAGGTTCGACAGGCCGCCTTGAACCGCTCGACGTCGAACGTGCTCGTCTCGGAGTCAAAGAATTTCATCAGGTTAATGCTGGCCAGATTGCACGCCGTGTCGTCGAGAAACATATACTCGCTGCACGGGTTGCTGGCGTTGATTGGGCCCGAGTTGGGACAGGTGTGCCAGTGGTTGATCGTCGTGTCGTATTGCACGCCGGGGTCGCCGCACTGCCAGGCGTTCTCGGCCATTCGGGCCATCACGTCGCGGGCCGGCCATTTGGGGCCTTCTTTCTTCGGGTCGGTGACCCAGTGCGTGACCCACTCCTGATCCTTCTCGTACGCCTGCATAAAATCATCGGTCAAGCGGACCGACAGGTTGGCGTTCTGGAACATGATCGAGCTATAGGCTTCGCCGTTGAAGTTCGCCTCGTAGCCGCCCTTGTGAATCAGACAGAGCGCCTTGGCCTCTTCCTTGGCTTTGCAGTCGATGAACTCCATCACGTCGGGATGCCAAACCTTGATCGATTGCATCTTGGCGGCCCGACGGGTCTTGCCGCCGCTCTTGACCACCGCCGCGATCTGGTCATAAACCCGCATGAACGACAGCGGTCCCGAGGGGCGACCGCCGCCCGAGAGTTTCTCGCGATGCGAGCGGATGGTCGACAGATCGGTGCCGGTGCCGGAGCCGAACTTAAAGAGCATCGCCTCGCTACGGGCCAGCTCCATGATGCTTTCCATGTGGTCATCGACGCTTTGGATAAAGCAAGCCGAGCCTTGAGGATGCTCATAGGAGTTTTCCGGCCGATAGGCTTCTTCTTGTTCCATGTCCCAGTGCCAGTTGCATTGAGCTCCCTTGACGCCGTACTCCTGGAACAGCCCGACGTTGAACCAGACCGGCGAGTTAAACGCCCCGTGCTGATGCACACAGAGCCAAGTCAAATCGCGATAGAAGTTCTCAGCGTCCTGCTCGCTAGCAAAGTAGCCATCCGACAGGCCCCAGTCGGTGATCGTACGGCTCACACGATTGACCAACTGCTGAACGCTCTTCTCGCGTTCGGGCGTGCCGACTTCGCCATAGAAATACTTGCTCACGACCACGTTGGTGGCCAACTGGCTCCAATCGGCCGGAACTTCGGCATCGTGTTGCTCGAAGAGCACCTCGCCGTCTTCGCCTTTGATCGAGGCGCTACGGAGTTCCCAGTTAGTGGTCTCAAACGGGTCAACGTCCGCGGGACAGAAGACCGGATCGATCCTAAGCGCTTTTCCAGCGTGCCCTAAGGTAGAACGGGAAGTGCGCGGCGCAGCAGCAGTCGCCATGGATCAGCTCCTTCTGATGTAGTGATTGGGGGCATCCGTACCAGTTTAATAGATTTGTGTACAAGAGTACACCGTTCCATCCCTCTTCGTCGGCTCTCATAGCCGCCCGAGTTCCGCTTACCTCAGGAAAAAAACGGGGGGATCCCCCCTGAGGTAGTGTTTTAAAAGGATCGTGCCAAGATATTGTATCCGATGCCCTTCTGGGCACAACATCCGGTACGCCCAATGAGTTTACACATTTAGATCGGCGCGTCAATCAGATTTTATTAGAAATACTTAACTCGCTGTGACATATGGGGTTATGAAATAAAATGGAAAAACGACCATGCTAGCACCAAGGGCCGGCAAAGTCAGTTTCGCTCGGTATTTTTCGGGCGTTCGGGATCTTGGTGTACTTGCCATGAAGCCGCACCATGTGAGGGGCAAGTTCAAATTTTTTTTTGGCCGGTCAAAATCGTTCGATTCTTCGTGTTTGTTGGCCTGAGCGACAGATAAAATGCTCGCCGAAGACGAAAAAAATTTGAAACGAATCAGAAATATCATCCCCCTTCGCGACGAAGTAACGAATGGGTGAAATGACGAATGACGATGGTATGCGTGGCTCCACCATCAACGGCGGCGGTCGGCGACAGCGAATCGACATTCGACATTATTCATTCGTCATTGATTGATCAGGCGTCGTTCGACTTCGGTACGGCGTCAAGAAACTAGGAGTTTCCCATGATTTTCAGCCCACTGTATCTCATCATGCTTGCCCCTGCGATGCTCTTGGGCTTGTGGGCCCAGATGCGGGTCAAAAGCACGTATCATGCGGCGCTGCGCCAGCCGGCCAGTATGAGCGGCGCCAGTGCGGCGCGGCGGCTGCTCGACTCGGCCGGGTTGCAACGTGTTGGCATCGAAGAAGTTCCCGGTGAGTTGAGTGATCATTACGATCCGCGTCACAAGGTCTTGCGTCTGAGCCAGGCGATCTATCACAGCCGCACGATGGCTTCGGTCGGAATCGCCGCACACGAAGCGGGCCATGCGATTCAGGACGCCAAGAACTATGCCCCGCTAATGATCCGCAACGCCGCGGTGCCGGCGGCGAACTTCGGCAGCGGAATCAGTTGGGCGCTGTTCTTCATCGGGTTGATGATTGCCCAGATGTCTCGCACCGGCGAACCGCTCGGCTGGACGCTGATGATCGCCGGGATCGTCGGCTTCGGCTGCGTGGTGTTTTTTCAGGTGATCAATCTGCCCGTCGAGTTCGACGCCAGCGCCAGGGCCAAGCGCCAACTGGTCGAATACGGCATCGTTCGCGAGAACGAAATGGGCACGGTCAACAAGGTGCTCAACGCCGCAGCGTTGACCTACGTCGCCGCGACGCTACAGGCAGTATTGCAGATGCTCTATTTCATGATCCGCATGATGGGAACGCGGCGAAGATAGCCGCTGCCATCTGGTTCTGACCGCAGTTGACCCGGGTGGCCGCGATGTTTTTCTGCCAAGCGATAACAGCAACTGTGCTCCGCGTGGACAGAAAAACGTCGGCGCGACGAAGTCACAAGAGGTTCACCACAACAGGGATCCTCCTGTCGCAGAGCGACCCCGACGATTCTCGAGTCATATCTAGCAAAGTGGAACGCGGAACGGCGAGAATCATCGGGGCTACCCCCTTGGAGATTAACACTCGACAGGCCACCTGACCCATCCTGCTCCTCTACTTCACATCCTTCATATCGACCTTGCATCCTTCGTTGGCCGAGATGATCGCCGCCTCGAGCACGCGCTGCGTCTCATACGCATCTTGGAAGTCAGGCAGCGGCACGGTCGGCTCTTCGCCGGCGAGGACTTTGAGGATGTCATACGCCTCGTTGGTGAAACCGTGCTCGTAGCCAATCAGATGAGCATCGGGCCACCAGTTTGCCACGTACGCATGCGACGCGCCGTTGGTGCACATGATGTTGGTCCAGCCCTGCACGGCACGAGGACGGGTGGCGTCGTAGTATTCTAGCTCATTCATCCGCTCGAAATCGAATCGCACCGAGCCCTTGCTGCCGTTGATCTCGAAGGTGTTGCGGTTCTGGTTGCCGGTTGCCTGTCGGGCGGCTTCGAAACTGGCCACCGCTCCGCCGGAGAAGCGGGCCAAGAACAACACCGTGTCGTCGACCGTGACGTCGCCCATCTCGGCTTCGCCTTCCATACCGGCCGCAATTCCGCCGGCCGCGACGCCGGACATTTTCTTCCGCTGTTTGATGAACGTCTCGGCAATCGCTCCAGAGATCTCGGTGATTTCTTCGCCGGTCACAAACCGCGTCATGTCGATGATATGGGCGTTCAGGTCGCCGTGGGCGCCCGATCCGGCCAATTCCTTGTCGAACCGCCAGAGCAACGGAACGTCGTCGCCGGCCCAATCCTGAAGATAGGTTGCCCGTACGTGGCGGATTTCGCCCAGAGCGCCGTCTTTGACTAACTGATGAGCCAACGCGGCAGCCGGACAGCGGCGATACACAAACCAAACAAACGTCGGCACACCTGCCGCCTTAGCGGCTTCGGCCATCTCGCGGGCTTCGTCGAGCGTGCCGGCGATCGGTTTCTCGCACGAGCAAGGCTTTCCGGCGGCGATCGCGGCCTTGGCGGGCGGGGCATGCATAAAGTTGGGCGTGACGATATCGACCAGCCCCACGTCGGGCGAGGCAATCGTGGCCTCCCAATCGGTCGATGCGTTCTGCCAGCCCCAGCGATCGGCGAACACCTGCGGATTTTCGGCCTCCTGGCCAAATACGGTGTGCATTACGGCCTTCATCGGCGGATCAAAGAACCGACCGACCTGGCCCCAGGCGTTCGAGTGCGATCGGCCCATAAACCCCTGCCCGATCATGGCTACGTTTAACGACGACATGGAGATCTCCTTGGAATATGCCTGTTTGACAGTTCGATTCACGAGAATTCAGGCCCCGTTTTTACCCGATTTGAGCCGTTTTGCAAGTGACCGATTTTTCCCTTGACACATTTCGCGGGTGCGTCCACGCACCCCTCTTGCTCAGTGATTTTCCCTCTTCTCGCTGCTTCCGAACAGTCAAACACCCTTGTTGAATTAACCGACCTCCGCGCTCGACAAGTCATAACTCCGCTCGTCGCAACAGGTTGCGACGCTAAATTATTACACGCTTTGGCCCCCCATTCGATAAGTCGATCGGCCAAAAATCGGCAACATTTCTCCACCACTTGCCATTTGACACCGCCGGCCAAAACGGCGTGGGTGTAAGAACTTTTTTCTTGCGATCTTCATCGTCATAACTCGTTGCTCGGGAAACGACTTGCGTCACGGTTTCACATTTTGAAGTGGTTTTCGACATTTTCCGCTTACCGCACAATATCTGCTCCTTTTCAAACACCCTCCAAACCGCCCCGCCGACTTGTCGAACGCCCCTAGATCGACGCCCAATTGTGTTCTTAAAGGGCGCACATTTTCCGAACAGTCGATTCGATAACGGTACTTGTCGATTGACCTCCCGTGTCAAGCAAAAACTTTTGGGTTGTATAAATTTTCGGCATGGTACACCACCTTTCGGGTGAATGGTGTCTAAGGTTATCGGTGATCTGCGCGTTTCCTGGAATAAAACCACGGAATCACGGCTGAGAAGAGACTCTCCACGAACTGCTCACCGATTCGACGGCGCGGCGAGCAGCGATGATTGTCCGCCATCGGCTCACCATCAATGTTGGCGAAACCGGACAATCATCGGTGTTGGCTTGGCAACCGGTGGATATTGGGAAACTCAACGCGACGGAGCCCTGATCGCTCCCCTCCACCGGTCGCCGTCATCGCTGTCACCCGCGTGCGAGCGAGACAGTCGCCGTGTGCTCCGCACTCGGTGGGATTTGCGTTCAGGCGAAGTCAGGCGTTCGTTCTTGACCGGCACCCAGTCGCTACATCGCTCCGACGACGTTGGAAACGACGGCGACTGTCCTCTTGTTGCTCCGCAACACCGACGATTTTCGGGCGGGCGCGGGTTGAAGTGGAACATCTGCCGCTGAAAGTCATCGCTGCCACCCGGAACACCTTCTTCGCCGGCGGGTTGATGCATTGGCTGGCGCGAGTCGATATCATGGTGTCAGCCACGTCGGCGGCGTGTGCGATTACCAAACCTTTTACTTTGCCGAGGATCTACCATCATGCTCGACCGACGATGCTTCCTGACGAGTGCTGCGGCTGCGGCCGCTTTGCCTTTGCTGACCACCCGCGCTGCGGAGAAGACCAACGACAGCCTCAAAGGGCGACTCTATAAGACGCTCAAGATCGGCATGGTCGGCGTGAAGGGCTCTTTGACCGACAAGTTCAAAGCGGCCAAGACGGCCGGGTTCGCCGCGATCGAAATGAACTCGCCGGGAATGAACGTCGAGCAGACCAAGAAGGCCGTCGCCGAGTCGGGGCTGCCGGTCGATGGCACCGTCTGTTCCAGTCACTGGGGCGTGCGGCACACGGACCCCAAGCCGGCGGTTCGGGCTAAAGCGCTCGCGCATCTGAAGCAGGCGATCCGTGACACGCACGCCGTCGGCGGACACACGGTGCTATTGGTTGTGGGCAAAGGCAGTGACGGGCCAGAGAAAGAGATCTGGTCGCGCTCGGTCGAGAACATCGCCAAGGCGATTCCGGTGGCGGCGGAGTACGGCATGACGATCGCGTTCGAGAATGTCTGGAACCAGTTTCTCTATGATCATGGTGGCGATCACAAGCAGACGGCCGACAAGTGGAAGAAGTACGTCGACGACTTCAACTCGCCCTGTGTGGGGATGCAGTTCGACATCGGCAACCACTGGAAGTACGGCTCGATGGGTGGTTGGATTCGCACGCTGGGCAAGCGGATCGTGAAGTTGGACGTCAAAGGTTTTTCGCGCAAGGAAAACCGCTTTAAGAAGATCGGCGAAGGGGATCTTGATTTTGCCGATGTGCGCAAGGCCCTACGCGAGATCAATTTCTACGGATACTGTGCCGCCGAGGTGGGCGGGGGGAATGCCGCGAGATTGAAAGAGATCTCGGACAATATGGATCGGGTGTTTGGGTTGGTTTGAGGTGCGCAACCGGCCAAGACGTCCATGAGCAAGAATGCTGCGTGGACGCAGCCGCGAAACGGTGTTGTTCAAATCTGAAATCCTAAATCTGAAATCCTAAATCCGCTGTCGGTGCCGGCGGCCTCCGCCGAGCAATCCCAACATGCCCAACCCGGCAAGAACGAGCGTCGAAGGCTCGGGGATTGCGTTGCCGATCTGTAGCCGGACAGTACCGGGCGTCGTGCCACCCATGCCTTCCAGCACGCTGCCGGGTGCACCTTGAAAGTCGATCTCGTACGCGATATCGAAAAAGCTGTCGACCTGAAAGTCGCTGTTCGGCGGACCTAGACGCGTCAGCACGGTGTGGCCCGGCGAAGGTAGGACCAAACTGCTTCCGCCGGTGATCGAAAACGTGGTGAAATCCGGATCGCCAAAAAGCGAACCTTGAAGCGCGATCATTTCGGTCGGGAACGACTGAACCGCGTCGCCCGGGGTTCGCGGGCCAGAATGGCTTTCGACGCTCACCGGCATGAAGATAGTTCGGGAAAACGCATTCAGGTCGAGGCCCGTCCCCGTGATCGCCATCTCTATCGTGGCGCCGTAGATCTGTACGTCTCCACCAAGTGAGCCACCGGGGACTTCGGAAACGGTGGTAAAGAACTTGAGCACCGGATCAATGTC
>Ga0114993_10006930_pt1 | contig 10565 bp, 12 predicted proteins | sample ArcticOcean_MG_C_FD_87042 | JGI IMG/M metagenome (GOLD analysis project Ga0114993, IMG submission 87042) | Marine microbial communities from western Arctic Ocean - ArcticOcean_MG_CB2_150 | ecosystem: Environmental > Aquatic > Marine > Oceanic | place: Arctic Ocean: Canada Basin | collected...
CAACTGGTCCGTGGCAGCGCGCCCTTCGCGCGCAATCTGGCCCTGTCTCCGGATCTAAATCAACGATACCTATACGTGGGTGGAGGCGACGACATCGTTGTCGTCGATCGGATCTCACTCGAGATCGTCGGCAACATCCAGGTCCCGGGGATGATCGGTGGTGGTCATCAGATCGCGGTCGATTCCCGGAGAAATATCTACGTTGCCGGAGCCACTCGGGGAATGCAGAAGCTCGTCTACACTGGGACAGAAAACTGAAACCGTTCGGTCCTCCGTGTTCCTATTTGAGGCCTATGCTTCCGCTCTGTCCCGCGGCCCCTTTCTAGGCGTACAGGTTTCCACGCACTTTCCGTATCTGCAGATCATCGACTTCATCGATGATCTTGGCTAAAGCCTGTACTGAATTCTGTATCCCTGAGGCGGGCACCAGGTTGGGCGTATCCATCGAGGTGTGGTAGAAGGCATGGTCAATGATGTGCAGGCTAGGAGTTGCCCCGGGGAACACCCCTAATTCTCCCCCAGGGTTGGTCTCGGGTGCAGCGTAGATCGCCACTCCGAACTTACGCCAGGTCTCTTTGGCCATATCGCGCAGCTGATCCGCATGATGCGACGTCCGGATGCATGTACCGGGCTCATCGGATTATCCAAGCGAGGATGTGGCAAACCCCCACCCTGCGGTCCTCGACTGGATACAAGGTCGCCGGCTAGTGGGGCTCTCACTGACTTGTACGCGCACTCCGCCCGTTGAGCAATAATGTCCCACTACGAAATGCGCCTTGTCCACTGGCGCGCTTATGGGCTCATGAAAGGGACGTTCGTTGGTGTTTGGGTCTTACAGCCGGGAGTGGGGTATACGCACCAGGTTTGTGAAATCGCTAACAGGATCCAAGGAGGTTCACTATTACTCCCGTAACCATCCACGCACAGCAGCACAGGGGGGCCCAGAGGCCCGACTCCTCCGATATTGACGAAGTGTCCCGCCGGCTTGCGGTGCTTGCTCGAGCCAAGCTCGAGCAAGATGGCCGACTGAGTGTGCGCCAACGCGAAAAGCTGCGAAGAGCCTTCGCCGCGGCCGGCAACGCCTTTGGTTGGAACGCTACGGTGGCGAGCAACGGAGACTGGGTCGTGGCGGCCAGCAAGGACGTATTGAAGCTGGCCAGAAAGGGCACAAAGTTTCTGGAGCATGACCTAGCAGATGAATTGGCTCTCAAACGGACCGAGGTTCTCAAGATCCAGGAGGTCGCGACATACGTGCGGGAGCTAGCGGAGGATCCGGACGCGACGTATGCGACTGAGATCACGTACGTATACACAGCCCGGGATGCTTCCAAGACCCTGGTTACCAGGACGGCAATGGTTACGGTCAATAACCCCCAAGATGCGATTAGTTCGGCTGGTGTAATCGAGAAAAGCTTGCCCGGGCGAGGCAAGCTCGCGGAGCAGATGATCGTCGAGATACGGAGGAAGCAGGACCAGCTCGACGCCATGAGGCAGACCCTACCCTCATTCGTGGAATCATCGCGGCCACTGCTGAGTGAAGTGATCGCCAACCTGCACTAGCGTCGCGGTGAGCAGGCAGATCGTTGCTTAGAGTGGGATCAGCCCTCCGCGTTGGCTAGCTGCAGCCGGTTGATCTGATCAGTACGGGGCTGTGTAGGCTGCCGATACTGGCTGGCTGGCCCATCGATTACGAGACGATCTATGAGGGGATCGGTGGGCAGACGATATGTGTCTCCACGTCCTTTAGGTCAGTAGTCGTCCTTACCGCCAGGCTACCCGATGCTCAGAGGGAGCGGATTGTGAGCGACACAGTGGTCGTAGCGGCATTCACATACCGATATGAGGCCCAGATCGCAGCAGGGTTCCTTAAGGACGCGGGGATCCCCGTCGCTACATTTGCCGACGACGGCGGCGGGTCGTACCCAGTAGGCATCGGTAACGCACAGGTGGTCGTCGTCGCGGAGAATGTAGAACGTGCCCGAGACGTGCTCGTGCAGGCAGGTGTCCTTCAGGGTTGACCCCGGTGCCGACTGCTACTGCATCAGGGAGTGTTCGTGCATCGCAGAGCCGATTGCCTACATCGCCCCCTCACTCTACCCGACGCTGAGTCTCGCATGGGCAGACAATCGCCGGTGGGATGTTGGAGCGGGTTAAGCCAATCCGAACGTTTGAGAACCGCGCAGTGAGTCGGTTCAGATAGCCAAGGCTATCCTGATACTGCAGAAACCTTCCACCCGGCCTAGGCTGGCCTCTGCGACTCGCAGAATCTCATCCGCCATGTTGTCATCGACTATACTCAGCGGGATGCCTGAGGCGACGTAGTAGACTGCCGGCACTCCAGCCTGTTTCAGCAGACTCGAGAGATCGGTAACGCCCGCGTGGTATGCAGTGAGCCGATCGCCGCCGCTCGGACGATGGCGCACTGCGCGAGAACACCCTAGCTGCGCTCAGCGTGCGCCTCGCCGGGCCCAGTCAGGTTGTTCCTCGCTCACATCCCAACTCCGTACTTCGTCAGTGCTCCGCCGGCCCAGCGCAATGAATTCGGGCCCTCTGCGGCGTAGACGTTGCCGTCCATATCGACCGCCACGCCCTCGCCTGCTGCGCCCTGGTAGGGCCGCGTGTCTGCGTCGAACGGCGGGATGAAGGCGTTGACCCGATCCTGGGAAGTGGTCCCGATACGCACTCCGTTCGACCAGTTCGGATGGCTAGTCGGGCTGGACTCCGAGTCGATGGCATACACCATCTGGTCCTCGGTGATGTAGAGGCCGCTGATACGCCCGAAGCTGTAGCGCGAGTCAAGGTAGTTGCCGTCCTGGTCGAAGATCTCGAGGCGGTGGTTGCCGCGGTCAGCAACCCAGAGGCGACCCTGAGAGTCGAACGCCAACGCATGTGGTGTGCGGAACTCCCCATGCAGCGTGCCGATATTTCCCCATTCTCTGATGAACGTACCGTCCGCCGCGTACTTGATGATGCGGCCCGTCGAGCCAGCCTCAATTCCCTGGGCGATCGCCTGGTTGGAGGTCATGCCCTGTCCGCTGTGTCCGTCCGCAACGAAGATACTCCCGTCGGGCGCGGTGATCACGTCATTCGGCTGGTTCAGCTGGTTCGGCCCACTTCCCGGCTGACCTGGAGTGCCGAGTGTCAGTAGCACCTCACCCGTAGAACTGAACTTGAAGACCTGATGGCCCTTAGTCCCGGCTTGGTTGCCCGCGAAATCAGTCACCCACACGTTCCCGTCACTATCCACGTGGATGCCGTGTGGCGTCACGAAGAGTCCCGCGCCGAAGTTAGCGAGCACCTCACCGGTGTTCCGGTCGAACTTGAAGATCGGGTCCACGAGGTTGTTGTCGCAGCTGATGGGAGTTCCGGTTCCGAAGCTACCGGCGCCGCATCGCTCGTACGCCCAGACTTGGCCATCGGTGGGGTCGATATCGATCCCCGCGGTGGACCCCCACTCCCTTCCTTCGGGGAGCTCCCCCCAGTTCGTCATCACCACTGGATTCGGGTTTGGCAGTCCCTCACCGGTGATCAAGTTGCCTGGCGCCATGGCCATCGCGACTGGCATCCCGGGGCCAGAGTCGCATCCGGTCAGCAGGACGGCACCGCAGACTAAGGAAGTGAATCTCATAACTCTTGCCGATGACATGGTATCTCCCGTGCGAACACTGGTCGTCCACTAGGCCACGGCGCGTCCGAGGCCCTGGATCTAGCCACATTGGTGCACGCCGCCGTTCAACGCAAACGCCGCGAGGGTGGATGGCAACAGCCAGCTGCCGTGATCCACAGCGTTCGGCCGCATCTATACATATGTGCAGTAGGATGATGACGAGCGAGGAGATGAACCCAGACCCGGAACAGTGGGTTGTGTTCGGTCGCCGCCGCCCCGACGAGATGAGACACACTGGATCGGGATCACCTATGTGGCGGACGAGGAGCTGGAAAGACTCGTGAGCCAGAGGGAGCAGTGCCGGCCGGATGACCTGGCACAGGTATCAGGGCAAGGAAATTGATCCATTCCTTGCAGGGGATCGGGCATAGGGGCCGCGGGTCTCTGTGCCTGTTTGTTTATTGTCGGTCTAGACCGACAATCGTAGTTGCCTGGCAATTCCAGCGGGATGCCACTTCACGAAACCCAGCCTTGCTTGTGTGGTATTCTATTCCGACCGCACTATCTCGGCCATACCATATGAGAGGTCTTGCGGAACGGGAGAGCGCAGTGAAACCTGAGGTTTTCGGCGTGGAGCTGAAGCGTTTCGAGTCTCCGGACGAGGTTCGTACTTTCCAGCAGGGCCGGCTTGAGATCGTCCGGATTGGGGCGCTCGTCATCGGACGGGCCTCCTATGAACCTGGCTGGAAGTGGTCTGAGCATGTCGGACCCGTGGTCGGGGCGGAGTGGTGCGAGGTCGAGCATGTGGGCACCGTCCTCTCCACCGACGCCACTTGCGCCTTTCAGCACGGACCCATCGTCGAGTTGAATGCCGGGTCCCGCTTCTGGATACCTCCGGTTGCTCACGACAGTTGGGTCGTCGGTGAGGACCCCTACGTTTCTCTATATTTTATGGGTTCCGAGGAGTACGCCCGATGAGAGTTGGAATTGTGCTAGTGGGCCTGTGTGTCGGCTGCAGTGGGGCTACCTCAGGCTTCCAAGGATTAGAATTCGTTCCCGCGGTCCCTCACGCCCAGACGGGGAGCCCACTCATCACTATTATGACTGTGTCCGCCCGTAGCGACATGGTGAGTGGCGGGGATGTCCTCGTTAGAGTGCAGCTATCCGGGGGCGTCGATCCTCGGGCGTTGAGCATTGAGCGGAACGGTGAGGATGTCACGGACGCGTTCCGCGCCGACGGACGCGAAGATGGCCTATTGGGCCTGGTGACGGGCCTCGGGATTGGCGACAATGTGATCCGGGCTCGTTCGGGTGGGGTAGAGGCCCGTACCGAGTTGCGGGTTACGAATCACCCGGCCTGGGGACCGATATTCGCCGGTCCGCACGAGCAGCCGTTCTTCTGCACGACCCATCTATTCGAGCTCAAGGCGGGCGGGACTCTGGGTCCTGCCCTCGATGGGTTTTGCTCCGCCGAACGGCGCGTGGACTACGTCTACCGGACAAGTGCCGGCACAATCGAACCACTGCCTCCCGGAGACCTCCTACCGGTTGACCTCAGCTTCACAACGACGATGGATGGACGCGAGGTCCCGTTTATTGTGCGGATAGAAACCGGGACCGAGAATCGCTCGATCTACGAGATTGCGCTATTGCACGATCCCCGGGAGCCCTCACCCGACCCATGGAACCCCAGCGCGGGCTGGAACGGGAAGCTTATCTACCGCTTTGGCGGTGGGTGCAGGCCAGGGTGGTACCAGCAAGGCAGCCGGACGGCCGGAGTGCTCGACGATGTACAGCTTTCCCGAGGATACGCCATTGCGTCCGCGTCGTTGAACGTCTTCGCGAACAATTGCAGCGAGCTCCTCGCGGCGGAGACGATGATGATGGTGAAGCAACGCTTCATCGAGGCGTACGGCCGTCCCCGGTTTACCATCGGTTGGGGCTCTTCGGGGGGCTCGCATCAACAGTTTGGGATTGCAGATAACTATCCTGGACTCCTGGATGCACTTGTTGTGGGTTCCAGCTTCCCGGACATGACCTCGGGCACGGTGTTCAAGTCTGTGGACGGGCGCCTGCTTGAGTACTATTTCGAGCACGTCGCACCTGGTCGGTTCACGCAGGAGCAGGAGCGTGCGATCTCGGGCTTCGGTGTGTGGGGGAGCATTCCGGCCATGAGTGTGATGGCTCGGCGCTCGGATCCTATGGCTGACTTCGCTGAGGTGGTGCCTGAGGAGCGTCGCTATCATCCCGAGCGAAACCCCACGGGCGTCCGGTCCACAATCTACGATCATACGGTAAACGTGTACGGACGGGATCCAGCCACGGGGTTTGCTAGGAGACCGCTTGACAACATGGGCGTCCAGTATGGACTCGGCACATTGAACGCCGGGGTCATTGACGTGGAGCAGTTCCTGGAGCTAAACAAGGGAATAGGCGGGTTGGACAGAGATTTTCGCCACCAGTCCGAGCGCACGGTAGGAGACCCCGAGGCGATCGAGGCGGCATATCGCACGGGACGAATCATCAGTGGTCGCGCCCTTGCTTCAGTTCCGGTTCTGGATTTCCGTGCCTACCTTGACCTCCGGGACGAGGGGGACAACCACATGAAGCTGCATAGTTTCTCGTTACGAGCGCGCCTCAAGCGAGAGAACGGGCACGCGAATAATCACGTCCTTCTCGTCACGCACAGTGAGCAACGCTTCGGTTTTGGGGGGTACTCCAGCACCGAAACGAACGAGGTCCTGTACGGTGCCCTCGCGCAGCTTGACCGCTGGCTCACCGTAATTGTCGAGGATGCCTCGGGCGACCCGTTGCCAGACCGAGTCGTGCGCGCAAGGCCAGATGATCTCGTCGACGCTTGCTGGACCCCTGACGGCCGAAAGATCGAGGAGCCTCAGAGCTACGACGGCCCTGGCGAGTGTGGAGCCCTTTATCCTGCGTTCCCTGTGCCGGCATTGGTGGCCGGGGCCCCCCTCGTCGATGACATCGTTAAGTGCCATCTGAAGCCGCTCGATCCCTCTGACTACATGGTGACGATGACACCGGAGCAATGGGGAGGGTTGGGCCGGATCTTCCCCACAGGGGTCTGCGATTGGACTCGGCCCGGGGTAGGCCAGCAACCCCAGACCGGCGTCTGGCTTACCGCACGGTGACGCAAAGGCTTCTGGATGCTCAAGCCGAAGTGTGCAAGAATCCGGTCATCCGGAAGGGGGTGAGTTGAAGGCGCTCCACTACTTCAGCGTTGTTGCCCTGTTGGGCTTGGCCGCGTGCGGGCAGCCGGCCAGGAGTCAGATACCTGAGGTCATCAGGGTGCTGCCCCATGATCCAGGTGCCTCTACTCAGGGCCTTCTTCTGTACGGGGATGTGTTCTACGAGAGCACGGGCCAATATGGCGGTTCCAGCGTACGCCAGGTGGATGTCGGGACTGGTGAAATCCTTCGAAGTATCGAGATCCACCCCGACTATTTCGGTGAAGGACTAGCCCGCGTCGGCAATGAGCTGATTATGCTCACGTGGAAGGAGAATCGCGCGTTCGTCTTCAACATGGTGAGCCTCGACCTTGTCCGTGAGATCGAATATGAGGGGGAGGGGTGGGGGCTTTGCTATGACGGTGAATCGCTCTTCATGTCAAATGGGAGTGCGATCTTGCATCGCCGGGACCCAAGTTCATTCGAGATTCTCGAAAGCTATGAGGTCACTCTCCGCGGCGCCCCAGTGCGTAACCTGAACGAGCTGGAGTGCGTCCGAGACTCTGTGTACGCCAACGTGTTCCAGACCGACCGTATCCTCCGCATCGACAAGTCCAGCGGTGAGGTCCTCGAGGAGTTCGATGCCTCGAACCTCGTGCCCACAGGTGGGCGGCCGACCAACGCCAGGGCGGTCCTGAATGGCATCGCATTCAACCCCCGCTCCGGCACATTCTTTTTGACCGGAAAGCTGTGGCCATCGGTGTTCGAGGTGCGGCTGTCACGGTAGGAGGGCGCCCGAGTATGACGTCATTCTCGGCTGGAACGGCTGGTCTGCCCTCGTTGCCTCGGCCCTGACGATCCCTCCCATGAAGACTGGCGGGATGGCCGGAGCATGCCAGATGCGGCTTATCGTCTCCTCTACAGAGATCTGGTACAGGGTACATTCGAGCTCCAAGCCGCCCACCTGACAGATCGTGGCTTCGACTCGTTCTATCATCACGTTCATAGCTGCCAGCGCCTCTTCCGGGGTCATCTGGTTATCCCTCGAAGCGCCTCCAAACTCCTGCATCATGGCGAGACTGCCTTCCGGAGTCAGTGTGGCCGCGTCGATCACCTGACTCTGGCCAGGTATGGTGTTTCCCATCATCGACATCGACGTCGACACGGTGATCTGCGTTCCCTCGATAGACTCTATGGACTGGGTGAGCGTGAGGGGTATTCCCATGTTGACCTCAAAAGTCGCGGACGGATAGCCTCCGTCATAGAGATCTGCCCACCAGTTGTCCGGCGGAATTGGCCAGTCGGCCTGCGCTTCTGCTGACCCGGTGAGAACGCCAAGCGATACGACGACGCTGCACATGACCTGAACGAGTACACGCTGCATCACGATCCTCCTATTACGTTGCGTGATGGACGGCGGGACGGCTGCACACAGGTATACGCAGGTGACGCCAATAAGGTGCTTTCTCCGACCGCCGCAAGGCTAACCCAAGATCACTCCTGGCGTGCCAGGACGTACCCGTTGGAGGAAGCCAGTCGACCCTTGCGGATGGATTACGGGCTGGCTACCTAGGGAGGAGACCACACACAATGGGAGATCTCATGAAGACCCTGTCCGCCTTTACACTATCCGTCCTCATCTCCTGTGCCCTGATCCCATCATCCGCTTCGGCACAAGAATGGACGACCCTATTTGACGGTTCCAGCCTGGACGGATGGACGGCGCTTGGCGATGCCAATTGGGAGCTAGGCGAGGAAGCCGTATCGGCCAATAGCGGCAGTGGTGTCCTCGTAAGCGATGCGGCGTATGGGGACTTCGAGTTGACGCTGGAGTTCTGGGTCGATGAGCCGGCCAATAGCGGTGTGTTCATTCGCTGTGCGGACCCCCAGAGGGTCACGGACTCGAGCTGCTACGAGGTGAACATCTTCGATACACGGCCTGATCAAACCTATCGAACCGGTGGGATCGTCAACGTTGCCGCACCGAGTGCGGTGATTGACGCGGGTGGGCAGTGGAACACGTTCGAGATCACCGCCAGAGGATCACATCTCATGGTCACGATGAACGGTACCCAGACCGTAGACGTCACGGACGATCAGTTCGCAAGTGGCCCGGTTGGTCTCCAATATGGCGGTGGTATCATTAGGTTTCGGAATGTTCGGATTCGGTAGGTCGTTCTAAGGGGATTGTGATGCTCCTGACCGGCCCAAGATCGTTTCAGCCAAACCCGATCTCTCTGAAGGGGAAAGGAGGCGTTGTGTCGAGATTGTCAGTCCTATACGCGTTGGCAGGGATGGTGCTGGCGATCGCTCCGCTCGATGCCCAACAACGGGGTCAGAGCTCCCTACCCGAGGGGCCAGGTAGGGAGCTGGTCCAGGCCATGTGCACCCAGTGCCACGGCCTGGGTCAGATCGTGAATTCTGCGGGATACGATGCGGGGGGTTGGGAGGCGCTCTTCGAGACGATGCTGGGGCTACCCGACGATCAGTCAACCATGATCGCGGTATACCTCGCAACCCACTTCCCGGAAACCACGGGTCGACGTCCCGTTCTGATCCCGGGGGACACTCCGATCGAGATCACGGAGTGGGTCGTCCCTACGCTTGGCCAGCGCTCGCGTGACCCGGCAGAGGCTGCGGACGGTGCCATCTGGTGGACCGGCATGTGGGCCAGCCTTGCGGGAAGGCTTGATCCTGAGACGGGTGAGATGAAGGAGTATCCCCTGCCTCCAGAGGCGCGCCCCCACACGATCGTCCCGGACGATGAGGGTAATATCTGGTACACGGGAAATAGCAATGCGACTATCGGGAGGCTCGACCCGGCCACGGGAGAGATCGTCGAGTATCCTACCCGGGCACGGGATCCTCACTCCGGCGTATTCCACCCGAATGGTAATCTCTACTTCACGGCCCAGAACTCGTCGATGCTCGGTTGGCTCAATCCCAACACGGGTGAGCTGACGGAGATCGACACGGAGCCGAGGCCGTATGGAATTCAAGTTGACGGAGCGGGCACTCTCTGGATTGCCTACAACGGCACCAATAAGTGGGGGGCGCTCGATCCCGGAACGATGCAAGTACGATACTACGAAGTGCCAAACTCGGAGTCTCGGATTAGGCGGCTCGGCATCACGAGTGACGGGATGATCTGGTACGGGAACTCGACGATGGGTCGAATTGGCCGCCTGGACCCCGAAAGCGGGGAGATCACGGAGTGGCCCTCACCCAGCGGGCCGGACTCCCATCCCTACGCACTCGCCGTTGTAGATGATATCATCTGGTACAACGAATCGGGAATGAGGCCGGATGCCCTCGTGCGCTTCGATCCGGTGACCGAGGAATTCGAGAGCTGGCCGATTCCCTCAGGCGTTGGAATCGTGCGGAACATGTGGGTCACCGAAGCTGGCAATCTCCTGATCCACCAGTCGAGCTCGAACCGGATCGGGCTCGTTCAGATCATGCGCAGGGAGAGCACCCAGCGGTAGGGATCTCGACCGACTCGGCGGCTGACGTATGCCAGCATCGACCTTGCGCCCGTAGCTCAATTGGATAGAGCATCGGACTTCGGATCCGGGGGTTGGGGGTTCGAGTCCCTCCGGGCGCATTTGTTGTCAAGCCTTCATTATCGGCAAGAAACGTCTAGCCCTCCGGAGGGCTAGACGTTTCTGAAGATCCTGCGAATTGTCGGGTAGTGCCTGCGCTGTCGCTGCCCGTCCAGCGTCGTCACTGGAAGTTAGCGCGGCTTATGCTCGGAGGGTCCTCGTCGGCGA
>Ga0114993_10006933_pt1 | contig 10562 bp, 9 predicted proteins | sample ArcticOcean_MG_C_FD_87042 | JGI IMG/M metagenome (GOLD analysis project Ga0114993, IMG submission 87042) | Marine microbial communities from western Arctic Ocean - ArcticOcean_MG_CB2_150 | ecosystem: Environmental > Aquatic > Marine > Oceanic | place: Arctic Ocean: Canada Basin | collected...
AAACAACATGCCACATTCCTAATAATGGGCGATACCTGCACTAGAGCATGTGCCTTTTGCGATGTAAAAACTGGCAAGCCTAATGCCCTAGACCCATCTGAGCCCCTTAAAATTGCTCAAGCTACCAAAGAATTGAAATTAAAACATGTAGTAATTACTTCAGTTGATAGAGACGATCTTGAAGATGGAGGAGCAAGTCATTTCTCTAAAGTTATATTGGAAACTAGATCATTAAATAAAAATACAACCATTGAGGTTTTGACACCCGATTTTTTAAAAAAAGGAGAGGCTTACAAAAAAGTTGTTAAATCAAATCCTGACGTTTTTAACCACAATATAGAAACAGTACCTAGCTTGTACAGAAAAGTAAGGCCTGGTTCTAGATATTTTGCTTCATTAAATTTATTAAAACTGGTTAAGGAAATAAATAAAACTATATTTACTAAGTCTGGTATTATGCTGGGTCTTGGAGAAACTAAGAATGAAATCTTACAAGTTATGGATGATTTATTAAGTGCGAATGTAGATTTTTTAACTATAGGACAATATTTACAACCAACAATAAAACATTATCCTTTGCAAAGATATATTCACCCTGATGAGTTTAATGAATTAAAAGATATAGCATTATCTAAAGGTTTTTTAATTGTTTCTTCTTCTCCGCTTACAAGATCTTCTTATCATGCTGATGAAGATTTTTCGAAAATGAAAAGCCTAAGAGATGAACAGCATAAATGCCAACAGCTTCAATAAAAAAAGAAATACATTGTTCAAAAGATAGGTTAATTAGAATAGTTTTAGATATAGAAAAATATCCAGAATTTATCCCGTGGTGTCTTGATAGTAAAGTTTATAGCTTTAATGATAAAGATGATAAAATTGAAATTACTGCAGATCTTACAATAGGAAGAAGTTTTTTTAACGAAACCTACAAAAGTTTTGTTGTTTATGATAAATCTTTAGACACAATATGTGTAACTAACTATAGTGGACCACTAAAATACCTTAAAAATAAATGGCTTTTCACCTCAAAGGGAAACAATAGTGAAGTAGATTTTTATATAGATTTTGAATTAAAAAATAAAATTTTAAATTTACTAATGACTAAATCTTTTGATATTGGGTTGAAAAAAATAGCTAATGCTTTTGAAAAAAGAGCACTAGAGTTGTTTAATACAATTTAAATTTATTACCAAATTTAAAACAAAAAAAAACCCCCTATCTCTTAAACAGGGGGTTTTTAGTTTTTTTTATTCTAATCTAAAACTTGTATCCGATAGATATTCTATCTGATTCTTGGTCTACATCACCATATATATGGTCTGCGTTACCTTGATCAGATTTGAATACTAGAGATTCCCAATCAGTTTCTATATGCTCATATTTAAGATAAATTCCCCAAGGAGAAGTAATTCTTAATCCAGCACCGGTTACTTTACCGTATAGAGTTTGATCGTTGTATCTAGAAGTACCACCAGTTTTGGCAGCACTAACATTCATCTTAGTAGCTCCAGCTTTATAATAAACACCAATCATGTCGTTTAGGTATAAAGTTGGTTCCCAGTAAATGCTAGCAATGTTAGAAACTTTAGCGGTAGTCGCATGTGTTTCAGTAGCTTGTTGTCCTGCACCCGAAGCAACAGCAGTATCAGTTCTTGTTTCTGATCTGATGGTTTCTTCGCCAGGTATAACATCTATACCTACTGAAAGACCTAAGTGGGATAACCAACTGTCATCGCCTTTAGCAATAACTTCTGCAAAACCATGAGCTATATTAACGCCCACTGTTTTTGCTGCCGCAGTAGAAACTTCTCCGTCTCCAGCTGCATTAACGTCGACCGATTCACCTTCTTTAGAACTACCAGAAGTTTTAAAATCTGAACTATCTGCCACGATACCAAATCCAAAGTCCATACCAGCTTTTGCAGGCATTGATATTAAGATAAAGAATGCAGAAACAAGTGCAATTTTATTTAACCGTTTAAAATTCATATTCTTCCTCATTTAACTAGTTTGTCGTATTATTCATAAAACGCGTTTAGACAAGTAATATATTCATTTAAAAATTTTGTAAAGCATATATTTAACACATTCAACCTGGAGTTTAAGTAAAAAAAGCCTTTGATTGCTGTATTTAATCGATATTTTAATAGTATTATTACAATTATAGACTTATTATAAAATACTGTTGCAAGTCTGCAACAGTCGATCTACCAAATAATATATACCTGATTCTTGATGGATAAATAACGCAATTTATTGTTAAAAATCAAAGAGTTTATTTAGCTAAGAATTTTTAGAATTAACTTTAACGCCAGTTCAACAGTTTTTTTTTGAATATAAAAACGTCCTCTTTTTTTAAAGTAGTGTTTACTAACGTTAATCCCATTACCTTTTTTAACGGCTATATATACTAAACCAACAGGTTTTTTCTTTGTACCTCCGCTGGGCCCGGCTATACCAGTTATAGAGACAGACATATTGGTTTTAGCTATTTTGCTAACATTCTTAACCATAGCTAGGCAGACTTCTTCACTAACAGCACCATATTTTTTTATAATTTTTTTGGGAACTTTAAGTACGTTTATTTTGGATTCATTTGAATAAGAAACTACACCTAAACTAAATGCCTTTGAAGCTCCGTTAATAGAAGTAATAGTTTTTGAAAGCATACCTCCAGTACAAGATTCAGCAAAAGAAATTTTTATTTTTTTTTTAATTAATTTTTTTACTATTTTTTCACTGAGTAAAATCATTTATTAGCCACCTAAAAAATAAAATATTAAACACAAGACTAAAATTGCATAAATAGATGCCACGACATCATCAAGCATAATTCCTAACGATCCTTTAATATTAGCATCTACATAGTTCACGGGGTAAGGTTTCCATATATCAAAAAGCCTAAATAATAAAAAAGAGCCCAAGCAATAGTATCCTAAAGGAAGAGGGCACAAAGTTTCATAAATGGGTATTGCTAACAATGTTAACATTTGCCCGACAACTTCATCTATCACGATTTCCGGAGGATCGTTTGATTTAAATTCATCATAACAATTGTTTATAGCGACAAAAGAATATAGAAAAAAAAATAATGTAATTAAAAAAATATACCCAATACTCAAAATGTTCACTAATAATAAGAATAAAAGTGATGCAGCAAATGAAGCTATAGTGCCCGGGGCATACTTTATTTTTCCAACCATCATAAATGTTAAAAAAAGTAAATTAAATGTTTTAAACATGCTTCGATACAGAAGCTATAACTTCGGAAGCAATAGCTTTTCCCTTTCCAATTAAACCAAGTTGTTCTGTCGTTTTACCTTTAATATTAATTTGATTAGAATTTATTTCACATAATTTACTTATTAATTGAATCATTTTTTTTGAATACTTTTTAATTTTAGGTTTTTGAGCAATAATATTTATGTCAATATTATTAATTATAAAATTTTTAGATTTAATTAACTTAATTACTTTTTTGAGCAAAATAGTAGATCTTATATTTTTATATTTTTTATTTTTGTTAGAAAATAATTTACCAATATCACCCAGTCCGCAGCCTCCAAGCAAACTGTCCATCAGCGCATGTAATACTGGGTCAGCATCTGAATGTCCATCTAATCCAAATTTAGATGGTATTTCTAACCCACCTAAATAAAGTTTTCTATTTTTAACCAATTTATGTACATCAAAACCAATACCAATCTGATTTTTTTCTTTTTTTAAGCTCATCCAAATATTTAAATCATCTTTCTTGGTTATTTTAATATTAGCCGCATTTCCTTCAATTATTCTTACTTTATCACCAGAAGCTGTAAACAAAGCAGAGTCGTCATCAAAAGAAACCTTGTTATATAATTTATGTTTTTCAAAAATTTTATTGAAAGTAAAACCTTGTGGAGTTTGTGAAAAACCTAAGTTATCACGTTTAATATTTTTGAATACAAATTTTTTTTTATAACGTTTTGTAGCATCATTCACCGTAATTAAAGGGATTACAGCATGATTATGATTAAGTGCATTGATAATTTTGCTTATAATTTTTGTTGATGGATTTGGTCTTGCTACATCATGTATTAACACTTTTTTACAATTCAATTTTTTAATAAAATTGAGTGCTTTAAATGTAGATTGTTGCCTTGTATTACCACCAGTGATTTTTATTGTATTTTTAAGTTTAATTTTATTAAGATACTTTTTATGTTTTTTATTATAAACTACAATTGTCTTTTTAATCTTGATTAAATCACTGAAAGCATTAAATGAATGTTCTAACAATGTTTTATTATTTATCTTGTAAAAAGGCTTTGGAGTGCTAGAAACAAATCTTTTACTATCTCCTGCTGCTAATAATATTAGAAATAAGCTCATTTTAGTTTAATTTGCCTTACATTAATTTTAAATATTAATTAATATTTAACAAATGATTCATATCATTAAAAACAATAAATGGGTAATAGCATCATCACTAATATGCATACTATTCGGTGTTCTTACTTTTTTTACTTTTATTAATCAAAGTTTTCTTAAACTAACTAACTTCAATCTTCAAATCTTACTTTTTGTAGATTCCTTTTTTTTTATATTGTTTTTTACTTTAATAATCAAAAAAATTTATGAAATTTTTAAAGAAAGAAGCGAAGGCAAGCTTGGATCGCAAACAAGCTTAAGATATATAACTTTTTTTACTACAATCACTTTAGTTCCATCGGTCATAATTGCTATATTTTCCTTATTTTTGTTTAATGTAGGTCTTCAAAAATATTTTGATCAAAAAATAAAAACTGCAGTCAATAATTCTTCTGAAGTCGCTAAGAATTATTTAGAACAATCAAAAGATTCAATAGAATCTGATATTTTATTAATATTTATAGACGTCAATAGTAAATCACGACTATTCTACGACAATCCAAATAAATTTTTAAATGTTTTGACGTCACAAAGAATGTTAAGAAGATTAGACGAACTTTATATACTTGATAGTGCTGGAAATTTGATTATGTCAAGTATAAGTAGTTCTGCAGCAGATTATGTAACGCCGCCAGATGAAGCTTTTACTGAATCGTTTGACGGCAAACCAGTAAAAATTACTGACTCAGCTACAAACAAAACCTCTGCCTTAGTAAAGTTAAATAATTTTATTGATACATACTTATATGTAGTCAGATATCTTGACCCTAAACTTATTAATTATTTAAACCAAACAGAAGAAGCTGTTAGTTTTTACTATAGTGTTCAGGACAAGAAAACGGGTATTAAAATTACTTTTGCTATTGTTTACGTTTTATTAGTATCTCTATTATTATTCCTATCATTAATTATTTCTATCAATTTCTCTTCAAGATTTACAAAACCTATTATTAATTTAATAGGTGCGTCAGAAAAAATAAGCTCCGGAAATCTAGACACCAAAGTTCCAATAATAGAAACAAATCAAGAAATTGAAAAGTTAAATGAAAACTTTAATTTAATGATTGAAAGACTAAAAAAACAACAAGATAAATTAATTTTTTCGGAAAGACATGCTGCATGGGAAAATGTTGCTAGAAAACTTGCCCATGAAATTAAAAATCCTCTTACCCCCATACAACTTTCTATTGACAGACTTAGAGAAAAATATTTGAGTAAGATAGATGGAGATAAAGAGACTTTCTCAAATTATTTAAAAACTATAAACAAGCAGATTCGAGATATTGAAAATTTAGTAAATGAATTTTCTGATTTTGCAAGAATGCCAAAGCCTATAATAAAAAAAGTTGACGTTTACACGTCGTTACTTAAAACTATTAATTTATACGAACTATCTGAAGGAAATATAAATTTTCATTTCGCAAAAGATAAATTGTCTATGTTCGTTGAAGCTGATGAATCTCAACTTAACAGAGTGTTTATAAATTTAATAAAAAATTCAATTGAGTCAATTAATGAAAAAGCAAATAAAAATGTTGCTTTTAAAGGGAAAATTAACATAGATATTAAACAAGATAGAGATTATATATACATTGAGCTTTTAGATAATGGAGTGGGATTTGATCAAATTGATAAAGCTAGAATGCTTACACCGTATTTTACAACAAAAAGAAAAGGCACAGGATTAGGTTTAGCGGTTGTTACAAAAATTATAAGTGATCATAATAGCAATATTGCATTTAATTCAATTAATGATGGAGCAAAAGTAGAAATTACAATACCAAGATATTATGGCTAATGAAATTTTAGTTATCGATGATAACTCAGATATAAGATTATTAATTTCAAGCATTTTAATAGATAAAGGCTTAGTCGTTAGACAAGCTTCTGGCTACCATGAGGCATTAAATGAAATTAATAAAAAACTTCCAGACGTGGCTATTGTAGATGTTAAGCTCGACAAGGGTGATAATGATGGAATTGAAATTTTAACTAAAATTAAGAAAGTAGATAAAGACTTACCTGTAATAATGATTTCTGGGCATGCAAATGTTCAAATGGCTGTTGACTCACTTAAATTAGGTGCTTTTGAGTTTATGCAAAAACCGTTTTCATCAGAGAGATTAATTAACTTTGTAGATAGAGCTATTGAAAATTTAAATTTAAAAAAAGAGAAAAATGTTTTAGAAAGTAAACTTTTTCATTCCTACGAATTAATAGGTGAAAGTCCAATTATTCAAAAAGTAAAAAATATGATTATTAAACTAGCGAGTAGCGAAAGTAGAGTTTTTATTTCAGGACCTGCTGGCTCAGGTAAAGAGCTTGTTGCACGACAAATTCATAAAAAATCTTCAAGGTCTAGTAAACCATTTGTCATTGTTAATGGAGCATTGCTAGACCCTTCAAAATATGAATTTGAACTTTTTGGATCAGAAAATCCAGACGGCTCAATTAGTTATGGTTTCTTTGAAAAGGCTAAAGATGGAACTTTATTAATCGACGAAATTTCAGAAATTCCACTAGAAACACAAGCAAAGATTTTAAGAGTTTTGATAGACCAAAAGTTTAAAAGAGTTAATGGCTTAAATGAAATCAACGTAAATATAAGAATTATAAGCACTTCAAGTAAAAATATAAGAGAAGAAGTTAATAAGGGGAATTTCCGAGAAGATCTTTACCATAGACTTAATGTGGTGCCAATTGTAATACCCGCTCTTCAAGATAGAAGTGAAGATATACCATTACTTTTAAAATATTTTTCTAAAAAAATATCTGATTTAAACGGAATCAACGAGACAAAATTAGACCCTAATTATGATTTGTTTTATAAATATAAATGGCCAGGTAATGTTAGAGAGTTGAGAAATCTTGTTGAAAGAATATCAATACTTTCTGCAAATGAAAAATCTGTTAATACAAATAATATAGTTAAGGACGCTTTAACTCAAAAAAATAATAATAAAGATTCTAATGAAGAAAATAGCGTTTTATCCTATCCATTAAAAGAAGCTCGGGAAAAATTTGAAAAAGATTATTTATCTTCACAGCTTAAAATTCACAAAGGAAATATATCTAAAACAGCTGAGTTTGTCGGAATGGAAAGATCAGCGCTTCATAGAAAATTGAAAACTTTAGGTATAAAAGGTCTCAACTAATGAATATTATTATATGTGGAGCTGGCAGAGTCGGTTTTTCAATATCAAAACAGCTATCTGCTCAAGGCCATTCAATTACTGTAATTGATCAGTCTAGTGAATTCATACAAAAGATAAATGATACGCAGGATGTCAAAGGTATTGTTGGAAGAGCTACTTTTCCTTCTGTTTTAGAAAAAGCAGGTGCAGAAGATGCTGATATGATTATAGCTGTTACTCAAAATGATGAAACTAATATGGTAATATGCCAAGTTGCATATTCAATATTTAAGATTAATAAAAAAATAGCTCGTGTCAGAGGGCAAGAATTTTTAGGAACCAAGTGGAGCAAGCTATATGGTCAATCAAATCTGCCAATAGATGTAATAATTTCTCCTGAACTCGAGGTTGCTAAATCATTACAAAGAAAATTAGATGCGCCCGGAGCACTAGATAGCGTTCCATTTGCTAATGGAAAAATTAAAGTGTTGGAAATTAATATTGATAAAAACTGCCCCCTAGTAAAAACCGAATTGATTAAACTTACCGAAAGATATCCTGATTTAAGAGCGAATATACTAGGAGTTATTAGAGGTGAAAAATTCGTAATTTTAAAAAAGAAAGATAAAATGCTTGTGGACGATAAAGCTTTTGTAGTTGTGAACGCTACTCAAGTTAACAAAACACTTTCAGCTTTTGGGCATGATGAAAAAATGGCCAAAAAAATATTAATAGTTGGTGGAGGAAATATAGGTTTTAATTTAGCAAAAAATTTAGAAAATGATTCAGAGGGAGTTAGGGTAAAAATTATAGAAAAGAATAAAGACAGAGCGGAATTTATAGCAAATGAATTAAATAATACTATAGTAATTAATGGTAATGGATTAGACGAGGATGTATTAAAAGAAGCCAATATTGAAGATACAGAAACGGTTTTATCATTAACTAATGACGATGAAGATAATATTATGGTAAGCGTTCTTTCAGAAAAAAATAACCCAAACAAAAGAACAATAGCACTTGTTAATAAAAAAAATTATAGTTTGCTTCAATCATCATTAAAAATTAATGATTTAGTTGACCCTAGACTCACTACTATATCAACTATATTAAAGCATGTTCACAAAGGCACAATAGAAACAGTTTACACACTTTTAGATGGTGAATATGAGTTTATAGAGGCTGAAGTTTTAGAAACTTCTGAGTTAATTAGTAAATCAATAAAAGATTCAAATCTGCCTGAAGAAATTAGAATAGGAGCAGTTGTTAGAGGTAAAGATGTCATAATACCAAAATCTGATTTTAAATTTGAAAAAAAAGATTTAGTTGTTTTCTTAACAAAAAGAGAACATCTAGAAAAAGTTGAAAGTTTATTTAGAATAAGTTCATTAGTTTAATGAATCATAAAGGTATTTTTTTCTATTTAGGTTTATATTCAATATCTGTTTCAATACTTTCATTGTTAAATATTTTATACTCAGTTTATCTACATTTTAATTTAAATCTCATTTCTTATTTTATTTCTTTAGCCGTATCTTTATTTATTGGTTTAAATTTATGTTTTTATGGCCGTGATAGTAATAAAAATATTTCCTCAACTGATCAAATAGTATTAATAATCTTAACATTTTTTTTATTACCTTTGCTAATTTCAATACCTTACTTCTTAAGTGGTTATAATATTAGTTTTATAAACTCATATTTTGAATCTGTATCAGGTTTTACAACTACAGGATTTTCAATTCTTGAAAACATTGAACGGATTGACGAACCTCTTTTACTATGGAGATCTAGCTCACAATGGCTTGGAGGATTTATCTTTTTAATTTTTGCAATCGGAACTTTAGGCTCCAAGTATGTTAAAATTAAACCTTCCTATTTGCTTTCAGAAACAAATTTATTAAGTAATTTTTACAACAACTTTACTTATAATTTTATTAAGATTTTTCTTATATATTTTTTCACAACAATATTAGTTATATCATTTTATACTTTTTCAAATATACGACTTTTAGATTCATTTAACCTAGCTTTTACAACAATCTCTTCAGGTGGTTTTTTATCAAAAGAAAATTTAAGTGATATCATAGTTAATAACTATCAAACTTTTGCTGTTTCTTTAACTATGCTTTTTCCAATATTTAATTTTTATTTATTTTTTAAAATTTTTTCAAAACAATTTAACTTTAAGAATCATCATGAAGATTTGCATTTAGGTTTTTTAATTTTATTTTTAATTTTGTTTCTTAACTTTTTTGTTGTCCCGAATGAAAGTATATTTACAATTTTATTATCTGTAGTATCCTCATTATCCACATCTGGTATTTCAACGCTTAATACCAATTTTGATTTATCAATTTTTTTCCTCTTACTTGCTATTATTGGTGGATCTTTGTTATCAAGTTCATCAGGGTTAAAATATGTTAGGTTTTATATCTTATTAAAAATCTCCCATTCAGAAATTTACAGATTAGTAAAACCAATTAATGTTTTTAATAAAAACTTATTTAATTCGGAGTCGAAAATTAATTTTGATGATGCAAAAATTGTTTTTTTAGTTTTTATTACTTTCATAGTTAGTATTTTTGTATTGTCCAGTATCTTGACCTTTGAAAATCTGAGCTTTCAAAATGCTTTTAAACTTTCTATTTTAACTCTAACAAACACTGTTGCCTCCTCGTTACATGAAATGAATGATATAATTTTCACTGATAAAAATTTCTTTACAAAGATATTCTTGATTATATTTATGATTTTGGGAAGAATTGAAATTATTGCTGTATTATTTTCTATTAAAAAGTTTATTCTTAAAAGTTGAATCTAGTTACTCTATAAATTTTTGAAACTTTTTTGAATTGCTAAAAAAAGATTTATATTGAAGATTTGGCCAAATAAATATAGAAATTTAATAAATATATAAGCTGCGCCCTTAGCTCAGTTGGATAGAGCATCGGTTTTCTAAACCGAGGGTCACAAGTTCGAATCTTGTAGGGCGCGCCAATAAATCCAGGGTTT
>Ga0114993_10006941_pt1 | contig 10555 bp, 8 predicted proteins | sample ArcticOcean_MG_C_FD_87042 | JGI IMG/M metagenome (GOLD analysis project Ga0114993, IMG submission 87042) | Marine microbial communities from western Arctic Ocean - ArcticOcean_MG_CB2_150 | ecosystem: Environmental > Aquatic > Marine > Oceanic | place: Arctic Ocean: Canada Basin | collected...
CAATAGACGCAACAACAAGCTCAAAGATTGATAGTGGCATAGTCTCTGCAACCGTTGATTTGGAAATTGAAAATGCAATTCCACTTAATGGAACAATTGATATGATTATTTCAAATAGTCAATTTTTCCCACCCTGTCTTGATACCTTAGTTTCTGGCTCTATGGCAGATCAAATAGATTTGATTAGTAGTAGCTGTGCTGAGTATTTATATACTAAGCACAGCCCCGCTGGGCAACAAGGAGTAACCGGCCCTGAAGAAATAACGGTTCAATTAAAGGGTGATCACAACTTTTATTATATCGAGTTTATTGACCCCGCATTAAATGACACCACATTTTTTGGAAAATTTTTAAATATGTCCTTAATATTGCCAGAGGATATTAATGATGAAGGAATTGTTGTTTCATCATCATTCCATACGGAAACTCTTGATTTATTATCAGATGAGGTTAAGTGGCTAACTAATGATAATACACTCTACATTGCTCCCCAGGTAGTTTTATTAAGTTATGATGAAGATGATCCTGATGATAATGGCTGGAGAACAATTCAAGCATCAAGCTATCTAATGGTTAATTCTCTATTAACTCTTGTACTTGATATGGGAGAGCTAATAGATTCAAAAAAATTAGAGGACAATCATATAAAATGAAAAAAATAACAGTTTATATATTTTTTTTGTCATGGGTTTTCTCTCAATTTAATTTAGAGCCAAGGATGCTTGGGATGTCTGGTGCATACACAACAGTTGCCTCTGGGTATCACTCAATGGGGGTTAACCCAGCTAATTTAGCTACAAATAAATCACTTTCGATCAACCTTTTTTCAGGAAATTTGTTTCTTGTAAATGATTTTATGAGTATGGATTTATATAATAATTTAAATGGAGCAGATTTTGATAATACAGCATCAGCTTCATATTATGCCAAGAGTAGTATCCTTGATCAAATTAAAGGATCTGAGATTGAGATTGAGGGTGGTGCAATTATACCTATTCCAATATTAAACTTTGCATACAAGAATTTTGGAGTTTCATCTCTCAATAGGACATATACTAAATTTGATATTCCTAAAACAGTCATTGATATAACGCTAAATGGAAACACTAAAGACCAAAGGTTCATGCTAGGTCTAGGAGGCGAGTTTATTTCATGCAATGAAATCGGATTTTCATATGCCCATAAATTCAATTTAGGCTTTCCTATCCATGTGGGATTTACATTTAAGTATCTTCAGGGGCTAGCATATTTTAAAATGCGGGATATTGAAAAAAATGGATCTTATATTTTAACTGAGCAAACTTCTTTTCATGGTGCGGGTAAATATCTTGTTGAACAGGCCTTTGGTGGGACCGGGAGCTCAAAGGATATAGGTATATTATTACCTGAGTTTGTTGATGGATGGAATATTGGAGCTTCTCTAATTAACATAGCTGGAAATATAAAATGGACTTCAAATAATCCAACAAGAGACCTACTTGGAAATAACTTTGAAAATATATCTGGTTTGCGCCAGAATGAGTACTATTACCTCGATTTCAATATAGATACTATGAGCATAATGTCTGCATATAATTCTGATCAAGAGTTTTTCTCATCTGAATCGTTTAAAGTTGGAATTTTTTCAGATATTCCACTAGAGGAAGATTTTACGGCAGATCAAATTCTTTATTATACTGTTAATGCAGATGGAGACTCAATTATTAATGTGGGAGTTTCTTATATTGATTCTTCAAGCATTGTAGATCTAGGTGATGGATCTTATCTGATACCATCTGAAAATCTTCAATCTACACAGCTTCAGTCTTCAACATCACAAGACATTCATTTAGATTACCCTTCATTTTTAAGGTTTGGGATATCAAAAGAGTTCGAAGGATATGGTATACTGGCAATAGATTTAGTTACGGGGTTTGATGATTCATTTGGAAATTCCAGTAAGTTTAGATTGTCAATTGGGACAGAAATTATTAGAGTTCATGAAAACTTCCCAATTAGAATTGGATTTTCAACAGGGGGCAGGCAACCTAGTTCCTATAGTCTAGGGATTGGATATAGAGCTGGGCCATTAAATATAGATTTTGGCAGAAAATATTATTATGGAATTATTAGAAATAAAGCAAAGGGTGCAGAGTATGGCCTTAATATGACTGTAGACTTAACAGTCTTAAAAAATTATTCAATAAAAATTAAGCTACCCAAGATAAAATTACCAAAACTTCCAAAGCTTCCAGAGACTACGTTTTAGTTTTAGAGAGTAAAAAGAGTCCAGCAATAAAAAATATAATATTGGCCATCCAAACTGATATGAATGGAGGAAGGACCCCATTGTAGCCCATGGTTTGTCCTGTCTTTATCATTATATAATATATAAAGATAACAAGAATACTAGATCCTATTCCCACTAAAAAATTACTTCGGGGTCTTTTGATGGTTAATGCAATCGCAAATAGTACCATCAAAATATTTGAAAATGGAAACGCTGTTTTAAAATGTAGGTCAACCAACCATTTTTTATAATCTCTACCATTATTTTTTAATCTAATGATAAATGAGCTCAGACTCCAATAATCCATCTCTTCTGGTTTTATAGTAGATTCAATCAAGTCAATTGGATTAAGATTAATATCTAGGATGGAATCCGATAGATTTATATATGTACTATTCTTAGTTAGCGATCGATATATAGCATCTTTAGCAATCCAAGAGTCACCGTTCCACTCTAATTGTTTTGCATCGATTCTTGATACCATCACATTATCAATAAACTCCTGTAATGAAACATTAATTGCCATTTTATTTCGAAAATCAAATTTTTCTATTATTATAACTTTATTTTGATCTACCTGCATTAATATGTTTCTATTTATTTTTTTATTATAATTTTGATTATAATATTTTTTTTCTAAATCAGATTTAAAAATATTAGATTGAGTTACGACCATGTTCTCAAAATAAAACATACTAATTGATGATAAAATTCCAATTAGAATAAATGGAACTGATAATCGGTATATACTAACACCTGATGCTTTTAATGCGGTTATTTCATTGTTCTTTTGTAATAATGTAAAGGTCATTACTGTTGCAATTAGTATTGTCATTGGGAATGCAATATTAATGTACTGAGGGATAGAATAGAGGTACATTAGAGAATATTGATTAAATTCTAAACGAAAATCCAGCATTTTATCCACATCTTCAATAATATCAACTACCAAAAATATTATTACGAATACAAACAGTACACTTAAAAATTTTTTAATAAAGGATAAAACAAGATATTTATCTATAAGAAGGATATTCATATAAAATAATTTAAGTAAATGTTTTTTTATTTTTACCTAAAAATGTTATATATTTGCGATGCTATTGTTTTAACCTTTAAATCTGTCCGAGAGACAGGAAAGGAAAGTATGGGAATCTCTCCTTGGAGTTCCCTGGATTATGGGCATTAAAAAAACTCAGCTTGTTGATTCAAGTGAAATATCAAATCTTATTAAACGTCTTTCTCACGAAATTTTAGAATCCTCTGATGATGTAGATAACCTAGCAATCATTGGCATAAAATCTCGAGGAGACTTCATCGCTAAGCGAATTGCAGAGCAAATTAGTGAGTTAGCCAGTAATGAATTTTCCCTAGGTACAATTGATGTCACCTTCCACAGGGATGATTATAGAACTAATTTAGGCAGTCCTAAAGTGGGGATATCAGATATTAATTTTGATGTTAATGGAAAAGACATCATTTTAGTTGATGATGTTTTATATACAGGAAGAACAATTCGAGCGGCAATGGATGAAATTTTTTCCTATGGACGTCCACATTCAATTCGCCTTGCCGTTCTTGTTGATAGGGGGCACAGGGAACTTCCGATAAAGGCGGAATTTGTTGGAAAAAATTTCCCAACGGCAGATAACGAGCATATACACGTTCTTATTAAAGAAATTGATGATGAGGATTTAATTTACTTAGAGGGGAGTACTAATGCTTAGCACTAGACACTTCATCTCTTTAAAGAATACCCCAAAGGAAGACCTTATGCTTCTTATAGAAACAGGATTTTCATTTAGAGAGGTTCTTGATCGTCCAATTAAGAAGGTTCCCACCTTAAGCGGAAAAAATATCTTAAATTTATTTTTTGAAAATTCAACCCGAACAAGAATGTCCTTTGAGCTTGCGGAGAAACGTCTATCAGCAGATGTTTCTAACTTTTCAGCCAGTTCATCAAGCTTAAATAAAGGCGAGACATTTAGAGATACAGTTCAAAATATTCAAGCGATGAAGGTGGATTGCATTGTAATGAGGCATCCTTCTCCTGGATCCAGTTTGCAAATTACAAAGTTTGTTGATTCTATAGTTATTAATGCAGGCGATGGCTGCCATGAACATCCAACGCAGGCTATGCTTGATGTTATGAGCTTATATGAGAGATTTAAAACATTTAAAGATCTTAAGGTTGCGATTATAGGTGACATACTCCACAGCCGCGTTGCGCTGTCAAATATATATGCCTTAACGACCCTGGGGGTAGAGGTAACGCTGTGTGGACCGCCTCATCTTATCCCTGTAGGGATCGAAGAGCTTGGGGTTCATATTAACTATAACATTGATGAGGTTTTAGATTGGGCCGATGCGGTGAATATCCTGAGGATACAAAGAGAAAGAATGGGGATTGGATTAATCCCATCAATAAGAGAGTATAGAGAGATATTTGGTGTCACCAAACAGAGAGTGGAAAATCTAAAGAAAGAGCTAGTGATAATGCATCCTGGGCCAATAAATAGGGGTGTTGAGCTAGATGGGAATGTGGCTGATAGTGAAAATTCTATTATACTTGATCAGGTGCTCAATGGAGTTGCAATGAGAATGAGCATACTGTATCATCTATTATCTGAAGGAGATGCAATCAAATGATTAAAGGTGATAAAATATTAAAAGGTAAGTGGCTACTTACAGGTGGAAAAATATATGATCCATTTAAAGAAAAATATTTAAAGGGGAATATATTAATTGATAATGGAAAATTTGAGCGTCTAACAACAAATAAATCACCTGGTGGCGATATAAATACCCTTGACTGCTCAAATAAATTTATCACTCATCCGTTTATTGATTTACATGCACACTTTAGAGAGCCTGGAAGAGAAAATAAGGAAACTCTTGAGAGTGGGTGTCTATCAGCATTATACGGTGGCTACACAACGGTTTGCTTGATGCCAAACACGAATCCACCGATTGACACCCCCGAGCTCATAAAATTTATTATGGATAAAACCTCAGACTATCCTATCTCTGTATTGCCTATTGGCGCTATTACGAACGCTCAATCAGGAAAAGAATTGACAGAAATAGGTTTAATGGTAAAAGAGGGTGCTGTGGCAATTTCAGATGATGGGATACCCGTTGAGGATAGTAGAATAATGAGATATGCTCTTGAGTACAGCAAGATGTTTGGAATTCCCGTAATCAATCATGCTGAGGATGTATTCTTGAGATCTGGTGCGACTATGCATGAAAGTGTTGAATCTACCAAGCTGGGTTTACTGGGAAGCCCTCATATTACAGAATCAATCATGGTTTCCAGAGATCTTATGATAAATGAATATGTAAACAGCAAAATACATGTACCCCATGTTTCCAGTAAGGAGTCAGTAGAGATAATAAGAAGATATAAAAAATCCCATAATACCGTTTCAGCTGAGGTCACTCCCCATCATATATACTTTAATGATTCATCACTCAGTTCATTTAATTCAAACTTAAAGGTTGCACCCCCAATACGCTCCGAGGAGCACAGGAAGTCATTGATTAGCGGTCTAAAGGATGGTACCATTGACTGTATCGCCACTGACCACGCTACACATAACATTGAAGAGAAGGAAAATAATTTTGTTCATGCTTCCTGCGGTATGATTGGACTTGAGACGGCATTCTCAGGCTCGTACACTACTCTAAATAGAGAAAAGTTTTCAATTGAAAAGATAATTTCATTGTTTACATCAGGACCATGTAGAGTGATGAACATACAAAAAGAATTTTTAACAAAAGGAAATTCAGCTGAAATTGTTGTGATAGATTTAGAGAAAGAGTGGAGGGTCTCTAAAGATGATTTTAAATCTAAATCATCAAACTCAGGTTTTATTGATGAGTCTTTAAACTCAAGAGTAATCTACACCATTTCAGGAAAAGACTGCTTTATTAATGATACAAAGTAATATGCCAAATAGATATAAGATATTCTTACCCCTCATTCTCTCTGAATTTATATTTTCTCATGGAATCTCTGAATCTGATAAAATTGAAATAATACAGGGCTCCTTTATGGATTATTTATATTTAGGTGCTAAACATATGATTACAGGCTATGATCATATCCTATTCCTTATTGGTGTTATTTTCTTCTTGACGCGTTATTGGGATATTGTAAGATTTGTAACTGCCTTTACAATTGGACATAGTATTACTCTTATTTTTGCTACATTATTTAAAATTTCAGTCAATTATTATTTGATAGATGCTATTATTGCATTTAGCGTTATTTACAAAGGTTTTGAAAATCTAGGTGGATTTAAAAAATGGCTACGCAAGAATCCACCCAATCTAATTCTAATGGTATTTATTTTTGGCTTAATTCACGGTTTTGGTCTATCAACAAGATTACAACAACTCAATTTAATAGATGATAATTTAATTTATTCAATCCTTTCATTTAATGTGGGCGTAGAATTAGGCCAGATAGCAGCCCTTCTAATAATGTTTCCTTTATTATTACTGATACGTAGGGATACATTTGATAAAATATCTGAATTATTAAATTGGGGATTAATTATCCTTGGAATGCTGTTGCTAATTTATCAGTTAAATGGATATTTTACATTTAAAGATCATAATAATCATCAGATTCACGAAAATGAAATAAAGTTAGATGATCATAACCAAAATGACAATAATCACTCAGATGATGAACATCATCATAATCATGACTAATAGTTTTATTAAAAAGAAAATAATATGGAAATGACATTTTGGCTACCTTTGATGATAGTAGCAATTGTTTTAATATTTGTAATTAGAAAAAGAAGAAAATAATTCTTTTCGCTTTGTTTCGTAGGCGAAGAGTTATTAATTATTATATATGCTAGATTCTTTTATGGTAGATATAAATCAGTAATCGTTTTTTCCATAACTTCAGCAGCATTCGAGAATGTCTCAGTTAGGGTGGGGTGTGGATGGATGGTCAGTGCGATATCCTCGGAATAGCAACCCATTTCAATAGCTAGAGCTGCCTCCCCAATAAGATCACTTGCATTGTAACCTACTATGCCTACACCAATGACTCGTTTAGAGTCTGGCTCAAATAAAATTTTAGTTTTTCCTTCAGTTCTATCCATCGCAATAGCCTTTCCACTTGCCTGCCATGGGAATTCGGATTTCTCATAGGCAATATTCTCCAATGTTAGTTCTTCCTCAGTTTTTCCGGCCCATGCAATTTCAGGATCAGTAAAGATAACAGCTGGAATCACCTGAGGTTCAAATGCATTTGGTATATTCGTGCACACCTCTGCAGCGACCTTGCCTTCATGGGTAGCCTTATGTGCAAGCATTGGATCTCCAGTAACATCACCAATAGCGAATATATTTTCTATATTTGTTCTTCTATATTCATCAACCTTAATAAAACCTTCTTTTGACAATAGGATTCCCACATTATCTAACGATAAATTATCAGTGTTAGGGGTTCTTCCAACTGATATTAGAACTTTATTATAATTTTGGGATAGCTTTTTTCCATCAGATTCCATAATCACTTTAACTGACTGCTTAAGATTCGAGATAGAGGTGACTTTAGTATTCAGGTAAATATTATTTAATTTATTGTGAAGTGTTTTAGCTAAAATATCGACAAGATCAATATCTGCTCCTGATAATAATCTCGGAAGAAATTCAACAACATCAACTTTTGTTCCCAATGAGGAGTATGCGGTTGCCATTTCAAGGCCTATATATCCACCACCAAGAACAAGCATAGTTTTTGGAATTATATTTAATGAAAGTGCTGAAGTAGAGTCTAAAATATTTTTATGGTCAATATCTACAAATGGAAGACTATTAGGCCTTGAGCCAGTTGCAATGATGCATTTATCAAAATTAATAATTTGTTCTTTATCGTTAGTAATTTTTATTGATTTATCTGAAATAAAATTTGCTGTTCCATGAATTACTTTAACGTTCCTTTGTTTTGCTAGAAGTTTAATTCCACCACCTAGTTTTTTTACTACTCTGTTCTTCCATGATTGAATTTTTTTCATATCTATAGTAGGGGACGAATAGGTTACACCACACTTTTTAATTGTTTCCGTCTCATCTATTATCTTTGAAATGTGTAGTAATGTTTTTGATGGAATGCATCCCCTATTTAAGCAGACACCACCCAATGACGCATCTTTTTCAACAAGGGTTACCTTGTTTCCTAGATCCGAGGCTCTAAATGCAGCTGCATACCCACCTGGTCCTGATCCAATGATAACTACATGGTTTTTTTCAGACATACTTATTTCCTTAACAATCTTACCGATGATAATAAACTACTAATTTTACTTGTAAATTTAGCAGCTTCTGCACCATCAATAACACGATGGTCGTACGTTAGTGAAAAGGGTAGTATCAACCTTTTGACAAATTTATCTTTATAATTAATAAGTTTATATTCGGCCTTAGAAAATCCTAATATTGCAACTTGAGGTCCAAATACTATTGGTGTAAAATTAGTTCCACCTATGCCACCTAAACTAGATATAGTTATTGATCCTCCTGAGATATCTTCGATATCTAGCTTAGTACTTTTAGCCTTATCCGCTAATAGTGAGAGCTCCACATTTAGCTCCTTTATTGATTTTTTCTCACAATTTTTTATCACAGGGACAACCAGCCCCCTATTGGTGTCAACAGCAATTCCAATATTAATATATTTTTTTATAATAATAGCATTCTGCTCATTATTTAGGGAGCTATTAAAATTTGGAAATTCTCGTATCGCTTTTGTTAAAACTTTAATATAAAAAGGAATTAATGATACCTTTATCCCCTTATTGTTGTTCATTGCTTTTAATTTTTTATATGATTGATATAAGTTTGTTATATCTGCATTGTCAAATTGTGTTACTTGTGGAATACTTAACCACGATTTAGTCATATTTTTTGCAGTTGCCAATTTAATTTTATTTAATGTTTTTATTTCTATTAGTCCCCATCTAGAGTAATCAACTTCATCTCCAACATTAGAGTCTGACATATTATTGATAATATCATTTTTAATTACAGATATTTCATCTTTTAATATTTTCCTCAAGTCATCAGTATTGATAGTGGATGGGTCATCAGAGAGGTGTCGATTTACGTAGTCCTGTATATCATCCTTTGTTATTCTTCCTTTTTCTCCAGTCCCATGAACTAATTTAATGTCACAGCCAAGCTCCCTTGCTAATTTTTTTATTGAGGGTGCTGCAAGAATATTATAAGATGAATTAATATCATTAATTTTAGATTCATCTGATTTTAAAGGCTGATTTACGAGCGGCTTATTAGATAAAATTTCATTTTCATTTTTTTTATCTTCTTTTATTGGTTCCTCTGATTCGTTTGTGCTTATTTCGTTTTTATTATCATTGATATCCCTGTTGTTACTATCAATAGCTATTAAAGGATCATTTGTTGATATTTGATCTCCACTCTTTACATATACTTTGGATACTACTCCATCATATTCAGAGGGTATTTCCATGGAAGCCTTTTCAGTTTCCAGGATTAGGATCGTTTGATCCTTTTTTACATGATCATCCTTGCTTACAAGGACATCTCTTATCTCAACACTTTCAATTCCCTCACCTAGTTCAGGTAATAATATATCAATCATATTTTCTCAACATTTTAATGGATTTATTTTTTCTGGATCAATTTTATATTTATTTATAACCTTTTCAATTGTTTCTAGATGAATTTTTTTTTGTATATACAGAGAGTTCATTGCAGCTAAAGTTATATAGTATCGATCTATTTCAAAAAAATCTCTAAGCTCATCTCTTGTTCCACTTCTTCCAAATCCATCTGTCCCGATTGACGTAAAGTCGCAATCAAGGTATGGTGATATTTGCTCTGATACTAATTTGACATAATCTGAACAGGCGATAACAGGTCCATTTGATTTTTTTATACATTGACCTAGGTATGACACTTTATTTTCTTTAGAAGGATTTAGCAAGTTCCATCTGTTCTTATCTTCTGCATCTTTGTGCAGTTCACTATAGCTAGTAACGCTCCACACATCTGATTCAACGCCCCAATCATCTTTAAGTAGTTTAGACGCAGAAATAGTTTCATTTAAGATGGGACCACTTCCAAGCAGCTGAACATTTAACTTGGAGTTATCAGATTTTCTTATCCGATACATGCCCTTAATAATACCCTCTTCAACTCCTTGTGGCATTGCCGGTTGCACATAATTTTCATTTTCTAATGTAATGTAATAAAAAACATCTTGATTATCTTGATACA
>Ga0114993_10006944_pt1 | contig 10549 bp, 8 predicted proteins | sample ArcticOcean_MG_C_FD_87042 | JGI IMG/M metagenome (GOLD analysis project Ga0114993, IMG submission 87042) | Marine microbial communities from western Arctic Ocean - ArcticOcean_MG_CB2_150 | ecosystem: Environmental > Aquatic > Marine > Oceanic | place: Arctic Ocean: Canada Basin | collected...
TAAAAGAGCCCACTCAACCAATAAACTAAGTTAGTTACACTAAAAGCCTCATGTAAATGGGGCTTTTTACTTTTATATCTAATTTGTATTTACAGTGCACTCTTTATATTCAAAAACTCTTCTTCGAACAGTACCTCAAAATTTAATAATTTACATTACGGCAGCAGGTATCCATACATTTTAAGTAGTCTCGCCTAGTAAGGAAATATAATTTAATACGACTAGCGAAAGGGAATCGAAATTGATTATTTTGATTCCTTTAAGTTAATTTTCATACGTTAGACCGAAGAAGATCATGGCTCGATGAATAGTCACTAATCTTATCATCTTTAATTTCAATAATTCTATTGGCTAATGATGATATGAATTCCCTATCATGGCTAGCAAAGATTAGCGTGCCTTCAAACCTACATAAAGCTAGATTTAATGACTCTATAGACTCCATATCAAGGTGATTCGTTGGTTCATCTAAAACTATAACATTAGGTTTTTGAAGAATAATTTTACCAAAAATCATTCGACGTTTTTCACCTCCAGATAAGACTTTAATAGATTTATCAATGTGATCTTGAGAAAATAATAAACGACCGAGCGTTCCTCTTATCATTTGCATATCATCACCTTTTTGAGCCCATTTAGACATCCAATCAATAAGCGAAATATCATACTTAAATTCTTCATTATGATTTTGTGCAAAATATCCAATATTTACGTTTTTATTCCAAACGATTTTCCCAGAATCTATATTCAAATCATTCATGATGCATCGAAGTAGTGTGGTTTTTCCAATTCCATTATTTCCTATAATAGCAATCCTATCACCAGACTCAATATTAATTGAAAACTTTTTAATAACATCCAAGTTATCAAAACTTTTGTTCAATTTCTCTACTTCTAGAGCTGAATTGTAGACTTTTTTATCAGAGTTAAATTGAATAAATGGATAAACTCGACTTGATTTTTTCACCTCATCAAGTTTAATCTTTTTCAATTGATTTGCTCGGGAAGTAGCCTGTTTTGCCTTAGAGGCATTTGCTGAAAATCGTCTTACAAAAGACTCTAGCTCTTTAATTTTTGCTTCTTTCTTGGTGTTCTCATTTGTTAGCAACGTTCTAGATAATTTTGACTCAACCATAAAAAAATCATAATTACCATTATAAAGTTGAAGTTTTCCATAATCAAGATCAACCATATGGGTACATACGTTATTTAGAAAATGCCGATCATGAGAGATAACTATCATTGTACTATCTCTATCTTTAAGCGTTTGCTCAAGCCAGGAAATATTATCAAGGTCTAAATTGTTTGTTGGTTCGTCTAAAAGTAAAATATCAGGGTCTCCAAATAATGCTTGGGCCAGTAAAACTTTCAGTTTTCTTTCTGGGGAAATATCCTTCATTGTTAAAGATTGTTCATCAATAGTTATTCCTAAGCCAAGTAGTAATTCACTTGCATTGGATTCTGCGCTATATCCATCCATGTCTGCAAACTCAATTTCCAAGTTTGATACTTTTATGCCATCTTCTTCTGTCATTTCATCTATGGAGTAAATTCTATCTCTTTCTTTTTTAATAGACCATAATTTTTTATGGCCCATCATCACACAATTCATAACGTTAATTTCTTCAAAAGCAAACTGATCTTGAGACAACATTGATATACGTCTATCTTTTTGTACACTTACAGTCCCTGATGTTGAATCTAAGTGCCCTGAAAGAACTTTCATGAAAGTTGATTTACCCGAACCGTTTGCACCTATTAATCCATATATGTTTCCTTGTGAAAAAGTAATAGATATATCTTCAAAGAGAGGCTTTTTGCCAAATTGAACTGTTACTCCGTTAGCTGTTATCAATTTAAAATCCTTAAATAGTTATTTAAATATAAAATAATTAAAAAAATGCAAGATATATAAATGAGCAAAATAAAATAAAATGACTCATTTTAAGGACTAAGTTTAATGCAAGAGTTCTAAATGGTAAAGATAAGAAATCACATAATTTATACTTTGAAAAAAAATGCAAAATAATAAAACATGGTCAGCAAAAAGGTTTCCTCAAAAATAGTTTAATCTTTAAAAAATTGAAAGTCGGGGCGACAGGATTTGAACCTGCGACCACTTGACCCCCAGCCAAGTGCGCTACCGGGCTGCGCCACGCCCCGTTTAATTAATTTTTTCTAATATCTTCTAAGATTGATTTTAATTCAGTACGTATTTTTATTAATACATCTAAATCAACTGCTGGATGTGATTTGCTCTTAGAATCATCAGTGGATATTGATTGTGCTCCAGATAATATTTTACGCGCACCATCTATGGTGAATTTTTGAATATAAAGTAAATCTTTAATATTTAAAATAAGGTCAATATCTTTTTGCCTATAAGTTCTATTGCCCGCTTTATTTTTAGATGGGTTCAGTTGTTTAAACTCAGTTTCCCAATATCTTAAAACATATGGCTTTAACTCAGCTATTTTACTTACTTCACCAATTGAGTAATATAATTTTTTTATTGAATTTGCGGGGTTATCCATTAAAATGTCCTATTAAACTAATACTTTATATTAATTAAGATATTGTCAACTATCAATAACTATAGTTGATAATAGATTATTCTTTAATTGCGTGTTTTAGAAAGAAATAATTCTATCCGATCTAAGGCATTTTTTAAAATTTCCTCTGTGGGTAAAAAAACTATTCTAAAATGTCCTTTGCCGTATGTATTTGAAAAGCCTGATCCATGGACAGTCAATACATGTTGTTCATGTAATAGTTGAAGTGCGAATTTCTTATCATTTTCGTACCAATAAGGATTGGTAAGTTTAACAAACATATAAAAAGCTCCTTGTGGAGGTTGTACTGAAAGACCTTTTATTTTATTAATGCGATCAGTACAGTAATTATTTCGTTTCTTTATCTTGGTTAGATAACTATCCATCCAATTATCCTCACCTTCAAGGCCGGCTAAATATCCATATTGAGCAGGCGTTGAGGCACAAAGCCTTGAACGAAGCAATCTTTCAATTCCATCTTTAACTTCTATAGAATTATTTTTTGGATCATGAAAAGCCATATAACCAATACGCCAACCTGGCGCATAGTAAACTTTTGATACCCCATTAAGAGTAATAACTGGAACGTTCTCAGATCGAGAAGCTGTACTAAAATGAGTACCATTAAAATTTAATCGATCATAAATCTCATCAGAAATAATAGTGCAGTTTTCATATTCTGATGCTAATTCAATTATTTTATCTAATTCATTTTGTGTAATTACATTGCCAGTAGGATTATTTGGGTTAATTAATACTAATAGTTTAACCCTATCATTCATTTTAGATTTTAAATCTTCTATATCTATTGACCATCCATCGTTAGGGTCAAGACGATATTCTACTGTTTCACCACCATAAACTTGAGGATAGGCCATATATGGAGGATAATGAGGCCCGGGGGCTAATACTTGATCTCCATCACTTAAATAGGCTGCAAAGATTATTTGAAGTGCTTCAGTGACTCCGTGACATATATATACATCTTTTGATACGCAATTCCATCCACCATTTGTTTTAGTGCGTTCATTTTCAGCAATCGCAGATCTTAATTCTTCTATCCCATATGCAGGTGAATAACCATTTTTTTGATCAATAATAGCTTTTTGGTAAGCCTCAACCATATGATTAGGCGTGGGTAGTCCTGGATAAGCTAAGGGGTCACCAATATTTAGCTTTATAATATTGTGACCTTCGGCTTCTAATGCAGTTGCCGGGACTACTACATCTCGGATTGCATATTCTATTTGGGAAGCACGATTTGACACCGGTATTTGCTTCACCATTTATAACCTAACGACGTTTATTAAAGGGAGGTCTTCCACCGCCACCTTGCCTACCTCCACGATTATCACTTCGTTCACGAGGCGGACGTTCAACATAGCCTTCAGGCTTTTCGAGTAAAGCTTTTCTACTAAAATCTAAGCGTCCTTGGTCGTCTACTTTTATCAATTTGACTCGAATTGGGTCGCCAGGCTTTACAACGTCCTCAACTCTTTCAACTCTCTGCCATTCTAATTCAGAGATATGAACTAAACCTTCACGACCTGGTGCAAACTCAACAAAAGCTCCAAATGTCATTAATCTTGTTACACTACCATCAAACTCCATCCCAACTTCTGGTTCTAATGTGATTGCTCTAACTATTTCAATGGCTTCTTGGCATTTTTTCAGATCTAAGCTAGCTGCAGTTACTACTCCATCATCATCAACATTGATATCACATTCTGTATCGGCTATTATTTTTTTAATCGTTTTGCCACCAGGACCAATTAAGCCACCAATTTTTTCTGGGTTTATTTGCAATGAGAGTATTTTTGGAGCATACTTAGACATTTCTTGAGGTTCAGGAACTGATTCGTACATAATATCTAAAATATGATTACGACCAGCTTTAGCTTGAGCTAAAGCTTCTTCCATTAATTCAAAAGTAATACCTTGAATCTTAAGATCTAATTGGATTGCAGAGATTCCTTCTCTAGTTCCAGCAACCTTAAAATCCATATCGCCAAGATGATCTTCAGCACCCAGTATATCACTTAGCACTGCATATCTATCGCCATCTTTAATTAACCCCATCGCAATTCCAGCGACATGGCCTTTAGTTGGTGCCCCAGCACTCATTAATGCCAGTGAGCCACCACAAACAGAGGCCATTGATGACGATCCATTTGATTCGGTGATTTCAGATACAATTCTTACTGTATAAGGAAAATCTTCATAATCAGGTAAAATTCGCTTAATAGCTCGCTCAGCTAAGTTACCATGACCAATTTCTCTTCTACTTGTAAAACCAACCCTGCCTGTCTCGCCAACACAGTAAGGAGGAAAGTTGTAGTGTAGATAAAATTTCTTTTTGTGATCTAAATCCATACTGTCAATAATTTGCTCTTGTCTTGGAGTGCCCATTGTCATAACAACAATAGCTTGTGTTTCACCGCGAGTAAACAACGCTGAACCATGAGTTCTTGGAAGAATATTTGTTTCAACAGTTATCGGTCTAATATCTGTTGTTTTCCTTCCATCTGAACGTTTTCCTTCAGCGAGAATTTGCTCTCGAAACGCATTCTTTAGCTGACCATTAACAATAGTAGCTACCATTTTTGCTGATTCTGGATAAGATTCTTCAAACGTACTTAAAGCTTCATCTTTTAAAGCAGTAATTAAAACCTCTCTGTCAGCTTTGTCAGCAGTTTTAATTGCTGTATCAATTTTATTTGAGACTAATTCAAGGACAGCTTTCTCAAGTTCTTCATTTATATCCTCTTCAGGAACATCTCTTTTAACTACTTTAATTTCAGCAATTAATTTATTTTGTAATTCAATAAGCTCTTTAATGGGGCCATGAGCAAATTTCATCGCATCTATAAATTCTTCTTCAGTAATAAGCTCTGCTTCTCCTTCTACCATGACAATAGTTTCATCGTTTCCTGACACAATAATTTCCATATCTGACTCATCCATCTGAGATCTAGTTGGATTTACGATAAACTCATCATTTACACGACCTACTTTTACTGTTGCTATTGGACCATTGAATGGAATATCTGAAATCATTAATGCGGCAGACGCTCCTACTCCTGCTAATGTATCAGCCATATTTTCTCCATCAGAAGACAAAACAGTAATAATTACCTGGGTTTCGTTTTTAAATGATTTAGGGAAAAGTGGTCTTATAGGTCTATCTGTTAACCGACTTGTTAATATTTCATGTTCAGATGGACGCGCTTCACGTTTAAAAAATCCTCCTGGAATTTTACCACCAGCATAATGACGTTCGCGATATTCCACTTGAAGCGGAAAAAAGTCTAAGTCTTCACGTGCTTTAGTAGCTGCATTAACAGCTACTAAAATAACAGTTTCGCCATGAGTAACGATAACTGAGCCAGACGATTGACGAGCAACCCTACCTGTCTCAATAGATAACGTGCTACCATTAAGTAACATTTCTTGTTTTTTCATTTTATTCTCTTATTTTTTTCTTAATTTCTACGGATTGATAAATCTTGAGTCAATTTTAAAAATGACTCTGGATTAGTTCGACGAAGATATTTTAAAAGTTTTTTTCTCTGTGAGACCAGCATGACTAATCCACGTCGAGAGTGATTATCTTTTTTATTGTCTTTAGCATGTTCAGTTAATGATCTGATTCTAGCCGTTAATAATGCAATTTGAACTTCAGATGAACCTGTATCTTTATCATCTTTTCCAAATTCTTTTACAATGTCTTTTATTTGTTCATTTTTTAAGGACATTTTTTCTCCTAATTATACTTCTGCATTAAACTCATGCAGTTCTGTTTATCTTTATTTAATTGTTCTATTAATTTTTTGGGATTAGAGAATCTTCTTTCATCTCGGATCCGCTCTAAAAATTCTACAGTTATTATTTCCCCATAGATATTATTCGACATTAAATCAAAGAAGTGGACTTCCATAACAAAATCCGTCTCATTAAAGGTTGGTCGAACGCCTAAGTTACACATTCCATATAGATTATTCCCATTAATCCTTCCACGTATACAATATACTCCATTAGCTGGAACAAGTTGGTTTTTTTCTACTGGAACAAAGTTTGCTGTAGGATACCCTAGCTCTTTACCTCTTCCCGCTCCTTTAATTACCAATGCTTCAAAACCAAATACCCATCCTAACTCAAAAGAAGCTCTTCTAACAAAGCCTTCTTTAATAAGATTTCTAATATGTGTGCTAGAGATTGTAACATTTTCATCAGAGATAGGATCTAATACATCAACATTAAATCCATTATCTTTTCCAAAATTTGTTAAAAATAAAGGACTACCTTCACGTTTAAAGCCGAAATGATGATCATAGCCAATTATTACAAATGAAGGCTTAAAATGTTTTATAACTATCTCATTGAGAAAATCTTTCGCTTTAACATTTGAAAATTCTTTATCAAAAGGTATTAAAACAACAACATCTATATTTAATGATTCTAAAATCTCTAATTTTTTGTTGACATGCATGAGCATCGGCAACTTTTTACCTTCTTGAAGAATATGTCTTGGATGTGGGTCAAAAGTAATCAAAATAGATGTTTTATTAATAGATTCCGATGTGGAGACAACTTTTTTAATCACTTCCTGATGACCCCTGTGGCAGCCATCAAAAGTACCAATTGTCACTACACTCTCAGGTATAATTGGAATTTGATTTAATGATCGATAGACTTCCATTTTTCCTCGAAATTTTTAATTGATGTAGAATCGTTAACTTCATAAGGACCAACTGTAATTCTTAGCAATTTAGTTAAATATCCAATAGTTCCCAGTTTGATTGCAATATCTTGGCCAAGTACACGAATATATGTTCCCTTTGAACATGTAACTGAAAAGTCAATTTCTTTATCTAAGATTTTATTAAGTGTGATTCCTGAAATATTTACGTGAATAGGCTCTCTTGGAACTTCTATATTTTGGCGTGCTAGCTTATAAAGCCTAACTCCATTTACTCGTTTAGCTGAATACATGGGTGGAGTTTGTATATAATCACCTTTGAAACTAATTAACACTTTTTCAAGTTTATCTTTATTAAAAGCTGGTATACTCATAGTATTTGTAATTGGACCTTCATTATCAAGAGTTTCTGTTGACTCTCCAAGCTTTAAAATTGCGCGATATGACTTTGTAGAAGATGAAATATCAGATAACTTTTTTGTATCTTTACCTGTACCTATAATGAGCACTCCTTCAGCAAAAGGATCTAAAGTTCCAGCATGACCAACTTTTTTCTCTTTGGTAATACTTTTTATCTTTTTAACTACATCAAAACTTGTCCAGCCAACAGGTTTATAAATACTATAAATCAAAATCTATTCTTTATTTTCTATGTCATGAAAAATTGTGTCAAGTTTTTCAGTGTACGATAATGTATCATCATAAAAAAATCTTAATTGGGGTGTGAATTTTATTCTTAATTGTTGACCAAGATATTTTCGAAATGCTTTGGCTTTTGCATTCAAATTGCTTTCAATTTCATTAATAGGTTTTTTTTTATGAACTACACTAAAAAATATTTTTGCATATTTTAAATCGGGTGAAACAATAACATTAGAAATAGTTATAAAACCAAGATCTGATAAATCAATAAATTGGGTCTGAATAACTCCAAGAATATTTTGGATCTCATTCGCTACCCTATCTGTTCGCTTATAGGGTTTTTCTGATTTCAATTGAGCTCTAACGACCTTTTGATAGATTTTATTTCATAGCACACAATAACATCTCCTTCTTTAAATTTTGAGAAGTTATCAAGCCCAATTCCACATTCAAATCCCTCTCTCATTTCTTTAGCATCGTCTTTTAAATGTTTTAGTGAGTTTATTACACCAGCAGCAATTTCTTCTTCTTCTCTAATAACTCGAGCCTTTGCGTTTCTTACTATGTTACCTTCTATGACTTTCGAACCTGCAATAACGCCAATTTTTGGAATTTTAAATGCTTCTTGAACAATTGCTCGTCCTAAATTTTCTTCTACTTGTTCTGGTTCCAGTAAACCTTCTAAGGCAAGCGTTACCTCTTCAACTGCGTTATAAATAACATTATATGATCTTATATCAACACCTTCTTGACGTGCTAAAAGTTTTGCATTTGAAGAAATTTGGACATGAAATCCAATTATTACTGCACTCGAAGCTGATGCTAACAAAACGTCAGATTCAGAAACCATTCCAACAGATTTATGAACGACTTGCACGCCTACTTCGTCATTTGCTATCTTTTCTAATTGCGCAGATAGTGCTTCTATTGATCCGTCTACATCACCTTTAATTATAATTGGAAGGTTTTTAATGGCGCCTTCTTTAATCAATGCAGACATTCCGTCAAGTGATAGAGTTGCAATTTTTTTCTGATCAATCTCACGCTTCAATCTTTGCCTTTCAGAGGCAATTCTTTTTATTTCTTTTTCATCTTCTACTACAGCAAATATATCAGCAGATTGAGGTACTTGATCAAATCCAAGTACTTGGACAGCATCAGAAGGACCAGCATTCTTGATTCTTTGACCTCGCTCATTCATCATTGCTCGAACTTTCCCGGGTATATTATTACAAATAAAAGGATCTCCAATATTTAACGAGCCTTTTTGGATTAATACTGTAGCCATTGGACCGTGACCCTTATCTAGCTTTGAGTCAACTACTGTTCCTCGTGCAAATGTATCAACATTGGCTTTTAATTCTAACATTTCTGACTCAACTAACATTGAAGCTAATAAATCGTCAACTCCTTGGCCTGTTTTAGCAGATATTGGTATTGCTTGTACCTTACCACCCCAATCTTCCACAAGAACATCGTTCTCAGATAATTCTCTTTTTACACGTTCTAAATCCACATCAGGTAAATCAATTTTATTAATTGCAATAATTAAAGGAACCTCTGCTGCTTTAGCATGGCCAATTGCTTCTTTAGTTTGTGGCATAACACCATCATTTGCAGCTACAACAAGAACTACTATATCGGTAACTTGAGCACCTCGGGCACGCATAGCTGTGAAGGCTTCATGTCCAGGTGTATCTAAAAAAGTAACGGAATTGCCATCTTTAAGCTCAACTCTATATGCGCCAACATGTTGAGTAATACCACCTGACTCACCACCAACAACATTAGTATCACGTATATAATCAAGTAGTGATGTTTTACCGTGATCTACATGGCCCATTACAGTCACGACAGGTGGCCTGTCAACAGCTTTCTTCAAATCTTCTTCAGTAATTTTTAAAGAGAATAATTCATCGCCTACATCCTCCATCTTTTCAGCTTTATAACCAAATTCTTCTGCCAATAGTTCAATTAAATCCCAGTCTAGACGTTGATTTATTGTAGCTAAAAAACCAAGACCCATACATTTTTGAATAATATCATTTGAGCGAGTTTCTAAAATTTTTGATAATTCATCAACATTTGAGAATTCTGCAATTTTTATTGGTTTAAAATCTATTTCTTCTAAATTTTCCTCATTAGTGTCTTTTTCTTTTTTGTAGATTTTCTTCTTCGATTTAATATCAATTTTTGCAGTGATCTTTCGAACAGTTTGCGCTGCACTTTTATCTTTCTTGATTTCAGCTTTAGATTTATTATCTATTTTTCTTTGGTTAGAACCCTTACTAACTTGAGATTCAATTTCTGAAAGATGAATTTTTCTTAATTTTTTCTTAGGCTCTAGTTCTATTTTTTCCTGTTTATTTTGCTCATTTACTTTTTGGATTTCTTTTTCTTGAATTTGTTGACGTTTAGTTTCTTCAATAACTTTTTCTTCTTCTTGCAAAGCAAGATTATGAGCTTCTGCTTCTTTCTTTTTTTCTTCTTCTTGAATTTTTTCACGTTCTTTTGTTTCAAGTTTTCTTTGTTCGTCTATTGTTAAAAGGTTGAGCTTTTTATTTTCTTTTTGTCTATCAAGAATACGAGTATCCTGTATTTCTCTTCGAACTTGTTCTTTTCTGTATCGATCAACAGATTCCTTATCTTTATGAAA
>Ga0114993_10006949_pt1 | contig 10547 bp, 7 predicted proteins | sample ArcticOcean_MG_C_FD_87042 | JGI IMG/M metagenome (GOLD analysis project Ga0114993, IMG submission 87042) | Marine microbial communities from western Arctic Ocean - ArcticOcean_MG_CB2_150 | ecosystem: Environmental > Aquatic > Marine > Oceanic | place: Arctic Ocean: Canada Basin | collected...
AGGTATCGAATTTGCTCGTAGAGATATCGACACAAAGGAGGTTATTCTAGGCCACCACTATCAGCGAGACGATGTGATCAAGTACGCCGACCTCACCGGCGATTCCTCCCAGCTGTCGAAAATGGCTGCTCAGACAAAAGACGCCAAGTGGATTATTTTCTGTGGTGTTCACTTCATGGCTGAAACAGCCGACATCCTTACTTCTCCGGACCAGAACGTGCTGTTACCGAACATGGCTGCCGGATGTTCCATGGCCGATATGGCAAAGTCATCGGATGTGACTGACTGCTGGGACGATATTGAATTAGTTCTCGGTTCAACCGAAAATGTTATCCCGATCACATATATGAACTCGGCCGCAGCGATCAAAGCTCATTGCGGCAAGAATGGTGGACTCGTCTGCACATCTTCAAACGCTGACAAGGCATTTGACTGGGCGTTGGAGCGAGGCGAAAAAATACTTTTCCTTCCTGACCAGCATCTAGGTAGAAACACCGCAATCTCAAAGGGCATTTCTGAAGACGAAATGGCTCTTTGGAATCCCTTTCTGCCGATGGGCGGTCTTTCAGAAGACGAAATCAAGAATGCCAAAGTATTGCTTTGGCAGGGTCACTGCTCGGTTCACACCCGCTTCACAGTCGACCAAATCAAGGCGGCTCGAGAACGCAATTCAGAAACGACGATTATCGTCCACCCTGAATGCACTCAGGAAGTTGTTTCGGCAGCGGATATGTACGGTTCGACTGAACTGATCCTAGAAACCATCGCTAATGCCCCTGCGGGTTCGTCATGGGGAGTTGGAACCGAGATCAGCATGGTTCGTCGATTGGCAGCTGAGAATCCCGACAAGGATATTTTCTGTCTTGATCCGGTAGTTTGCCCATGTGCAACGATGTACCGAATCCACCCGGCATATGTGCTTTGGGTGCTTGAAGGCATCATGGCTGGTCTAGCAATCAACCGCATTGAAGTTGAACCCGAGACTCAGCGTAACGCTCTGGTGGCACTCGAGCGGATGCTCGAAGTCGCCGGGTAGTTTCCAACTAATTAATCACGGCAAATTTCCGAATATCAGAATGCTCTTAACACCACGTGAACTAGAAATTGTTATTGATCGTGCGCTGGAAGAGGATTCAATTAGTGCCGATGTAACTACATCGGCACTAATTCCCTCGCATCTTCAAGCTCGTGCCTCCCTAATTCCAAAAGAACCGGGAATTCTTTCAGGACTCGATGTAGTGTCGGCTACATTCAAGCGAGTAAACCCTGATCTGGTGTTTGCACAGAAACTGGTTGATGGTGATCGAGTTCAAGGTGGCGAAGTTGTCGCCATAATTTCAGGCTCGATGGCGTCGATCCTTACTGCTGAACGAACTGCACTTAACTTCCTGCAGCGTATGAGCGGTATCGCAACGCTGACCGACTTGTACGTTAAGGCTGTTGATGGGACGACAGCATCTATCGCTGATACCCGCAAGACCGCTCCGGGATTGCGGTTGCTCGACAAGTACTCGGTTTCTATTGGTGGCGGTCGTAATCACCGGATGAATCTCACCGACGGGGTGCTGATAAAGGACAATCACCTAGCCGCTTTATCGGGTGAGGGTGTGAGCTTGAGCCAAGCGATTAAACGAGCGAGGGCAAAAGCGCCACATACTGTGAAGATTGAAGTTGAAGTCGAAACTGTCGAGGCTGCACTCGACGCGACTGCAGCCGGTGCAGATATCGTCATGCTCGACAATATGTCTCCAGCTGAAATGCGTAACGCAGTCGATCAAATCTCCGCCGAGTGCTTCGTGGAGGCATCAGGGAATGTCACGCTTGAAAACGTGGCAGAAGTCGCCCAGAGCGGAGTCGATATTATTTCGGTAGGAGCGCTCACTCATTCGGTTCGAGCGTTAGACATTTCTCTTGATTACGAAACGGATAGCGCATAAAACCTGCGTGATCACTCTGCGTTTAGTTCTTAGAACGTGAACCTAAAACTGTTTTAGACGCGTAACAACTCAGGTAGAGGAGTCCCGGCAAATCATGGTCGCCAGACAGTTCGCAGATCGTTATTTCCGGAACCGTACTCGATCTAGACAAGATCGTATCGTCAATCGGTGAAATCGATCTACCACAAGAGTTCGATTCCCAAGTCTGGGTTCTCGACGCAAGCGGGGTAGAAGAGCCTGTGAGCGTCGACAAAGGCACGATTGCTAGCTGGTCGCTCCAATAACATCGTCGTAGTAAACTAGCTGCGGTGCGGTGTATTGCCGTCTTCAGAGTCGAGGATGATAGTTACCGGGCCTGCGTTTTCGATTTCGACTTGCATAGAGGCTCCGAACACACCTGTTTCCACTCGTAAGCCACTATTTATCTTGAATGACTCGACTAGATCGTTGAACATTGGCTCTGCTTGCTCAGGACGAGCTGCATCTGTGAAACCAGGACGCCGACCTTTGCGGGTGCTGGCGTAAAGAGTGAACTGGCTGACCAGAAGAATGCCGCCAACGATGTCCTGCACCGACTGGTCGAATCCTGAATTCCCGGATTCTTCCGGGAAGATTCGCATGTTCAAGGTCTTCTGCACGATGTATTTGAGATCGTCTTGGGTATCGTCGTGAGTGATGCCGATCAGCAGACAAAGACCACGTTCAATCGAACCAGTTGTTTGGCCAGCGACGCTGACTGATGCTCGGCTTACTCGTTGAATTACAGCGCGCATGTTGGTTGAACTGACTAGTGAGTATGACTTCCAGCGCCATGGGAGTGACTCGATCCGTCATTATTGGATTTTGAACTGCTATCCGAACTATCGCTGCTGCTATTGCTATCGGATGATTTTGATTCGGAAGAGGATGAACTCGAAGAGTCGGAGTCTGATGACGTGCTGTCACTGCTTGCAGGGCTGCCGTTGGATTTACTTCCTGATGATGATCCTGAACCGTAGTCGGTGGTGTAAAAGCCAGAGCCTTTGTAGATAACCGTCGGAGCGGATATCTGTCGTTTCGACTCGCTGTCGCAAGTTGGGCAATTGGCGCCAGGTTCATCGCTGAATTTCTGAATCAATTCGAAAACATGTTTGTTTTCAATACATTTGTAAACGTAAGTTGGCATCTTTTGTGAGAGTGGGGACTACATGAAAACGCGAGAGCCGAAGCACTCGCGTGGATTTTTATAACCGAGATATAAACTGATTTTATACGAGCGACGCAAGAATATACCGCGGAGTTAGCTCATCCGGTACATCTCGGAACTCGTCTGCGGTAGATCGACGGTTGATTCCTGTCGTTACGACTGCCGAATCTATTCCTGCTGAATTAGCTCCAAAAATATCAGTTTCCAGTTGGTCACCGATCATCACTGCGTTAGCTGTGCCGGCTCGATCTATCGCTGCATTGAATATGGGTGCGTACGGCTTACCGAGCTTGGTAGCGATCAGTGAATCATTCCGGCCGTGAAGTCGTTCGAGCGCCTGCTCTAGCGTATTAACGAACGCAGCTGCACCAAATCCAAAGACACCGGGGCCGTTTGGATAGATGAAATCAGGATTCGGTAAGACGAGGCACACAGGATTATTCTGTTGAAATCGTCTACTGAATAACGCTAATAAATCTTCTAGTGTCGATTCCCAGTCGTACGGACCGCTGTGGCCGAGCACAACGATATCCGGCTCTTCGCCGCTATCCAGACTGACCAGTTTTGCACCGGCACTGGTCGCGTAGTCCTTTGCGTCTTGCGTGCCAAGAACGAGGGTGGGAGCGCCTTGAAGGCCATTCTCCGAGATGTAGCCCGTCATCTGCGAACCTGAGTTTATGATCCGCTTCTTCGGAATACTAAATCCCTTTGACGCGAAAGTTTTTACTCGAGAGTCGAGAGAAGCAGAAGCGTCATTAGTGACCACGAAATAGTTCATGTGCTCGGTATTCATCCGGTCGACTAAATCGACCGCACCCGGAAGAGGATTAACGCCGTCGACGAGCACCCCAAAAGAGTCAAAGAACAGCGCATCGTACTGTTCGATCAGGGTTGAAATCGTTGTTTGGGTTGGAATCGTCAAAGATTCGGTATTGGGTCGGTGATCAGTCAGATGTAGCTCGGATGAAACCGTTCTTCCATGCGTAGTCGACATCAGCTAACGGCAACGAAATTGCGTCGCCAAACGTCAGTGTGTTCCCGCCTACGCATCCGATTACTATCGACGGAACGTTGTTTGCAGTAGTAATCGATTCAAGGGCAGCCAAGTTCTCGGTCTTCACGCTGACGATAATCCTCGATTGGGTTTCGCCGAACATTGCAGCATCCCATCGTTCTCCGGGGGCTGAATTTATCGAAGCACCGATCTCACCAATTACAGCACTCTCTGCGATAGCGACGGCAACGCCGCCGTCGGATACGTCATGAGCGGATGCGATCAGTTCCTGGTTTATAGCTTTTCGGCAAGCTGCTTGAGTACGAATTTCAAGATCGATATCGAGTTTGGGCTGGCCTTCGACTTTGTCATGAATGAAGTCAAGGTATTCGCTACCTGCCAGACCGTTTATATCATCCCAAGTTGAATCGGTTCCAATGAGAACGATCACATCGCCTTTTGATTTGAATCCGGCTGTCGAGTGCTTCTCGACATCTTCAAGAAGTCCGAGCGAGCCAATGATGGGAGTCGGAAATATGTCGGTGCCCTGAGACTGGTTGTACAGACTGGCATTACCGCTAACAATCGGAATTTTGAATGCTTCGGCAGCACGGCTCATTCCGGCAATCGACTCTGAGAGCTGAAACTGTACGTCCGGCGTCTCTGGGTTACCGAAGTTGAGTCCGTCTGTAAGTGCGACAGGCGTTGCACCGGTGACAGAGAGGTTCCGGCATGCTTCAGCAACTGCTATTGCGGTGCCGATCTCGGGGTCGAGGTAACAAATTCTGCCGTTACAGTCGGTTGATAATGCGATTCCTCGCTTTGAGCCTTTGAGCCGCAATACAGCAGCGTCACCACCCGGTTCTACAACCGTGTTCGTCTGCACATGGTAATCGTACTGACGGTAGATCGGGAATCGCGATGCGATGTTTGGAGACGCAAGTATCTTCAGCAGCATATCGGCAGGGGACTGGGACGGAATTGGATTCGCAGAGAGATCGGCGTTCTGAAGCTTCGTTAACCATTCCGGCTTCACTCCCGTGAACTTGTACTCAGGTGCATCGGTGAGAGTAATTACGGGTGTAGAAGTTATCTCCACGCCCCCGTCGTAGATTCGGACGTTTTCTCCCAGTTCAAAGTTACCGATGATCGTTGCATCGAGATCCCATTTTTCGAACAGATCAAATACTGGCCCTTCTTGTCCGGGCGTCACGGCAAGAAGCATTCGCTCTTGCGATTCAGAGAGCATCACTTCGTACGGGGTCATGCCTTCTTCGCGTCGTGGTACTTCATCGATGAGCAGCTTCAGACCCATTACGGATCGTTCGGCCATTTCGATGGCAGCAGACGTTATTCCCGCAGCTCCACAGTCTTGTAGGCCAACGACGCCGGGCAGATCAAGTGCTTCTAGGCAGGCTTCGATCAGCACTTTTTCAAGGAAAGGGTTCCCGACCTGAACAGCTGATCGCATCTCGGCCTGTTCTTCAAATGCTCGTGAAGCTAGCCCTGACGCGCCGTGAATTCCATCTCGACCGGTGTCGGCTCCAACGAGCATTAGCAAATCGCCAGGCTCTTTAGCCGATGCGCTTGCGATCTTACCATCTTCGATCAGGCCTACGCACATTGCATTTACAAGTGGATTGCCTTTGTAGGTGTCGGAGAAAAATATTTCGCCGCCGACGTCCGGAATGCCGATGCAGTTTCCGTAGGAAGAAATTCCGCCGATTACACCATTGAGAAGATATCGAGTTCGGGCGTTATCGGGCTGCCCGAATCGAAGGGAGTTGAGCAAAGCGATTGGGCGGGCGCCCATGGCGAAGATGTCACGAATGATGCCGCCAACACCTGTGGCTGCACCTTCAAAGGGCTCCACTGCCGATGGGTGGTTGTGCGATTCGATTTTGAAGCAAACAGAAAGTCCATCACCAAGATCGACGACTCCCGCATTCTCAGCACCAGGGGCTACCAATAATCGATCAGAGGACGAAGGAAGGGTGCGGAGCAGGGCTTTTGTGTGCTTGTAGCCACAGTGCTCAGACCACAACGCCCCGAATAGCCCTAGCTCAAGCGGCTCTGGCTCTCTGCCGAGTCGATCTACAATCGCTTCGTATTCGTCGCGACTGAGAGCGATTTCGTCGAGTGTTTCCTGGCTAACCGGCATGTGGAGTTTTCGTTTCGTTTGTTGAAGTACTTGTAAAAAATTGTGATCGGTTTGGACTAAGCTAGAGAAGCTGCGAAACTTTCTATCAACGAGTTGAAAATTACGTTCCCGTCGTCCCCACCAATGAGCTTCTCACTGGCCTTTTCGGGGTGAGGCATCATGCCCATCACGTTGCCGCGTCCGTTTACGATTCCTGCGATGTTGTTGATCGACCCGTTCGGGTTGATGTCTGGGGTTACCTTGCCTGAGGAATCGGCGTAGCGAAGAACGATCTGTCCGTTGCCTTCGAGTTGGTCTATCGTGGCATGATCGGCTTGGTAGTTACCTTCGCCGTGTGACATCGGGATATGGAGCGTTTCGCCAGTTGTCGCTTTCGAAGTAAACATTGTTGAGTCATTTTCGACCTTGAGGTCGGTCCAAATACAGCGGAACTCAAGGTGTTCGTTGCGCATGAGAACGCCGGGCAGTAGACCTGATTCGCAGAGAACTTGGAAGCCGTTGCAGATGCCAAGAACTGGTCCGCCCTTGTCAGCGAACTGTCGGACAGCTTCCATTACTGGCGAAAATCTAGCGATCGCGCCTGCTCGAAGGAAATCACCGTAGGAGAATCCGCCGGGGATTATGATCGCATCGTACTGGCCCAGAGCTTCGTCACCGTGCCAGATGTACTCTGCGGCCTGACCCAGAACACCGTTCACTGCGTGGTGCGTGTCTCTTTCACTCCAAGTACCGGGGAAAACGACAATCCCGAACTTCAATTTAGGTGCTCCCTTGAGGCGTTCGTGCCAACCAAATCCTCGCTATGCAAGACTAGTTTCTATTGTCACCTCTCCCGGCTAGAAAATCACGGAACTAACACATCTTTTTGTTAACCGGATGTGAAATGTCGTCACTTGAACATAGCTCAGAAGAACCGATGAAATTTTGACAAACAAAAACACCTCGGAACCAATTACCGAGGTGTTAACGCAATCGAACCAAGATCTACTTAAAGATCTTGGTGGGTGATTACATGGCTTTCAGAGTTGCCTTTATGCTCTTGCGGTGCTTAGCAGCTGCGGTCTTCTTGCGAGTAATGCTAGGTGGCTCGAAATGCTGACGACGTCGGGCTTCTGAAATAATCGATTCCTGCTGTACGCGCTTTGTGAAGCGTCGTAGGAAGCCTTCGAAGCTCTCGCCTTCGTTGATTCGTAGTTCTACCAACGGTGATCCTGATTCGTAGTTTGAGTCACAAATGATCGTGACCGGTCGAAATTCATCTGAAAAGCAGATGCGCTAACTTCCAGTATAGGTAGTAGCCCAACGCAAGGTCAATCTAAGTTTCACACTTGAACTGCTATCCAGCGGTGGTAGATGCAGCTGAACGGATAATTGAGAGCGCATTTTCCATTCTCTCGACACAACGGACCTGCCCAATTGCAGCCATTGTGTCGAATAACGGTGGAGCGAACGCTTTGCCTGTAATTGCGACTCGTATCGGCGAGAACAACTGACCCGGCTTCATCTCGATCTTCTCGGCTAACTCTCGGTACTCAGCTTCAAGATGCTCTGGCTGGAACGAGGAGACATTCTTGCACAGTCCGAGTGCTGATTCGAGAGCAGTCTCTGTCATAGCTATGTCCATCTTTCGACCCGGTAGATCTTCAGCGGCAGGGTTCACGTTATCAGCAAAGAAGAAATCGAGAGTCTCGGTTCCTTCGGTCAGTAGCTTTAGTCGCTCGTGGACAAGTGGGATAAGTTTCTTCAAATACACGCGGTCGATAGGACGTTCTACCGTGTCTGGCAGGCCGCCATCTGCTTCAGGTCGTTCCATGAAAGGCAGCAACATTTCTATCAAATGGTCTTCGTCCATGCTCCGAATGTAGACGCCGTTCATCCATTCCAGTTTTTCGGCGTCGAAAGTCGCAGGGGAATCGTTGATCCGATCGATGCTGAATCGACGCACGATACGCTCGCGAGTCATTACTTCGGTGTCGTCGCCGGGCGACCAACCGAGTAGGCACATAAAGTTGAACACAGCGTCGGCCAAGAATCCTTGGTCACGATATTCAAGTGCGGAAGTGGCACCGTGACGCTTACTAAGTTTCGATTTATCCTTGCCGAGAATCAGCGGCACATGAACGTATTCCGGTGGCTCGATGCCAAGCGCCTGATGAATTAATAGATGGCGAGGTGTGCTTGATATCCACTCATCACCACGTACGACGTGCGTGATTCCCATCGCTTTGTCGTCGAGTATGTGGGCAAGGTGATAAGTCGGCATTTGATCCGACTTCAAGATTACGAAATCGTCGAGTTCTTTTAGCTCGAAAGTGATCTTGCCGCGAACAGCGTCGTTGAATGAAACCGATCCGAACTCGGGAACCTTTAAGCGAATCGTAATTGGCAATCCCGCTTGCCGAGACTCTTCGATTTCCTCAGCGCTGCGGTGTCGACCACGACCATCGTACCGTGGCGGCTGCTTTGCGGCGCGCTGTCGCTCTCGCAAGGAGTGGAGTTGCTCTGGAGTGGTGTCGTCGAAGTAAGCGTGTCCCGATTCAACAAGGCTGTGTGCCGCTTCGATATACGTCTGCTGTCGCTCTGACTGCACATATGGTCCAACCGGACCGCCCTTGCCGGGTCCTTCGTCCCAAGTAAGTCCCAACCAATCTAAAGATTCAAAAATAGCCTTTTGTGCGTCTGCATCGTATCGAGACCTGTCGGTGTCTTCGATACGGACGATGAACTGACCTTTGGTCTGTTGAGCGAGTACCCAGCAGAAAAGGGCGGTGCGAATGTTTCCGATATGTGGGATGCCTGTCGGGCTGGGCGCGTATCGAACTCGGACGGGATAAGTTGGATTAGTCATTCAGAAAACTCTAGCAGCGGCTGAGGTGGGAAGGAAGGAATAAACAGTAACAAGCGGATCCAATGAAAGACGAGCTATAGCAGCGCCTCGAGCGCGCGTGTCAGATCAGCCGGAAGTTCGGAAGTTACCGATAGTCGTTTACCAGTGACCGGATGATCGAATTCAAGCTTTGATGCATGAAGAAATTGACGGTTTAAATTCGGCAGATTTTTTTGTCGTCCGTAAGTTTGGTCACCAATAACCGGGTGACCAATAGCGTCCATGTGAACCCTTATCTGGTGCATCCGACCCGTTTCGAGTTGTATCTCGAGAAAAGCGAAATCTCCGAACTGATAATCGACTCGGTAATGAGTTCGCGAATGTCGACCATTTTCGTCGATTGCCTGTCTTTTGCGGTAATACGGTGATCGTCCAATCGGTGCGTCGACTACACCTTTTTGTGATTTCGGAATGCCGTGGACGAGTGCGGAGTAAATGCGGGTAATCTCATGATTTCGGATCATTTCCGAAAGGCGTATGTACGCCGGTTCGGTGAGCGCAATGACCATCAAACCGCTTGTGTCTTTGTCGAGCCGGTGAACTATGCCAGGGCGATCAGGTTCACCGATTCCAACTATTTTGGGCCACTTGTACGCGGCTGCGTTAGCCACGGTGTCGTCGATATGGCCAGAACCGGGATGAGCGGTCATGCCTACGACTTTGTTGATAACGGCGATGTGCTCGTCTTCATAGGCAATGTCTAGCGGGATGTTGCTTTTGATGATCGAAGTTGGTGCTACGGTTCCGTCGGAGCTTGCCTGTATGACTTGCCCCACGGTGAGTTTTGCCGAAACCCGCGAGATTGTTATCCCATCGATCGAAATTTCACCGGCTTTGATAGCGCGCTGAGCGACTGATCGCGATGCTGCTTCATCCCAATGTTCGCTTAGGAACACGTCCAAACGTTTTCCAGATTGTTCTTCGGTAATTGCGAACTCAGTCAAAGTAAAACTACCGAAATCTAATCTAAAGAATCAGATGTTATGTTGGTGATTGCCTGCTCGGATGGTTCCGCAGCATCGATGCTGGAATCTACTTTTGATTTTCCACTTTCGTCGAGGAACAGGAAGTAGAAAATCATCAGGACAATCCCGATAACGATTGAGGAATCGGCGATATTGAAGATAGGCCACGGACCTACATCGAAAAAGTCTGTGACGTGACCAAGTCGAATGCGGTCTATGATGTTTCCGATCGCCCCACCGAATTGCATCCCGAAGGCGATTCGAAGAACCCAAGGTGGGTTGTCAATCGAACGATAAATCCAAGTCAGTACGCCGACTGCGCCGAGCGAAACCCATGTAAGAATGTCACCTTGACCCTCGAACAATGAAAACGCTGTGCCGGTGTTCCATGCATGAGTGAAGCGGAAGAACCCGGTC
>Ga0114993_10006952_pt1 | contig 10547 bp, 12 predicted proteins | sample ArcticOcean_MG_C_FD_87042 | JGI IMG/M metagenome (GOLD analysis project Ga0114993, IMG submission 87042) | Marine microbial communities from western Arctic Ocean - ArcticOcean_MG_CB2_150 | ecosystem: Environmental > Aquatic > Marine > Oceanic | place: Arctic Ocean: Canada Basin | collected...
CATTGAGTTCAATGTCTGTTCTACTGGACACACTTCCACGCATCCATGAATTCGTAGTGAATTTTGGTGGCTGAGCCCTGTCTCCACAATTTCTACAATAGAACCAACCACCCTCATTTGGATGGTCACAATGTTGACATTCAGACATTAAGTTCCACCAGTGATTACAGTCAATACTCTATCACCTCTAAGAGTTGTATGAGTAATTGATAAAACTTCATTGTTTGTTGAATCTAAAGTATCTATATGGTCTTTAATATCCCTTGCCATTGTACCAACAGCAGCAGTTTCTATATTTGGTGCAGCATCGTGTATCATTACTTTTACTTTTACAGTTCCATAAGCAGCCATAATTAACTCCTATTAAGATACAGTGATACTACCATCAAGAGCGGTAACACCTTGAGCATACCAATAAGTACCATCAGATACTAATCTTACAGAGTCTCCTGTATTAGCAGCTGTTCCTATAATAACATTGGTTTGTCCAGTTGCTCCAGCAGAATCATTTGCATCAGAACTTGTATCAACTTCACCTTCTAAAAATCTACCATAGATTATTGTATCAGTAGCTTTAATTGTAACTGCTGCAGTTGGAGTATCTTCTTTTACAACAAAGTCGTACCTTATTCCTTTAGTTGGAGCTGGAAGCGTAATCTCATATGCCCCACCTGCAGAGTCAACAGTGTAAAACTTACCACTATCTTCAGCAGCTAATTCAATAGCAATCGTAAGAGCCTCAACTGCAAACAATGAAAACTCATTTCCAAAGTTTGATTTTTGGTCGTTTTGATATTTACTTTTCATTTTAAAACTTTCTTCTTTAATTTATAAAATTTCAACTAAGGATGTTTGGGGCTAAACCTTTATACGAGTAGCCCCACAGTATCCAAAACTGTTAATCCTCTCGGATTATCACTATGCTATAGTAGTAGCATTTGCGGAAACAGAACTGTCACTCAGGTCTTTAACGAATCCCTGAAAGTACCATCTTGTTCCATCTGTCCAAAAGTCTGCATAGTCTCCTGGTGAACCAGCCGCAGTAATAACGAAAAAATCGTCATTAGCAACTGCAAAGTCTCCAGCAGTACCATCAACTTCATGCACCTGACCTATATTAGCCAGATTTGTTCCACTACCCATATCAACATTGATAATAGCATCCATACTACCATCAGTCGCTGCAGCATCTTCCGTTGCTATTATTTTGCAATACCAGCCTGAGCCAGCATTCGCTAATGTCGGAAGAGTTACTGTAGTCGCCGCAGTCGGATTGACTAAGACGATAGACCCGCTGTCTTCAGCAGTTAATGTAATATCAGCTACAACCTTTTTGATTTTTAATCTATGGTTACTAACACTACTATTGATTTCTAGATAATCAGCTCTCATAATTAACCTCCTTATAAGTCCGTAACGACATACATCATATGAGACTCAGGTAATGTCACTTCAAGACCAGCTTCAGTAAGAATCATGTCTTTACGAAGGTCTTCATCGTCAGACTGAACGTTAGTCGTAATATAAGTATCACGATTAACCCCATTACCAACGAGAGGACGATACGCAACTTTGCTCATATCAGCAAATAACATCCATCCACTTGTAATTCCACGAAACAGAGGTTCTTTTACAAGATGCAAAGTTCCATGTATGGTCTCGATTGTCATAACCTTATGTCCAAATGCTCCTTGAGAAGATTCAAAATTATACCTATGAGGCATATTAGCGTTTGAACCCATCGAAGCATCCATAAATGCACCGTCACCGAGTTTGTTAAAGAAAGTAATTAGTGGTAGACTAGCGAGGACAAGTCTGTCTCCGCTTCCACCCCGTGCTGGGTCAAATACAACTTCTAAATCACCAAGAAGTACATCATAGGTTAAAGAGGTACTTGCGAGAGTTCGCAAGTATGCTTTACCAGATGTATAACTTAATGCTGTTCCAGCAGTTGCTTGAGCCGTTGAATTAACTAGAACATGACCACATAGTCCTTCTGTGTATTGTACACTTCCCTGACGCGCTTTTGTAGACATAAGCATGGCCCGTTCAATATCGACTTTATGTTCACGAAGCTTAAGTGCCCAAATACGTTGCCACTCATTCGCATATCCGCGATATTTCGTAGCAATTGCTGTATTTGTCATTTCAGCCGCAGTTTTAAAAATCTGCGTGTATCCATAATTGTCTTCTATTTCACTTGACCAAACATCAGGAGAACCTGTACCTTCAGCAAAAGCAGTACCTATTACCTGACACTTATCGTCATCATTAATAGCTGCGTATCCAGTGATTCCGCTATTAGAAAGAGAGATAACCTTACCAGTAAATGTGGTATAAAGACCAGCATCTACAGGTGATGTCTCTACTCTTACAATAACATTAGCAGCCTCAGCCACTTCAACCGCAAAAACCATTCCTTTAATTAACCAATCAATAGATGCCGCTGGCGTTGCCGCGTCAGCTACATGAAAGGTATAACTTGTACCAGCTGCAACTGTTCCAGGCGTATTCGCCATGAAAAAGCTACGACTAGTCCAATCAATCTTGGAACGGTCTTCTAGGAAACGAAAAACCGAATCGTCAGTAGGTACTTTACTTACCTTGCTTAAGTATACAAAGAAGGGCGATTCTTCTGGTGCGAGGTCTGCTACTCTATCTCCAAAATTATATAATCGTCTAACGTCAGGCGTAGTACCATGTACACTTGCATGACTATTTGACGAAGCTTGGACGACATCTGTAGACTTTACCCCACCTTGAGTAATTGCCATTTTACACTCCTTTATTGTTTAAGATTTACGGTAATCTTCCATGAGTATTAGCTCCCATAATTCCATCCCAAGCCGAATCCGTATCATTTTTTGGACGTGTTCTTGGGTCTTGGCCTTGTATGGCCCCAGGACTTGGAGGAGCTTTCTTGGAAGCTCTTACCGCTTCAAGTGAGTCGTAAACGCCTTGAGATGCTTTTTTACCGTTGACATCCTGCCAAAGTTTTACAAGGTTATCCAAACCGACATTTTCTTTCGGTTGGGTAACAAACTGTAAAAATTCTTTAACATCGTCATCGGGCATCCTATGAACGTTCTTTAACTCATTAATCGTGTTATTCAAGGCAATATTCTCATTCATTTGAGACATATGACCTTCAATAGCACTTGACACCGACTGTTTCTCCTGAGCAGTTCTCATTTGATAAGACGGTGAATCCGGCTTGTAATAGGCGTCCCAAGGATTAAATTCTTCCTCGGATACCTGTGGAACTTGTTCTTTCTGCTGATTAACAGTTGCTCCCTGATTGTTCTGCTGCATCTCCACCGCCGTACCAAGAGCATCTTCAAGTTTAGTTAAACTTGTTTGTGACTTATCATATAATGATTGCCACTTTTTGCTTTCGTCCTCCCAGTCTACGTGTGAAGTCTCGCTATCCGAAACAGGCTGAGTGACACCTTCGTATCCCGACTCAGTAAATGCACTATTATCATCAGCAAAAGGATTCATTTCATCAGTCCCAGCTACAACGCTATCAATAACGTCCTCGCTGGAATTTGCTTCAGCTACATAATCTTCCATGATTTTCCTTTCTACAATGTTTCGAGTTCTTCAGGAGCAGAACCTGGGCCTTCTTGCATATTTTCTACAATAGGCTTCAATTTCTCCAACTCGAACTTCACTGTATCGGCAAACTTATTTGTTTGCACTTTCTTTTCTGCTTTCGCGTCTGACCGTACTTCAGATAGGTCTCGTTTGAATTTCTCAACCGCAACCCTCTTCTTGTCTTGGACAGACTCCCTTTGTGCCGTTTGCAGGTCTCCCCGCAATTCTTTAACTTGCTGTTGCAACTGTTCGTTAGCTTGTTGCAACTGAGCAATTTCACCCATTCGTGACAAAATACTTTCTTTGTCGAATATCTCTGGGTTCTTCTTTAATACTTCTGTTCTATCAATCAACCCGGCCTGGTAAGCTTCAAAGTATACACCATACTCAGCCCACTTACTTGTTGGTAATGTAGAACCTGGTTCAATTCTAACGTCATGTTGTCCAATATTGTTCCTGTCTTTTGCAATATCAATCACTGTTTGATTCATATCGCTGTACAACATATTAACTGATACTTCATTAATATTGTTATTCGGTTGTACCAATCGGAACATCTTTTGGAATGTATAATGACCTTTACAGAATGAATACAATAATCTTCCAATGATATTAACACTAAATTCAATATCCCTTAATTTTGACTTTGGACGCTCAGAACCTAACATCATCATACGTTCTGTACCACGAACTGTATCAGGAGCTTTCTCAGCAAATCCATGCATCATCTCAGGAAGACCAAAGATAAAATCTATATAAAACTCAGCTTGTTCAATCAACCGATAGAATTCAGAAGCTAACGGTGTTGGAGCTGGATAATGTGGTTCACCCTGAGAAGTATCAATCTCAATGACTGCATTTGGATTTGCCCAATCTCTTTCTAACTGGTCAAGTCCATTGATAGCACTTCCCAAAGGAACTAAAAGTTTTAACCCGGCAGAAGCTTGAGCGTGTGATAAAGCGAGTGACCACAACTTGTTGAGCAGTCTCTGCATTGGTCGAGTCCTTGATACATCCGATTTTGGATACGGAGTACCTGACCATATATTTGGTAAAGGAACAACAGGATAAACATCAGTATTGAGAACAGTTTCGTATAGAACAACCTCACCAACAGTCGCAACAACACCAATGCGAGTTTGAAGAACTTCTTCAAAACTCATTAATCCACGCTCAAACACACCGGGATTTTCTTGTAGAAAGGCAGCGAATTCTTCGTCACTAAGAACCATTTCCTCACCGCTACGTGAATCGAGTACACGATAGAACGGTACTTTGGTCTTAAAGAACCTTTCAAGTATTTGATATCTTTCAGAACTAAAACTATCTAAATCTTTTACTTCAGCAGGTGTTTGAATAGACATGCTGTTCTTATTCTGGCCCTCTGGGAAATCTTCTTCTGAATATGAAGAAATCTCCTCAATGATACCTGGTATTATTTCTTGAGTCTCCTCATCCATCTGAGCACCCAAGAATGGGTATAAATTAACAATTTGGTCACCAGTCAGAATAGTCGATAATATAATTGAATCAGCATCCTGAAAAAATCTATCGCGAGACGATGGTGGTACATAAACACGGAATGGATTGACTGACGTAAACTTAACTTCACCCTTTCCAAAGTCAGCTTCATGGTCAATATAAACATATAAATATCCGAGTCCTGTTACAGCATAATCATGAATAGCCTCCTTCATATGGACATCGCCACTTGATACCTGCCATACATACCCCAATATTGTTCTCCAAGCAGAAGCTACCTTAGTATCAGAGTCTTCTCTTGGAATTGCTGTGAATACAGGAGGCTTCGCTGTAATAACGCTTTTAAGTTTTTCAATAGCAGGAGATATCCTATCCATTGCAACATCTGCCTGATTCCGAGATTGGAGTTCCTCAGATTCAGCGTTAGAAAAGTGGTTGCCATGATAGAAATCTATATCACTGCGAGCTTCTGTTTCCCAATCAGCTCGAGCATCCCGCCACCGCCTGTGCAGTTCTTGGTTCTCTTTTGCTGATGGGTGTTGTTCTAATGCCATATTAATTCGACTTACGCTTTGATGTTAAATTAAATATAAATATATTGCAATCAAAGGAAAAAACGCTAAAATCGGCTAAAAGTTCCATTCTATCGCCTAGCACCTGTCATCCAGTTATAATATCCCTTTAATTTGCTACCACCTTTCTTACCAGAACGCATCTCACTTACAGAGATTGCAGTGCTAAGTGGAGCTTTGGAATAGTAGTCTGCATAATACAATCCATCCATAAGGTCATCATTCTTAGGAACAGGATGTTCAAACATCTCATCTACCAATTCAGTCATTTCTCTACGAATATATAATTTTTTACTATTTACAATCGGGCCAAGTGAAGTTTCTAATCTATCTGCTTTTTTTATACCTGGTGGTGGCTTAACACCCTTAAAGATTCCTGGTATCAGTCTTCTATCATCTGCAGCCATTCTCGTAACCATATCACGTACCATCTCCTGAGCAGCGACTGTTTCTATGGTAACTCGTCTTACAGGAGTGTATTTACGAGCCATCTTAATAATTTCATGTGGTAAATCAAATGTTGGTATTCTTTCACGATAATATTCTAATATATACCGATTCTTGTTTGCATCGATTCCAATTATCATAATAACCTGAAAATCAGAACGTTGTGTTGCGGTAGCTGCAATATCAACTCCAATATACACATTTATTGGTATTGCTTCATTTCGTAGTATAAGATACGAATAATTCTCAACTGACTTAAATACTCCATCATGATACTGTATTCTATCTGTTTTGAATGCTGCAGATGCTAAATCACGAGCATCATTCATATATTCCTGTGCAAACTTGTTTACAAGACCAGCTTCTATAAATTCCCGTTTTTTAGAATCTAACTTGGAAATTGGGAACTGTTCAGGCCAAATAGACTTTTCATCCTGTATTGCTCGATAGAATGTTACATTCCAAGGATACTTACGTTTTTCCCGTTTTGCAAGTTTGTTTCCATCGACAACCATCTGAAGAAAACTGTCATAGTGGACAATCGTACCACATAACCATATCCACCCCTCTCTACCAGGAGTTTCTTCCAAAGCAGGGTAAACAGTCGAAACAATCCACTTTTTAATCTCTGCTCGTCTCTCTGGTGTCTTAGTATTCAATTCAGACTCAAAGTCATCAAGAACAATACCAGTATAACGAACATCAATCTCAGTACGACCACGAAGTCTCTGAGATGTACCCTTAGCAATCAATCTATCGCCTTTTGATGTAACAATATCCTTCTCAGTCCACCTATTCCCTACTGAGTCACCAGCAAGGTTTCCAAAGTAGTATCTTATAGAATCATTGTACTCTAGATGACTTTTAACATATTTAAGATGGTCAATGGCCTGTCCCTGTTCTTCTGCTACCCATGCCATGAATTGTCTTTGCCCTTTCGGAGAGAAGACAATTTTGTGTAGAATAGCTGCCTTTGATAGAATAGATTTTCCAAACCCTCTCGGCAGAATGTTACATATACGGGCTCCAGGACTGGTATCAATAAGTTTTTTACCTACTTCATCATGAAATATAGGGGAATCGCTTTTATTAAGAAAATCAGCTGGTAAGAAAGCCCTTCCAAAATAAAGCAAGTCACCATAAGAGCGGGCAAGAACATCATCCTTCTCTTTTAAATTGGATATGATATTTATTTCTTTATTCTCCACAATCTAAGCATATCCCTTTATTTCAGAATAAATGTCTAATTCTCCAATATCAATTAGATTATCATCGTAATCGTATAAAGATGTACATCTAGGACAAATCCATCCTGCAACAGAATTAAACAAGTCCATAAGTACAACTTTTTGATTATCAATCAGTGGTTTATCACAAACAAGACAACCGTTCAGTTCACTATGGATTCCAACATCACTTAACGTCAGACTTGTCGCTGATTGTTTTTTCCGCATGTCCAATTACTTTTATATTATCTGAGCTTATACGTTTTAGTTGTTCTTCACTAAATCCTTGAAACACAGTCAAAGATTCAGTTTTCTTTTCATTAGGGAACATTCCTGCTATTTTCATCAAAAGTTCAATAGCCCTTAACTTATCACCATCTTTGCCATCGTTATTATCAATAACACACTTAGCCATTTCAAGTAGATATTGTTTAGACGCTCCTATATCACTTAAAATTACTTCTATTTCTTCTGTAACCAATTTTTGTATCCTTTCGGTTTTTAACAGTCCACGAGCTGTTTCCTTAGCATATTGATACTTATTTGTTGGGAATACACGTAAATACGCATCTGTTGGACTCATCCCCTTTGCAACATACTTTGCAAACAGAAATTCGTTATTTGTTGGATTTTCTCGTTCTTCACGAAGTTTTTTACAGAACTTCTTATTTGAGAACGAATATATGTTCTTTGGTGGTATCCCACCCATGTCAACATTGGGATTAGTGGTATATGTACCAAGTATCGTTCTAACGTAGTCCATTGACTTACCATGAGAGGTTTTCATTGTACTGCGTCTTAAAATCTTACAGACTTGTAAATCGTCAGTTACAATCCATTCTCCCTCATTAGCTTTTCTCCAGTTAGATAGAACTTTCTTTTCTGGATAAAAATTACGAAACTCATCTACATTCTGATACAGAATCTCCTGATTGCGGGAAATTGTCTTCGTTACCACCTATACTACTCCCAACCTGTCGATTAGACGTGCCCAAGGCCGCCCCTCCGAGTATAGGTGCTTAAGGAAACAGTAATCATAGTTACTCCTACTTGTTTCCATCTATCGTCTGCCCCCAGACGAAAGTTTTTCCGTTGTGAATGTCGACAACATCCATTCTAAAATCTCCTGTATCGAACCAATCTATAATACCAAATGCATGGGCCCAGTTATGTAGTCTACCACGTAGCCACTTGTTTTGTTCCCTAGACATATCCTTTAAACACCCCATACTCCAAGAACCAATCGTTCCACCAAGCTTTGTTCCTGTAATACGCTGTATGTCATGTGTATGACCATAAACAATATTTGCACCATAAGAGTCAAGATGCTTCTTTGCATGGTTGACAGTAGCGAACGCTCCGTGTATAAATGTTAATTTACCAATTTTAAGTGGATAATTGTACGGAAGGTACTTATATCCCCTTTCATCCCATCTACAAGCTTTTCTAAATGTATAATCTGTCATATACGGATATCTTTCAACAAAAGAGTCCAACCACTCATCATGATTACCAGCACAAATGTATCTTTCCTTGCATTTTACACTATCCAGAGCTTTATCAAATAAATCTATACCATCATTAACCGCAGCTATCTCCTCATCGATTATTGGCAGCTGATATTCCAATGGCGGTTGTTTAATTTTCTTATATTTCCAACTACTGACCGATTCCCACTCTCCGACATCACCAAGATTGATGAATATATTCGGTTTTACAAGTGCAATAGCTTTTAAAACAACATTAACGGCTCTTTCGTCATGTAAAGGGAAATGCTGGTCAGGTATTATAATAGCTCGTCTATGTTTTCTTTTTCTTTTCATGCTTTTTCTTTTGTTTTCGTGTATACAAAACTATATTCTTGTCTTTTCTTGACATTTCAGTTGCAGTCTGGTCTCTAGACATGGCAATTGCTATCTTACCATCAGCTGACTTAAATTTATCAGCTCCATTACCAACAGCCTCAACTACTACAAGATGCCTTAGACTACAATCACAACACCATAGGTAGAAATAAGACTCAGCATCGACCAACACAGTTTCATCATCAAAAGTTGTTACGTGCATATTACCCCTTTCATAACTATTTCTTCAAAGTATTGACAGCCATCATCAACAGAACATGGTTTACCTGCATATTTCTTATCCATCATCATTATTAATTTACCATCACGATTCTTGAACATACAGCCCAAACACTTACCACTGCTCCAATTGCAACAATTCTTCCTTGCTATTGGTATTTTACTTGCCATCTTAGTCATAATTTACATAGTACGGTTAAATGTTACAAGAAGTTTCAACTATTTTGACACTATATATAGTATATATAGTATATATAGATATATAAGCTATAAGAGTAATGTATATATAGCTAAAGCCATAACAGCTATAAGCTATAAAGCCTAGACTAAGCTAGGCTTCCAGAAATTTATAAAAATAATTATAGGAAATAGGAATATAGGGTTTTGTAGGAAAGGAAGAGTTCTGGTGGAAACCGTTGAAAATTTATTTATTATGAGTGTGGGTCTTTTATCCCCCCCCCATACGGGGGTGTGGATTTCACCTCGGTGTTGAATTACGTTGAAAACCATATATTAGGTTGGTATAAATTAAAGTAGTGTATAATATATAATATGTTTAATTATATTTTGATTTTTTAGACCGAGGAGACCCTAAATTACCCCTATATATTAAAAAATAAGTAAGATGTCAACTATGGATACTTATTCTATACTACTTTCATTATTGTTTTGTTTACTACAACCAATATGATTAAACTCAACCATGACAAAGACCTCAATAACCAACACTAAGGAGTCAAAACTCATGGGTAAACCAAACATGAACAAGAATCCGAAAGAAGTTATCAAGAGTACAGAAGTTACAATCGTTCCGTCAACAGACGTAACCAAGACTAAGGAAACTAAACTGTCTTTAAAGTCTGTAACATCTTTACTTGGTAACTTAGATGGATTCACATCAGAAGAACAGAAGAACATCCAAGACGTTATGAAAACTTTACAGGATAAAGGTAAAGTAACATCAGGTCAGGGTGGTGGAAGTTCGACTGATACAAAAGAAATGATTGATTTTCGTAAGAATTTCGATATTTCTTGTAATGAACAGTCAGACGGATACGATATAACTAAAACAGGTCTCAAGAAGTATTATAAACTTGATACTGACGGACGTAAAAGTTATATGATGTTGTATTTTAGAC
>Ga0114993_10006958_pt1 | contig 10541 bp, 9 predicted proteins | sample ArcticOcean_MG_C_FD_87042 | JGI IMG/M metagenome (GOLD analysis project Ga0114993, IMG submission 87042) | Marine microbial communities from western Arctic Ocean - ArcticOcean_MG_CB2_150 | ecosystem: Environmental > Aquatic > Marine > Oceanic | place: Arctic Ocean: Canada Basin | collected...
CGGCATCGGCAAGTGGCGACTTGACCCCCGGCAGCAGGCGGGACGGACGCAGGCAGACGTACTGGTCGAAGCGCTGCCGCATTTCAATCAGCGGTACCAGGGCAACATGATCGGGAATATTGGCTGGATCTCCGACAGCGCCGAGGTATACCGCGTCGAACTTGCGCAGCACGTCGAGGTAGTCGTCCGGCACAACCTTGCCAGCGCTGGCAAAGTAGCGTGAGCCCCAGTCGAACTCGGTGACCTCATAGCGAGCATCGCCATAGACTTCGGACAGGGCCGCAAGCACCTTTAGCACTTCGTCGGTCACTTCGATGCCGATCCCATCACCGGCGTAAATAGCGATGTTATGTGTTTTCAATTGCCGTTCTCCGTTGTGAATTCGCATTGCGCCGGACGCGGAGGGAGGGAGGGAAAAACGGACGATCAAGATACCGCTCCAATGCTTTGTAGCAAACCAAACGCTCGGCACAGTGGTTGCGAGCGGCACGACAGGCGGCCAGCCCATCAACGCATTGAAGTGAGTTCTGTCACGTTGCCGCAACCAAACCGGATGAGCTGCATCCGATACAACAGGCAAGCGACGAACCGACAATCGAGGCGCGCCCCCCCCCTCCCCGTGTAATGAGTAGATCGACCGGCTTGAAGGTGTTCCGGGATCTCACATGGGCGTGGAGCACCGGTGACCGGGTCAGGTTGACCTGACACAACCGCTTTATTCCATACGGTTACGAGCGCGTTGCCCGCAAAGGCGTGATCCGCAGAAAACTCGTCGAGAAAATCGACAAGACCAGCCGCGGCGCCGAGGCCGGCAAGCGTCTGTGGTTTTTGCTCGGCCAGCCGGGCGCCGCCAAGTCCCGATCGATGGACGCGATCAAGCACGCGCTGCACCAGTACTCGCTCTCGTAGACAGGCAAGAGCTACACTTTATTGCTGCCGACCTTTCGCGAGCAGTTGAAGGAGCGGGCACTCTACAGCGAGCACGGTGTTCACTACACCCCCAGCCTGCTGTTCGAGCGACCGCGGCAGGTGATTCCAGAAAATCAGCGGGCACTGTTCAACCGTGAGCTGACCGACCTCATCGATCGTGAAGCGACCGAGGATTTCCTGGCTGCCCATACGCACTATGACAACAACCTTTCAATCAATGTAACCGGCCGCGTCTCACCATACTGCGAATACGTTCTGCGCGATTTCATGCAGGCTCAGAACCTGTCGATGACGACGCTGATGAAGAGAGACAACAGGAGAAGTGTGGCTCGGACTGCGCGGTACGGCGAGGCACGGCGTCAAATCACATCGCGCCACTGTGGTCACGGACGATCCCGGTCGTCTGCGTAGCGCGCCATTTTCTGGCGGCAGCGTAGAGGGCACGCGCGGTGTCGAAGGCTGTTTCGGCCTGCTTCACGCGGGTGGTGTTCAGAACCACTTGGTGGTCCCAGTTACTGAAGGACTGCCGGGCAGTCTTGAGCATTGCCTGAGCGATGAACAGTTGCCGATCAATCTTTTTGCCGTGTCGCTTCGCCTCCAGGATCATCTTAGCCCATTCACTACGTTCCTTTTCCGTGGAGATCCACTTGGCGTGTTCCGCTATCGTGTAGGCCCGCGACACTGCCTGCTCCGCCTGCTCCTGCAGTTTGAGGACGGCTTTCTCTTTTTTGACCATCATCTGCCGGGCTTTCGACCGTTCGCGATTCACCAAGTCAAAGGACGACTTGGCCAGCTTGACGAGTTCGCGAGCAGCTTTGCTCTCACCCTTGTACTTCGCCACTACCATGCCCGGGCGCATACCGGTTGGCGGCTGGAAGTCGAAGTCCGGGAGGTTGCGCCGGCTGCCGCTGAACGGTCGGACGATGGCTCTGAAGAAACCGCCGAGAGCAGAGCGGGTCGGCGGGCCCGGCGTCGCCGTCGTGGCTGTTCCGGCTTCGGTGACTGCTTCGGTTGCGACCGGTTGCTGCTGCTTAAACACGAGTTCCCGCGTCGTCGGTACCCGGGCAGCGGCGAGCTCGGCCTTCTTTTCCGCCAGTTCACGGGCCAGTTTGTCCCCGACTTTCTTGGTCTGGTGCATGGCTTTGATCAGCGCGGTGCGCTGTGCCCTGGTGCCCTGGACAGCGGTAGCTGCCGTTACGAGCTTCGCGAGACGCAACTGAACATCGTCGTACTCCGCACGGATGCCCGCGATCTCCACCGTCACTGCATCGATCCACGCGTGATCGATCACACGCAGTGGCTCGACCGCGAACGGCACCACGGCGTCCGCTTCGACAACCTCCGGTTCAAGGACCGAGGTCGCGGCAACAGGTTCGGCAACGATCAATGCATCGACCGTCGGGTGGATCTGCGGCACCGGCGACGGGCGTGTCTGGCCGGCAAGCATCTGCGTATGCGCATGCAGGTTTGCCCGGACTATCTGATAACGGGTATCGGCATTTTTTTTAAGGAGCACGTATGCTTCTTCGGCAACCTCGATGGTTGACTGGAGACGATCAACATTGCGGGTTGCCGAGGAGAGCTTACGGCTTCCCCTGGCGCGGGTGAGTACACCTTTGGCCCGGACGGACGCGAAAAATGTTTCGCTTTCCCGGAGCAACGACTCCGCCAGCCCCACACGGAGCTCACGCAGCATTGATGCGTGTTTCGCCACATCGACAGCGGCGGCTTTCGCGGCTTCGAGATTTTGCTTGGAGTGGTGGGCGGAGGCAATGCCGGAACTGATGACGACAATGGCTCCGCAGAGAATGAGGGTCTTCAGAGTTGCCATGTCTTTCTCCATTGTATCTGCAAGCCGGCGTTGCCCACAATATATGATAGGCTGTGCAGTTATCCAATCCGAAAACACAAATATGACGACCCGCGCAACTCATTATGGCGGACTGTGTCACTTTGCAACGCCGGGCAATCCTCCTATGGCATACGCGAGGCATCCGATTTGGTTGCCGTTCCCCACAGGAGTTGACTGAAATCGCGTCGGGCCGCCTTCAGCGCAGACTATTCAAAAGGCGGTCGCGAAAGGTCCGGTGCAAGCTTCGGTGTCGTTACGATCGACAGTTCCCCTATCTCCAAATCCGATGATACCTGGAGCTTAAACACCGTTGTCCAGACGTCACCTGCAGCAGCGAGAAACGCCGGCAACGTGCCGTCACCGAAATGGCGTTGATCCGATTGAAGAGGGATTCGACTGCCCGGGATCGAGCCCATGCCGTGCAGTGATACTTTCATGTCACTGGATACGGGCTCGTTGAATCGAATCGCAATCTCGTAACTCCTCCCCTGCTGCTCCGACTTCTCTGATACGACCCTCGCTTCAAGTTGTGGCCGGCCCCGCACCTCGATCGCGGTGCCCAGCTCAGACCAGCGGGAATCGTCAATTCGTTTGAAGGCGGGCGCACGCTCAGTCTGTGGTGTTGGCAATCGTTCGTAGATGAGCCAATTCCGGTCGCGTGCCACCATCGTTTCAACGCCGTACGCGGCAGAACTGCTCAGGCGCCAGCGATACGTCTCGAATTCGGGGCGCTCGGTGATCTCGTCGTCGAGGTCGAGCACGACAAGGTCCTGCGGGGTGTCTTCAGAGAGGACCAGATACGTGTCGTTGGTAAACACGAGGTGGGCGCCGAGACGTGGTGTTGCTGAGACCGCGCATCCATCGAGGCGTACGCGCAGTTCTTCGACCGAATCGGAATAGCCGGGCGCATGGAGCAGGTATTGGCTGTTGTTCTTACCGAGATAACCGAGGCCGAAAAAGAAATGTGCCAGCAACGTTGCAACGACGACTCCGGCGCACAGCGCCGCCGCACCTGGCAATCGGGACATACCGCAGCCCAGTGCCCGGCACCACCGATTGGATTCGCCGGCGGTCAATCCCACAACTGTCGCTGTGAGCAGGAGCATGACAACCTCACACTGGTACTGCAACACGATATTCGCCTGCTGTGTGCTACTTTGCAGGCAAACAAACATCAGCGTCGGAACCGCGGCGATCAGGTATACGGGCTTAGAAAACACCGCGACAAAAACAGGGAGTAGCAGCAGCAAAATGAAGTAAATGTTGTGCGGCCGGAAAAGGGCATCGAAAAATGTGCCGGGCTCAAGGAACGGCGACAGCGCGATTGCACGTATGCTGTCGCCGAGATGGTGGTAGCGGTTGGTGAACTCGTACTCCTCCAAGCCCGAGATTCCGGGAATGACGTACAACATGACAATCAGAAAATAAACGATGCTGGCCGCCGCCAGCACAAAGCCCAGGCGACGACGGCCGAGCAGGAAGTAGACGACACCCAGACCGCCGAAGAATACGGGCACCGTTTCCTTAATCGCCAAAGTGAGAACGAACACGATCCCGAGAAGGATCGTATTGAGTCGCAGCCGACCGCCCTTCTCGAGAGAGCCGCGGCGTTCGCAAAGCAGAACGAACACGGCGATCAGCGGCATCGTCAGGTGCAGCGGATGGAAACCATAGTAGATCGACATCGTCATTTGCGACAGGGACGGGTAAAACAACGCCCCGGCGACGACGGCAACCGCGACAGGGCGACGGATCTGCAGACGGCGCGCGAACGCATAGAGAATCAGAACGCCGCCGTGCAGTACTAATGCGTTCATCAGAAAGTATGGCGCGGCAGTGCGGAACGCCGCGAGCATGGGGGCCAGCAGGAGAACCATGCCCGGGGTAAAATGATGCCCCATGTAGTTGCGGCCGAGCTCGTTCGAATAGAACCAGCGGCCGTTAATCGTATTGTCGACGACGTTCAGGTAGATCGCCCAGTCGGAATAGTTGAGATACATACTGTCCAAAGCGCGCAACTGCAGCATCGTGAAGTAGCTGACGATACCGAGAGCCAGCACAATGAAAAGTGACGGATGCAGCCATGGCAGATCACGCTGTGCGGGAAGATTGGCCGTGACGCGGACCACACAGATCGCGACAACCGCCGAAAAGACAATAGGTGACAGCATCGACGTGGCGAAAAAACTGAAGGGCAGGAGGACAAGTAGCGGCGCCAGTGCCCGTTGCCCGACAAAAGGTACTGCTGCAGAGTGCAGGCGCAGACATTCATCCGCCGCGTAGACCAGCAGCAATCCAATCGCGGCATAGAGCCACAGCGGTGCCGATGGCGCCTCCTCCAAAATCACACGGTGCCCGACAACATCGATCGTGCGGATCCCGATACAGTTTACGTAGACCGCATGTCCGAGAATACAGCCGAGGACAATATTTATCAGGTGACGTAGCATATTGGCAGGCGATGTTGTGTCGTCTGGAGTCGGGTTTCAAGAACGCTTCAGGCAAAGATGTACAACGATGTACACCGATTTGAAGTTGCTTGTAATATCGACGGTCGCCTACTGACTTGCCATCACGCTTGACATGCCGGTCACCGGCCGGATATTTCGCACATGCATGCGAGTGTCCTGATCGTTACCGGCAGTTCCGGGCTCGTCGGATCGGAATCGATCCGGCACCTGGCGCCGCAGTTCGATATTGTTGTCGGCCTCGACAACGATATGCGCAGTTATTTTTTCGGTGCCGAAGCGTCGACGGATTGGAACCGGCAACTGCTCGAGCAGGCGGTTCCAAACTTTCGGCACGAAACGGTCGACATCCGTGACAACGAGGCGCTGCGCCGGATTTTCGATCAGTACGGTACCGACATCGCAGCAGTCATCCACACCGCGGCACAACCATCTCATGACTGGGCGGCGCGCGAGCCCGAAACTGATTTCACCGTCAACGCCAACGGCACCCTCAACCTGCTGGAACAGACGCGGCGAGCGTGCCCCGAGGCGGTGTTCGTCTTCACGTCCACGAACAAGGTGTATGGCGACCGGCCGAACTCTCTGCCGCTGGGAGAGCTTGACAGCCGCTGGGAGATTGACCCGGGCCATCCGTTCGCAAAGGGTATCGACGAATCAATGAGTGTCGACGACTGCACCCACAGCCTGTTCGGCGTATCGAAGCTGGCAGCGGACATGCTGGTGCAGGAGTATGGCCGCTATTTCGGGATGAAAACAGTTGTCTTCCGCGGCGGCTGCCTTACCGGCCCCTGTCACTCCGGTGCTGAGCTCCACGGTTTTCTCGCGTACCTGATGACCTGCGTGATCTCCGGCCGCGAATACCGAATCTTCGGGTACCAGGGCAAACAGGTGCGGGACAATATCCACGCCACGGATCTGGTCTCAGCGTTTGCCCATGTCATCCGCAACCCGCGCGCCGGGGCCGCGGTATACAACATCGGCGGTGGCCGTCATTCAAACATTTCGATGCTGGAAGCAATCGACAAGATGGAAGTGCTGGCGGAATGCAAGGCAAATTACGTGTATGTCGACGAAGCGCGCAGCGGCGACCATATCTGGTATATTTCTGACAACTCCAGATTCCAGCAGCATTATCCCGGGTGGAAGCAGGCGTACGACATCGACATGATCCTCGAGGACATGTACGCCGGAATCAAAAAACGACTCGATTGAGGAGTGAAATGACGTTCAACCACATCCTGATCACCGGTGGTGCAGGGTTTGTCGGTTCCAACCTCTGCGTGCGATTGCGGGCCGCATTTCCCGATGTGCGGGTGACGGCGTTCGACAATCTGATGCGGCGCGGCAGCGAGCTAAATCTCGAGCGGTTGCAGGCGGCAAACGTGACCTTCGTACGCGGCGACATCCGGGTACCGCCGGAGCTTGATGCGGTCGGACCGTTCGACTTGATGATCGAGTGCTCGGCCGAACCGTCCGTACAGGCAGGGCTCGATAATCCGAAGGAATTGGTCGACATCAATTTCAACGGTGCCGTGAACTGTCTGGAAGCCGCACGGAAAAACAAAGCCGCGGTGCTGTTTATCAGTACGAGCCGCGTCTATCCGATCGAACCGATCAACGCCCTTCCCTGGCGCGAAACAGATTCACGATACGAGTGGACCGACGTCACCGGGATCGCAGAATCATTCCCGATGGATGGGCGCCGCTCTATCTACGGGACGACGAAGCTGGCAGCAGAACTGCTGATCGCCGAGTATGTGCATCATTTCGAGATGCCCTGCCTGATCAATCGGTGCGGTGTGCTGGCCGGCCCATGGCAAATGGGAAGGGTGGATCAGGGCGTCGTGACGTTGTGGGTTGCACGCCACCGGTTCCAGCTCGAATTGGCCTACATCGGCTGGGGCGGTATTGGCAAGCAGGTGCGCGATGTGCTCCACGTCGACGATCTGTTCGAACTGCTCGAATTACAATTGGCGCGACCGGAAATCTGGGACGGGCGCGTCTACAACGTCGGCGGCGGCACCGATTCATCCGCCTCATTGCTGGAACTTACGAAGCTCTGTCGGGACATAACAGGCAACACCGTCGAAATCGGCAGCCGCCCGGAAACCAGCGATGTCGACGTGCGCCTTTACATTACCGACTACAACAAGGCATCCGCCGAGCTCGGCTGGCAGCCCACGCGGGATATGCCTACGATCGCGGCGGATATCAACCAATGGCTCACCGACAATGAAGCACTGCTCCGCCCCATCTTCGTTCCCCATTAAAATTGAGAGTTCAGAATTAAGAATTGAAAATTGAAGACGCCTTCCCTCTCCATCCTGATCCCCGCCTGCAACGAGGGTGGTGTAATCACCGCCACGCTATCGGCTATCATCGCGGCAGTGGATCGGCACGAAATCGATACCGAAATCGTTGTCGTCGATGACAGCAGTGATGACAACACTGCCGAGATGGTCGAAACGTTTGCGGCCGATGACCCGCGCGTGCGAATCGTGCCCAGGGAGTTACCTCGGGGATTCGGCCGGGCCGTGCGCACCGGGCTCAAGGAGTTGACCGGTGATGTCGTGGTGATCGCGATGGCTGACCAGTCGGACGATCCCGAGGACGTCATACGATACTACCAGACGATCAACGACGGCTACGATTGCGTGTTCGGTTCACGCTTTGTCGCGGGGGCAAAGGTTGTCGACTACCCGATCATCAAGCGATTGTTTAATCGCCTGACGAACAAATTGATTCAGCTGATGTTCTGGACGCGCTTCAACGATCTCACCAACGCGTTCAAAGCGTACCGGCGCGAGGTCATCGATCACTGCGGCCCGTTCTACGCCAGCCATTTCAATATAACGATCGAGATGTCCCTTTCGGCGCTGATCCGCAAGTACCGCATCGCCCAGATCCCGATCAACTGGTACGGCCGCACCTGGGGCAGTTCGAAGCTGCGCCTCGGCCAGATGGGCCGACGCTATCTCTGTGTGCTGCTCAAGCTGTTTTTTGAACGTATTCTCATTGCCGACGATATCATCGCAGATCGCGAAGCGGCAGAGAAGAAAAAAATGGAAGGACCGTAAACACCGCGGCAGGAGAACTGAACCATGGAAACGCTCGTTGGTCGGTGCCATTGTGGTGCGGTCGTGGCGATGGTTCCGCTGGAACGGTTGCGCGTCATCAAGGGCGAAGAGAATCTCACCTTGTACCGGTGGAACATGAGGATCGCGAAGCATTTCGGTACGTTCTGCTTTGTTGCGGCATTGCCGCCTTACGAGAACATCTGGTGAATAAAGGTATAACCGCAAGCGTCTGACATTCTGGACTGGCGCGATTGTACGCTCCAAAGCGGGGGCTACGTTGTTGGTTCACCCATCCATTCAAACACCATGAATCAACCTGATTTTGCGAGGTTGGCATGAGTACTTCAAGCTTGGTAACAGCTTTGATAGAGTGGCGCTTGACAGCTGGCTTCGTGGTCGACTTCGTTCAATCCTACGGAAACGTTGTAAGCGACGTGGCCGGGCTCGTGGTATAGACCATCAGCGCTGGCCGAATGCTCACTTCCACGCTTTGGGGTTCTTCAGCCTTGGAGACGCCTCAGAGTTAGATCGTTTGTCGCTTTTCGAAGCGAAGTACTGACGGGAGAGCCGTATGCGGGAAAACCGCACGTGCGGTTCGGAGGGAGGGGCGGTGAGTAAAGGCACCGTCCCTACCTCTATCTGATCCCTCCCACCTGAAACTTGGCACCTGATCACATGCGACTAACTGATAAATCTGTAATTGTAACGGGTGGCGGCTGCGGCATTGGCCGGGCGATCGCGTTGCGCTTTGCCCGCGAAGGCGCGATGGTGGTCGTTGACGACATCAACGAAGCTGCCGGCCGCGCCACTGTCGATGACATCACCGAAGGCGGCGGTCGCGCCGTCTATACCGCTGCGAGCGTTGCCGACGAGGAAGCTGTCGGAGAATTGATCGACACCGCGGTCCAGTCGTTCGGCCGGCTCGACGTGCTGGTCAACAACGCGATGTGCGGTGAATACGCCGTTTGTTACAACGAGTGGGAACCTATTATCGAAATCGGCCTGCGCGCGGTGTGGTATACGATGAACGCTGCGATACCCGTGATGGCCGAGACTGGCGGCGGTAGTATCGTCAATCTTTCTTCAGTGAACGCGCTGGGTGGATTCGGTTATCCGCACGTATACGCGGCGGCCAAGGCGGGTGTCATCGGCATGACACGCTCGGTAGCGGTTGACGTGGCGCTGAAGGGTGTCCGGGTTAACTGCATCTGTCCGGGGACGATCCGGACCGACGCCTGGGACAAGCGTCTGGCGGAGGATCCGACGGCGGCGGATCTGATAGCTTCGAAATATCCGGTCGGCCGGATCGGTGTACCCGAAGACATTGCGGCTGCGGCCCTGTATCTGGCCGAGGACGAGTCCTCCTTTGTGACGGGCACCGCGCTCGTTGTGGATGGCGGCCTGACCGCCGGGCAGGCAAACTTTTTCTCGTCCAGAAAGGCGACGGAGTAGTTTTTTTGTTCCGCCGCACTTCTGCAAGACATGCGGTACCTACACACACCGCCAGTGCCGCAGCAACCCGACAGAGTACGCCTTCAATGTGGCGTGCGTCGAAGGCGTTGACCCGTTCAGCTTTCCGGATGTCCCGGTTGGCGACGGCGCATCGCTTTCCGTCGCGGAGTAGCAACGGGCGTAAGGGGTGGACATTCAGCGTTCGGCATGGCAATATTATGAGCCATCAAGATAAACCCCTTCAATGCCAGAGGAATCCCAATGAGTAAACCACCCATACGCGTTGCTGTGACCGGCGGTGCCGGTCAGATTTGTTACAACCTGCTGTTCCGGGTCGCTGCCGGCGATCTGTTCGGCGCCGATCAACCGGTCGCCCTCAATATTCTCGAGTTGCCGGTCGCCATGAAAGCGCTCGAGGGCGTCGCCATGGAGCTCGAAGACTGTGCCTTTCCGTTGCTCACCGACATCGTCATGACGGACGACGTCAATACCGCGATGAAAGACATCAACTGGGCGCTGCTCGTCGGTTCCAAGCCGCGCGGCCCCGGCATGGAGCGTGGTGACCTGATCAAGGAGAACGGTCCGATTTTCACCTCGACCGGCAAGGCGATCAATGACCATGCCGCCGATGACATTCATGTCCTGACCGTCGGCAATCCGTGCAATACCAATTGCCTGATCGCCATGCGCAATGCACCGGACGTGCCGCGCGACCGTTTCCACGCAATGACCCGTCTCGATCAGAACCGCGCCGTCAAC
>Ga0114993_10006959_pt1 | contig 10540 bp, 7 predicted proteins | sample ArcticOcean_MG_C_FD_87042 | JGI IMG/M metagenome (GOLD analysis project Ga0114993, IMG submission 87042) | Marine microbial communities from western Arctic Ocean - ArcticOcean_MG_CB2_150 | ecosystem: Environmental > Aquatic > Marine > Oceanic | place: Arctic Ocean: Canada Basin | collected...
GCTCAGTAGCGGTTCGGGCCCATTGTCTGCGAGCCTCATGAGTGTCCCGTCCCGCCGTCAGGCAGGTTGATCGGTTCCTGATCCGTAGTGTGGCCTGGACTGAGCCAACAAGCGGCCCGATGGGATTGGGTCACTTCGGCGAGCCCGGGCCAGTGCGACCAGCATTTGTCGTGGACTTCTGGGCAGCGGGGGGCGAATTGGCAGCGCCTCAATGCGAACTCGCGCCGCGAGTCGAGAGATCCCGGGATCACCGCCAGTTCGGTTTGCACGTCAGAGCGTGCATTCGGGGCACTCGCGATCAATGCCCTCGTGTAGGGGTGTTGAGGGTTTGAGAGGACGTCCGCGACGTCCCCTGACTCGACTACTTCACCTCCGTACATCACAGCGACTCGGTTAGCGGTACCTGCTACCACACCCAGGTCATGTGTAACGAGGATCACCGCCATGCCGTACTCGTCCACGACGTTTTTGAGGAGTTCGAGAATCTGCGCCTGGATGCTCACATCGAGCGCAGAGGTCGCCTCATCGGCGATCAACGCCCGGGGGTTGATCGCAAGGGCCATGGCGATCATGACCCTCTGACACATGCCCCCGCTGAGTTGATGCGGGTAGGTACGCAACTGCTGCTCAGGACCCGGTATTCCTACCCGCTGCAAAAGATCGACGCTTCGTGCATGGGCAGCGCTGGGGTCAAGCCCCATGTTGACGACAAGGAGTTCTTTAAGTTGACTGCCAATCGTCCGTACTGGATTCAGTGAAGAGGCGGGATCCTGGAAGATATAAGCGATCTCGGTAGAGCGGACCTCGCGGAGGGTCTTTTTGTCTGCGGACAAGAGGTTGACTCCATTAAATGTCACCACTCCCGAGATCTCAGTATTATTTTCCTCGAGGAGCTGTGTAAGCGCAAGAGAGGTAACGGTTTTCCCAGACCCTGATTCACCTACCAGAGCAAGAATCTCGCCAGCGAAAAGTTGGAAGTCGACCTTGTTTACGGCATTCACAGGACCGCTACTGGTGTGGAAGGTCACCTGGAGATCGCTAACTTCCATCAGTGAAGAGTTCATGTGGGCATGGTAGGACGATTCGGCACAGAGTTGTGGCGCGCTTGTGAACTTGACTACGGCAGCCGACTCTCGTACCTTAGCGATGGAACTGAGTTCCAATATTTGGAACTCAGTCCGACTCTTAAATATCACAACTTCTAGTTCTGTGGAGTGGAACTACTAGTCGAGAATTATCTCGGTTGGGGGTTCCGCTTTCGATCCAGACACAGAATGGATTTTTTTAAAAGACTGTAAGGGACCGCCGAGCAGCCTTCGATCTAGACAAATGGGGGAAATCGATGCATAACCGTAAGGGATGGAAGCTTCTTGCTCTCGTACTCAGCCTCAGTGTGCTGGCCGCCGGATGCGGCAGCGCCGAAGAGGAAACCAGTACGGCTGCTTCAGCAGCCACTGCGGCTGCCACAGCCACTACGGCTGCCCCGGCTGCCACAGCCACTACGGCTGCCCCGGCTGCCACAGCCACTACGGCTGCCCCGGCTGCCCCGGCTGCCCCGGCTGCCCCGGCTGCTCCGACGATCGCGAAGTTGGTTACCGGAATGGGCCAGAACCCGGTAAGCCTGGATCCGCAGACGATCACCCAGGTGTCGGCGAATCAGTTGGCGTACGCCATCTACGACCCGCTCGTTTGGCAGTTGGTCGTGGACGGGAAAACTCAGATTTTCCCGGGTCTGGCCGAGAGTTGGGATATTTCTGATGACCTGACGGAGTACACATTCAATTTGCGTGAAGCGGACTTCCACGATGGGACGCCGTTCAACGCTGATGCTGTGAAGTACATGCTGGACCGGATTTCGAACCCGGACATTGATGCGGGGCTCGCTGCGGGAGCCTTGGGCAAGGCATACGAAAGCTCGGAGGTCATTGACGACCGCACTGTCAAGGTCGTCTTCAGTGAGCCGAATGGGGGGTTCCTGACCTCGCTAGGTTCTCCGAAGTTGCTGATTCCTTCTCCAACAGCGGTTGAGACCCTTGGCGCTGACTTTGCGCTCAATCCGGTAGGGACTGGTCCATTCAAGTTTGTCGAGTTTGCTGATCAGCAGCATGTGCGACTGGCGCGCAATGACAACTACTCCTGGGGCCCTGCGGCCCTCGGGTCTGGTCCAGCGGAGATCGGTGAACTTGAGTTCAGGGTGCTTTCTGACGCGATCGCTCAGGTCAACGCTGTGCGGACCGGCGAGGTTCATGTCGCCCACTCCCCGCCATTGAGCGTTCAGAATCTTGGCGGCCTGGAGGCCGATGGGTTTGTTGTTCTCCGTGGGGCTACCCGCGGGGCGCCGTTCTCCTTCATCTTCAATGTCGAAAATGTCCCCGATGTGCGCGTACGGCAGGCGTTTGCCCACGCCACCGACAAGCAGCGGCTGATGGACACGGTGTTCCAAGGGCAGTACCAGGCAGCGACAGCGGTGGTTACGCAGTCCACGCCAGGGTTCCCAGGATATGAGTTCTATCCGTTCGATCCTGATCGTGCTCGGGCGTTGCTCGACGAAGCTGGTTGGCTGGTTGGAGACGATGGGAAGCGCTACAAGGACGGTGAGCAACTGGTTCTCGATTGGTGGAACATGACCGACTTCCCGGTCTATGACGAGATGGCCCCGTTCCTTCAGGCTCAGTACGCCACCTTGTTGGGGGTCGACGTCAATCTCCATTCTCAGTCGTGGCCAGGGATCGGTGACACCCTCTCCGAGGGCATCCACGATGTCGGCATCACGTCACTGAAGCAGCCTGATGGACTTTCGACCATGGCGATCGTCTTGAGCTGTGCCGGTGACGCACGCAAGGGTGGATTCAACTGGTCCTTCTACTGCAACGATGAAGTCGATGCTGCTGTTGCAGCAGCTCGCCAGTTGCCGGATGGACCTGAGAAGTACGCGGCTACCGAGGCCATCATCGTTCAGATTATGGAGGATTCTCCCTACATCCCGATGATCGAACCTCAGGTAGTGGTCGTGCATCCGAGTGACCTAGGAGGCTTCGCCTTCAATGGGACTGACGGCACCGTGCTCTACCACGGTGTGTACAACACTGAGGCTGCCGCCGCGTCTGCATCTGCGGCTTCAATGCCGCTTGGTGAGATCGTCTACATGCCGACGTCACTGAGGGGCGAAGATCTCGGCTGTCCGGACTGCAGCTTGGGCTCGATGCTCAACTTGCAGCCCATGTTCGAGCCGATGCTGTACCGGGATCTTGAGTCTGGTGCGATCATCCAGGGAGAGGGGCGTCTGGCCGAGACATGGTCAGTCAACGACGACTTCACCGAATACCAGTTGACTCTTCGAAAAGGAGTGCAATTCCACAACGGTTGGGGTGAAGTCACCACCGATGACGTTGCTTTCAGTTTCGAGATGATCACCAATGAGAACACCAACAATCCTCAGGCGCACACGTTTGGGCAGATGGATCTGATCGTTGACGACAAGTACAGCTTCCGGCTTGTCTCTGAAGAGCCTGCACCGACGCTTCTCTCAGCCCTGTCCGAGATGCCGTTGGCGTTTATGGTGACTTCCAAGGCGTACTGGGACAGTGTCGGTGAGGAAAAGGCGCGGTTGCACCCGATTGGAACCGGGTCTTACCAGTTTAAGTCACACGAGCCGGGTGTCTCTATCACCCTCAAGGCGTTTACCGAGCACTATCGGCAGGTGCCGGCGATCGCCGAGTACAAGATCCTTCAGATTCCTGAGTTCAACACTCAACTCGAGATGCTGAAGGCAGGCGATGCTGACCTCATGGTCGGCGACTACGACCAGATCGAGACGGCAGAGTCGTCCGGTTTGACCGTCTCGGCTCTTAAGCGCCAGCGCTACCCGACGGTTTACCTGCCCTTCTACCAGGAACCGACTGGGGCAGCTGCTTCGGATCCGGCGCCCTGGGACAGCAATGTCTTCGGTGAATCCGGAACTAAGGTTCGGCAGGCCTTGTCACACTTGATAGACAGGCAGGAGATCGTTGACTACCTGATGGCGGGTCTTGGAACGGTTGAAGGTGCCTGCGTGCAGTCTTGGTGGCCGAAGGACCCGGGCTATGACCACGACTGTGTGGCGGATGCCTATGATCCCGATGCCGCACTCGCCCTCCTAAACGAGGCCGGCTACGACAGTTTTGCTGATCTGTCGGTGACCGTCGACCTCGCTGTGTTCCCAGGCTTGCCAACCTGCGGGAAGATCATTGAGGCCGTGGCTCAAGGGTGGACCAACGCGGGTATCAACGTGACCACCCAGTTCGGCGATTACGGGACGGTGGTGGAGAGTGGAACCTCGGCTCGTGAGGCGAACTACGCCTTCTGCTACGCCGCCCCGGCGTACGACTCGGCAGTGCAGCTATGGGGTTTCTACAGTCGACCGACCGACCGTCTCTCCTACTCGGGCGAAACACCCGAGATCGGAGCGTTGATCGAGGCCGGTTTGGCTAGTGAAGCATTCGGAGGCGAAATCCAGGAATCCGCGTCCCGGGAGTTGTTTGACCATGGCCGGGCCAATGCTCTTGGCCTGCCCGTGGCCTACGCTGACTCCCTCTACTTTGGGGATTCTTGCCTTTCATGGCCGCGGCTTCCCGGCAGCGTTGCCCACTACATTCACAATGTGGAGTTGATGGAGTACACATGCTGACCTGACTCGTTGAAGGGAAGGGTGGGTCCCGGTTTCGGGGCTCGCCCTTCGCTCTACGGGTGCTTGAAGCGATTCTCCTCGTAAAGGCAATCAGCCAAATTGGGCAATATGGGGTGCGCATTTTCTAGCGCCCGGAAGCAGGCTGTTGTCGGGCCGTCTTGCAAGCCGCCTTTGAGAGGGGCGAGCCCCTGGCGGCGCCAGGATGGTCAGCTGATGCTGAGCAGGGGCTTGACGTCTTCGGCGAATCGGTCGACTTGTTCAAGTACCTCAGCGGTGGAAAAACGCGGCGATGTCGCCATCTGGAAGTGAGTCAGCCCGGCCGCGTGGTATTCCTCGACGGCGTCGGCCACCTTGGCGGCAGACCCCTCTGTCGCTTTGGCTTGGAGTTCTCCGTCGATCTCCACATCGATCCGCGCTGAAAATGAGAAGCCTGCTAGGTCACGCCCCTGGTCGGAGAGTTCATCTTCGAGCCTTCCGACTACGTCCCGTACTTCGTCTGGGGTGAGGTCGACTCCATACCAGCCATCACCGATCCGCGCTGCTCGACGAAGCGCTGCTGGACTATTTCCTCCTACCCAGATTGGGATGGAGCCAGCTGGAGGCTGGGGCTCGAACCATAGGCCTTCTGGGAGTTGGTAGAAGTCGCCAGAAAAGCTTGGTTCGCGGTTCTGCCATAGTTCACGCATGAGGGCGATGTATTCGTCGGTGCGTTGACCTCGCCCTTTCCAGGGAACGTTTAGAGCTTCGAACTCTTCTCGTAGCCAACCGATTCCGATGCCTAGGATGATCCGACCTCCGCTAAGGGTGTCGGCGGTGGCGAGCATTTTGGCCGTCTCGACCGGATTCCGGTACGGCACGACAAGGGTCCCCAGACCGATTCTTACCCGATCGGTTATAGCTGCCAAATATCCCATGAGGGTAAAGGGCTCGAATACCGGGATGTCACCGTTCCAATGGCGATCAGGGAAGTACGGATGAACCACATCCGTGGTCTTGGGGAGGATTATGTGGTCGCCAAGCCATATGTCGTCGAACCCAATCGCTTCTGCTCTTAGGGCCAGTTGGTCGAAGGTTTGCAACGAGGCGTCGCCACGAAAGTTGGGCACACTAATCCCGAACTGCATAGATCCCTTCATGTCGCTCTCGGCACTTATTCTTATCAGATGGTAGCGTGGATCAAAGTTTAGTGTCTGGCAGATAACTTGATTTTGTGTAGTATTCGGCATCGGCGGAAGTAAGGCTGATTACTCCCATGCCTAAAGAGGCAAGTGATCTGTCTGCTAATCGTCTCTTTGGGGAAGTCTGTCCAATTTCAGAGATGTGATCTCGGATATTGGAGCTTGCCACCTTGCAGGCTTGCAAGGCGACAAGTATCGCTGCAAGGATGTTCTAGTGGTCGGACATCAAGTGAGCCGAATCTTGCATCGAATCCCCAGAGGCAGAAAGTGAAGAAGCAAACTGGTGCTTTAGACTTGGCCTTCGAATGCTGTCAGGGCTTGCTAGAGGAGTGGTTTCTGGTGAGGGGTGGGTCGTGAACCCGAGCTCCGTCATTCTGAGTTCTGTTGGACTTCGGAAGCACTTCCCCCTTACGACTTCACTCGGCTTTCGCCAGTCGGGTGATTTGGTCAAGGCCGTGGATGGGATTGACATAGAGATTGTGGAGGGGGAGACCCTTGGAATAGTTGGAGAATCTGGTTGTGGGAAGACGACCCTCGCCCGACTATTGCTACTTCTGGAGTCACCAACTGAAGGCGAGATTCGCTTTGAGGGTCAAGTCGTCTCGGGAGAGGTTTCTGGAGAGCTCCGAGCCAAGTATCGGCGGAATGTCCAGGCTGTCTTTCAGAATCCCTACTCGTCCCTTTCGCCACGGATGAAGGTCGGTCGGATTATTGCCGAGCCGTTGGACGTAGTTGGCGATCTGAGCCACAGGGAGCGCGAGTCTCGGGTTGCTGAAGTTATGGATCAGGTTGGCCTCGACAATCAAGCACATGCAGGCCTATATCCACATGAGTTCTCAGGCGGACAACGCCAACGGATTGCGATAGCCAGAGCCTTGGTATCGCGACCGAAAGTAGTGATTCTCGACGAACCGGTTTCTGCGCTTGACGTATCGATACGCGCTCAGGTTATGAACCTTCTAGCCGACCTCCAAGAGGCCTTTAACCTCACGTACATCCTCATCTCCCATGACCTTGGGGGAGTGGAGCACTTGTCTGACCGAGTGATGGTGATGTACCTCGGGAGGTTGATAGAACTTGCGGAGGCCGAAGCCTTGTTCTTGCGTCCTGCCCATCCGTATACCGAAGTACTACTATCGTCGATTCCACCAAGCCACCCCGATGATGAGGTTACGGAGATGCTGTTGGAAGGGGAGGTACCAAGCCCCATTAGTCCTCCGTCAGGCTGCCACTTCCACCCGAGGTGTCCCTACGTACTTGAGGTCTGCTCAAGACAGGACCCTGAGCTTCAGGAGGTCGGAGAGGGCAGGATGGTCGCATGCCACCTTCACCCACAAGGTGGCCCTCGGTCTTGGAGCACGTGATGCCTGAGTGTCTCCTTCGAATCCGTTGGATACCTTGTCTAGAGGGTAGGAATCCGGAATGAAGCGGTTTCTCGCCGGCCGGTTCCTGCAGTCAATTGTCTCGGTATTTTTCCTGGTGACAGTTGTCTTCTTCCTGATGCGCCTCACCGGGGACCCTGCGGCCAGGATGATCCCGGTTGAGGCGACGATGGAGGTCCAAGAAAACATCAGGAGGCGCTTTGGTCTGGACAAACCCCTCATAGAACAGTTCTGGCTCTTTTTCAGAGAAATGTTCAAGGGGGATCTGGGCCAGTCTCTCTATTTCCAACGAGATGTCACAGATCTGTTAGGGCGCCGGATCCTTCCCAGCCTCCAGTTGGCTGTCGCATCAATGGCTTTCGCGTTTGCTGTCTCACTTCCCCTTGGCGTATACGCAGCGGTGCACCGAGGGGGAATGCTGGACTTTGGAGCGAGGTCCTTCGCGATCCTTGGTGGCGCCCTGCCGTCATTCCTCTCCGGGCTGGTCTTTATCAAGGTCTTCGCTGTCCAACTTGGCTGGTTCCCCGTTGGGGGCCGAAACGAACCGCTCTCCATTGTGCTGCCGGCTGTGACCTTGGGCTGGTTCGTCTCAGCGGCGATCATGCGCCTGACCCGATCCAGCATGCTGGAAGTCCTAGACACCGACTATGTAAAACTCGCCCGGATCAAAGGGGTTAGGGAGTGGGTCGTCATCTGGCGACATGCGTTGAAGAACGCCCTCCTGCCAGTGGTCACCTATTCGGCAGTGATATTCGCTTCGGTCATCGGTGGCGCGCTGGTAACGGAGTATGTATTCGCGTGGCCCGGGCTTGCCAGCCTGCTGGTTCATGCTGTGCAGTCTCGTGATTTCCCACTAATCCAGGGAGCAGTAATCCTTATAGGTGTCTTCTTCATCGTTGCTAACTTCCTTGCTGACCTTGCCTACGCTTGGCTTGACCCGAGGATCCGGTACTCCCGATGACTACTGACCCAGAAGGCTCGACCTCTAGTAGCGATAGCGACTCCACGGGGCAACGAAGGCGTGCACGGATGCCGGTTGTCCCAATGACCCTTTTGACGGTAGTAGTCCTCGCCGCGATCCTCGCCCCGTGGATCGCCCCCCACGATCCGCGGATCGGAAAATTGAGCACGAGACTCATACCGCCGGCATGGCAGGAAGGAGGCTCCACGGAGTTTCTACTAGGAACTGATTCCATGGGCCGCGACATCCTTAGCCGGGTTCTCCATGGTGCCCGTGTGTCCCTCGTCGTAGGGGCACTCGGCTCACTCTTAGCAGGCTCTATTGGGACATTAGTTGGCTTGATTGCCGGCTATCGCCGCCGCTGGGTCGACTCTTTGCTAATGCGTTTAACAGACATAACTCTTGCCTTGCCACTGATGTTGATGGCCTTAGTCCTGGTCGCGCTCCTTGGAGCAAGTTTCAAGAATGTAGTGATAGTGATTGTCGTCTTGTTGTGGCCGTACTATGCACGAAGCGTACGTGGTGAAACTCTTGTAATAGCTCAAAGCGATTTCGTCGACCTGGCTCGTATAAGTGGTGCCTCTTCAACGCGAATAGTTATTCGTCACATTCTTCCTAATGTGATGCCAACGATATTGGTTCTTGCCACTTTGCAGATTGCCTTGATCATCCTTCTTGAGGCTTCGCTTAGCTTTCTCGGTGCGGGGATACCGCCGCCCACACCTGCGTGGGGACTGATGGTCGCAGACGGTCGCGATTTGATTGGTACCGCCTGGTGGATCTCGGTTATACCAGGCGCCGCGATTTTTGTCGTCGTGCTGGCAACGAATCTCCTGGGCGACTGGGTTCGTGACCGGTTCGATCCGAAACTTCGGCAACTCTAGGGGCCGGGATGCTTCTCGACGTCCGCGACCTGAGGACTCACTTCCACACACGGAGAGGAGTGGTGCGGGCTGTCGACGGGGTCAGCCTTTCAGTGGATCGGGGCGAAACCCTGGGTCTTGTGGGGGAGTCAGGCTCGGGGAAAAGTGTTGTCTGCTCCTCCATCATGCGGTTGGTCCCGGCGCCGGCTGGTCGGATTGTCTCCGGGCAACTTTGGTTCGAAGGGGAGGACCTGCTCGCGAAGAGTCGTTCGGAGATGAGAGAGGTTCGCGGTCGTAAGATTTCCTTGATACTCCAGGATCCACAGAGTTCCCTGAATCCGAGTTTCACAGTTGCTTCGCAGGTTGGAGAGGCGATCCGCCTCCATCAAGGACTCCGGGGAGAGGAACTCCGCTCCAGTGTTATAAAGATCCTGTCTCGTGTGGGGATACCCGAAGCCGAACGCAGAATGAAAGACTTTCCTCACCAGTTGAGCGGTGGGATGCGACAGCGGGTCGCAGGAGCGATTGCCCTGTCATGCCAGCCAGCGTTGCTTCTTGCAGACGAACCAACAACATCCCTTGACGTAACGGTCCAGGCGCAATACCTGCGCCTCTTGAAAGAACTACAGGAGGAGTTCGCCTTCGGCTTGATCTTCGTGACCCATGACTTCGGGATCGTGGCAAAGATGTGTGACCAGGTCGCGGTTATGTACGCAGGTCGAATCTCTGAATCCGGCTCTACCCGTCAGATCTTCAACCATCCTGCACATCCGTATTCAAAGGCCTTGTTGAGTAGTATCCCAAGACTTTCGACCCGTGGCCGCCGCTTGCCCACCATCGATGGGCAGCCTCCGATTCCGATTGGTCTACCTCCTGGCTGCTCATTTGCGCCGCGCTGCCCGGAGGCGATGGAGATCTGTCGACGCGAGGCGCCAAAGGAGACGGAGGTCGCCCAAGGCCATCAGGCCAGCTGCTGGTTACACCGGAATACCGAGAATGCGTCCAGATCAGACTAACGACCAAACGGACTAATGTGGAACGGCTATTTCCCCCTCGGGGAATCCGACTATGTGACTCAAAGTCCCTGGTCGTGTCAGCGTCGGCGACGTCACGGCAAGGAGTAGAAGGCCTCCGGTCCGCTCAACTTCGAACGATTCTAAGGTGGCCCCAGTAGAGGGATCGAGGACGCGAGCGAAGGGGCCTGGTGTTAGAGGGGTCCCGATGTCACCCGTATCCACTTCTGCGACAAGAAGTCCGGATACCGAGGGTTTGAATAGTTGTAGATCCTTGCCTCTGATGAATGGAACTGAAGTGGGGCCGGTCTGGGGGCCCTCCAGGTGCCTGCGGTATCGGAGAACGTTGAAACAACCTGCGACGAGAATTGAGGGGTCATTAATGACGCCGCCACCATGCTCCGGGAGGATCGATTGCTTGCCACGACGTGTTACTTCCCTACTCAGTTGACCGTCGTAGAAATGATCGACAATCAC
>Ga0114993_10006965_pt1 | contig 10532 bp, 8 predicted proteins | sample ArcticOcean_MG_C_FD_87042 | JGI IMG/M metagenome (GOLD analysis project Ga0114993, IMG submission 87042) | Marine microbial communities from western Arctic Ocean - ArcticOcean_MG_CB2_150 | ecosystem: Environmental > Aquatic > Marine > Oceanic | place: Arctic Ocean: Canada Basin | collected...
ATTTACCCTGATCGAGTTGCTGGTGGTGGTGGCCATCATCGGCATCTTGGCGAGCATGCTGCTCCCCGCGCTGGGCAAGGCGCGTCAGAAGGCGAACCGCGCCAAATGCCAAAACAACTTGAAGGCCATTGGTTCCGCGTGGAACGGGTATGCGACCTCGGAAAACCGGGAAGATTTCCCGTGGATGAGCCCGTGGCGCGAAGCAGCCGCAGTGTACAACAAAATCCCCCGAGGCAACAATGGCCAGACTTGGAACGCCAATCACTGGAATGCGTCCCGGAACATCGAGTTCATGTGGATGGGTGTTAGCGATGACATCAAGACGGTGAAGACGCTACTCTCACCCTGCGATCCCGGCTCCAAGAAGGCCAACGGAGACTGGTATGCCAAGGAGATTGCGACCTCCAAGAACAACCAGCACGGCCAGTTTGCTGGCTGGAATCTGGTGGAGAACTACTGCCAGAGCTACGCGGTGCACGTAGGTGCTTCCACGTCATCGTCAAGCACGATCCTCGCGATGACCAAGAACTGGGTCGGCCCCGGACGTCGCTCGGATGCCAACAACGCAGTAGGCCTCATTGACGTCCAGCAGCCCTACGACTGGGATGAAGACGGCACCTATGACGCCGTGAACACCAGCCGCAACTGGGCCGACTACACCAAGCACTCGGTGACCAAGTGGAACAACAGCTACTACTACTACTACAGCCCGCAGAACCAAAGCATTGGTGGTGAAGGCTGGGACCGGTACCTGTGCCGCGCGAACAACGGCGCCCTGGCCAACGACGAGAACGGCAACGGCTCGTTTGACGTGGGTGATGTGCAAGCCAACTCCTTTATCGGAGCTGACGTGAACCCGAACACGAAATACGCCCGGGACACCCGCCAGAACAACATCATGCGCAGCTTGATGATGGGCGGCTTGAACGCGAACCAAGGCCAGTTGGCAATGTCCGACGGCTCGGTGAGCATGGCCAACGACACGGGCCTGCAAGGCGCGATTCAGAAGCACGGCGACGCGAAGACTAATCACGATGTAGCCATCGAGGCCGTTGCTGCCGCCACACGCGACAAGCAATAGTCGATTGATAAACCTTAAATCAGGGTGCCTCCCAAACGGGGGGGCACCTTTTTTTTGTGGGCGGTGAGAATCTCCAACACCTCGTACCGCAGGTTGCCAAACCTGCGGTACATGGGGCACCTTTTTTGTTTTCAAATGGCTTGGGATGTGTGATTCTCACGCGAGACTTGAGTGAGGATTTCGCAAAAGTATGCCGGGAAAATCAGGAAACCCGAATTACCTCGGGAAAAATGGTTGGTACGGAGAATGCTTTCAATAAGTGGGAACGGGATTGAGATCATGAAAAACAACACGAGAAAAATCGGCGGGTTTACCTTAATCGAGGTTCTCGTGGTGATAGCGATCATCGGGGTGCTGGCAGCTATCCTCACACCAGTCATCGCCAAGACGCGCAACAAAGCCAACCGCAACCTCGACCTGAGCAATCTTAAACAACAGCTCAACGCCTACACCATGTTCGCCAACGATTACAGAGGTCGCTACCCGTGGCTGCTCACCCAGCGCGAAGGCACCGGAGCCATCAGCGCCCTGAGCCCCGGCGGCGGCGGCGCGTGGCGCTTTGAATGGGACAGCAACCTGGACATCCGGCGCGTGCACCAACTCCAAGCCGTGCGCGACTCGCTCAAGACCGCCAAGCTGATGCTCTCGCCCTGCGACCCCGGCGCGGCCGTCTCCAACCAGAGCGAAAGCCAGCCGTCCAGGAATTTTTACGGATGGGAAGGCAAGATGGGCACGACCACGGCGGCGGGCAAAGACAACCACGGCTGGAAACGCAAGGAGATCAGCGAACGCGCGCAGAGCTATTCCATCTGTTTTGGCGCGGACGTGCAGAAAGGCGAGAAAGGCATCCTGATGCTGACGCGCAACCACGGCGGCGACTGGAACAGTGGCTACGAGTACAAATACTTTGGCGGCACCCTGCAATACGGCGGCCGCACCTCGCGCCGCAAGAGCATGGTGAATCTTAAAAAAGCCACCGGCTGGCTGGATCCGGGCAAGTTGTCGCCCGGCCGTATGCGCGACGCCATGCTGGGCCTGCGTAAAAACGAGGGCCAGATCGTCTTCTGCGACGGCCACGCGATCATGGCCCAAGACAAGGATTTGCAAAAAGCCATCCGCGATCATGGGGCTCCAGTGGCCAGCTTGATCAAGGAACAGAACTTCAACACCGCTCGGCCAAGCCACTATTAAAAGCAAAAAGCCTTTTACTTTTTACTTTTCGCTTTTCTGTTAAAGGCTCCAGATGTCTGGATGACCTCCAATTCAGGCAGAATTTTTTTGAGCTTTTTAATTCCACCCTTGGTCACCGCCGTGTTGCGCAGCTCGAGGATCTCGAGTTTCTTCAAATCCACCAACTCCGACAGCACCTTGTTGTTGATTTCTCCGCCCTCAAGAATAACGATGGTGATGTGGCCCTTGGCATCACGCTCGCCCACCTCACCGGCCAGCTCGCGGATTCTGCTTAGCGCCTTCTTTTCCGATGTCGGCACAGGCACCTCGAGCGCGGGCGCGGGCGGTTTCTTGCAGGCACCCGACCCGAGCAAGATGCCTGTTATCAGCGTAAAAATCAGTATTTTTGTCAGTTTATGCATCAAAACAGACCCCAGAGTCCAAAAGCCGCGCACTTTTACCCCAAGCCACGGCGCGCATCAATGGGAAAATCTCCACAACATGGGTATACTGATAAACAAACTGCGTGAAAATTTCACCAAATGCGTGAAGGTTATCGGGCCCCTTAAACAAAAACGGACAAAATCGCAAAAAACATGAGGAAACTCGCAGTAAACAGGTTGGCACGGCGTCTGCTAAAAGGGTTTCAGTTGATTAACCGCGCTGGCAGGTTTACATGCGAATCATGGGAATTCAAGGCGCACAACCTAATAACGGAGAACAAATAATGAAAGCCAAAACACAAAAGGGATTTACCCTGATCGAATTGTTGGTTGTGATTGCCATCATCGGCATTCTCGCCAGCATGCTTCTGCCGGCTCTGGCCAAGGCCAAGACCCGCGCAAATCGCATCAAATGCGTGAGCAATATTAAACAGGTGGGCAGCGCCTACAAGGCGTTTGCGAATGACAACAATGACCGTTACCCGTGGCTGTTGACGGCCAAGGACGAAGCTGCCCAAGGCAGTGGCGTTTCTGGTTGGTCAGCCGAGACCAGTACTCTGCTCGCTCAATCAGCGATCAAGTCGTCCCTCGGTTCCGCCAAGATCCTGGTGTCCCCGCTGGATCCGGATCGCCAAGGCGTGAATGACGGCATTGACCTGATCAATGTTGATCTCGCCAACCCGGTGGCCAACGAAGGCCACAGCTACGGCGTGGTGAACGGTGGAGCCGCCAAGGGCGCTGACGAAGCACGCCCGGGCACCATCCTGTGCGTGACCCGTAACATCTCCGGCCCCGCCAACACCGAGGATAGCCTGAGCGACGCGGACGTGAACGGTGGCGCGAATGCCGCCTCCGCCTTCGCTATCTGGAAGGGCGCGGACAAAAACCCGGTTGACGCCCGCACCATGGCGAGCTTGAACGCCAACGCCGGCCAACTCGGCGCGGCCGACGGCAGCGCGAGCCAGTCCAACGACGCCGACCTGCAGGCGAAGACCAACCAGCATCATAACGAGCTGGGCGGCAACTACAAGGGCAGCCCGAGCGGCTTCCTGGACACCCCGAACGACTAATCGTTCAACAGGAAAACAATTCAAGGCGCCCTTCGGGGCGCCTCTTTTTTTGCCTTTAACAAATGGGCGTGCGCGGGGGAATTTGCCGGGCTGCGTGAACCTCGCGCAGTCCGGCCATTGGCGCGGGTAGTATTGTCGGGAAAAGACAATCGCACGCGTTGGCATGGGAAGTGCTTTTACTGATTGAAATTTGCATGATGCAGTTTGCTCAAATAGTTTTGGCCTTGCCTTAAAAAAATCGCCCGTCACTATCGGTTGCGCTGGCGGGGCAAACAGTTGAGGATAATGAGACTTGGCATTCACAGAGATCGCAGAGGGTTCTCGTTGGTCGAGTTGCTGGTGGTGGTGGCCATCATCGGCATTCTCATGGGTCTTCTGTTGCCAGGTCTCTCGGCAGTAAAGCACCGCATGACGCGCACGCGCTGCATGAACAACATCAAGCAGATCGGCTTGGCATTCACGATTTTTGGCACGGATAACGGCATGAAATATCCGTGGGTGGTGCGCAAACGGGATCAGTACCGGCTGGGGTTCAGCTACTACGGCGCTTATGACAACCAGGAGCTGTACGGCAACGCGATCATTCGCACGATGCTGGGCACGGCCCAAGTGCTGGTGTCGCCTCTGGATCCAGAACGCAGGCTGGCCAATGATGCGGTGAATCTTCGCTTTGTCAGCTTTGTGCCATCGGAAGCCACCAGCTACGGCTTGGGCTCGGGCTCGCCCTTGAGCACGGGGCCGGCCCAGGAATTTTGCGCGGACCAAACGCACGCGAGCACCATCCTCGCAATGACTCGCAACATTAAAGGCCCCATCAACGGCGGGGACAGCCTGAGCAACCAATCTGGCGGCAACCCAGCCGGCAACCCGGATTACACTCAGCATGCTGAATGGGTGGGGGTGGATGATACGAACCGAAACATGGTCAACGACCGCGCCATGGCGGGGTTAAAAAGAGACAGTGGCCAAGTCGGATTGGCAGATGGCAGCGCGCACTTGATGAACGCCGGAACTTTGCAGGAACAAATCCAGGCGCATCATGTCGACAAGGGCTCGAACTACGGTGGCATTCCCTCGCCCATCATTGACACGCCAAACGACACCATCCCAGGGGTTCATAAGGATTGGCTGGCCTGGAACGCCGCGCAGGCCGCCGCACAGGGAGGGAACTAAACCGGCAAGAGCAGTTGTGGGCGCAGCGTTTTTTCCGTGATCTGGTCGGCGTTTTGGGTTGTTTGAGATTGAACAATAGAGCGGCCGCGAGATACGCTTGCGCATCCAGCAGACTAAAATCCACCATGACGGAACCCGCATCAACCCCCACTCGGGCGCACTTTAAATGGCAGGCCGCCACCGTAGCCATGGCGCTGGTGGCGGCCATCTCCATCGTGCGGTCGGCTACTCCGCCCGCGCCTCCGCTGGCGAAATACAAGATGCTGGCATATCTCGACGAGCGCGTGGGGCAAAAGGAAAACAGCAAGGACGTGCGTTGCTGGAGTTCGTTTAACAAGCTGGGCATGTTCATAACTGGCTGCGAGATAAACGAGTCGGCCAAGGGCGAAAGGATCGAGCAGCACATGAAACTGATCCAGTCGCTGTGGGAAGCTTCGGGGGCCAAGGCCACGGACATCATTCCGGCCGAGGCGCTGAGCAGTGTTTTAAAGGTGCGGTTTCCCCAGGCGACGGATGAGGACGGGGTGAGTTTTCAATTTGGTGGCGGGGTTCCCACGCTGGTGATGGCCGATGCGCTGCGTGATTACGATGACACCATCGAGCCGTGGCGTCTGCTGCAGACGTGGGCCTCGCGCAATCTGGACGAGCGGGGAGAGTTTGCCACCACACCGGTTTTCGGCGTGGAAGCGCTGAAGGTGATGTATAATTTTCTTAAATCCTACGACCTTGCCGTGCAGCGCGAGGCGCGTCGGCTGGCCATGGAACGCCGCGAGGCGGGTATCGGGGCCGAGGCTATGGCTGCGGCTTTCGAGTCCAGTCAACGACTGGAGAAACCCTGACTTCATGGCCGGCGATCATTCTTCCACCGAGCCCGTGGCGGCGGACGGCAGCTTGACGGCCGGGTGGCTGGCCACGCTGGCCATCTCCGCAGCCTTGTTGGGAGGGTCGCTCTGGTGGCGCGCGCAGGTGTTGCCCGAGCCAGTGCCCGGGAAAATCCAAGGCACAAACCTGCCGCGTACCAGCAAGCTGGTGAAGCAAAAGATCGGCTCGCTAGAGGCCTACAACCAAGTCATCCCCCAAGCCACGCAACTGGGGGAGTTTTCCCACTGGACAGGGGAACGGACGGTGGAACCAGCGGCTTTTGACGTGATGTCGCGCCTGATGGTGGGCCGGATCGTGCCCGATCTGTGGCGCGAGGCGCAGGAGTTGGTGGGAGATTCAAACCTGGTAACGTACCACGCCATGACCCAGGTCATCCACGCGCGCTGGCCACAGCAATTGTTGCCCAATGCGCATGTGGTGTTGTTCCCCGGGCACCCGCGGCTGCGCCTAGTCGCCTCGGAATATCGGCAGGATTATTTCCGCGACACGGGCTGGCACTGGCGCTGGATTGGCCAGGCAATCGAACAGGGGAATATGCCCAAGGCGGGCGAGCTGGATATTTACGCGGCGGAGGAGTTCAGCGAATTTCTCTCGGTGTTGGCCGTGGGCCTGCTGGAGTGGGCCAATCGGTTTGAGCCCGCCGACCTCGGCGTGCCAGTGGATGCCGCGGTGATGCAGCGGACGGTGGATTTATTGTTTAAATTCGCTAAAGAGGAGGGAGCCACCACCCAGCGCGGTCCGGCGTTGTACTCGGCGCTCACCCGCGACGAGGTGATGAACGGAGTGCCGCAGCCGATGTTCCGGGAGGCAACGAAGCGTCTGGGCCTGGAGTTCCAGCACGCGTCGGATTCCGCCCTGGAAAAACGGCGCGTTGAACTGGTGGTGCCCACGGGCGTGGCGGGCGGCGGCGTAAGCGCGGGCGATTTTGACGGCGACGGCTTTGCGGACTTGTATTTCGCCGGCGCCGGCGGCGGCCAGCTTTGCCGCAACGTGGGAGGGAAACGCATGGAGGATGTCAGCGCGTCGGCCGGCCTGGTGCGTGATGGGGAAACTCGCACGGGATACTTTGTCGACTACGACAACGACGGGGATCTGGATTTATTCCTGACCTTTGTTCTCCGAACCAATCGCCTGTACCGGAATGAAGGCGGCGGGAAATTCACCGACGTGACCGAGGCCGCCGGGATTGGCGGCGGCAATCTGGTGACGCACGAGGCGGTGTGGTTCGACTACGACAACGACGGATTGCTGGACGTGTACGTGGCCAACTTCGGCATGTGGCCCGACGGCGACTCGCCCGAGTTGAGCATCCAAAACCGCACAGCTCCACCCAACCAGCTCTATCACCACAAAATCGTCGAGGGCCGGCACGTCTTTGAGGAGGTCGCCAGGCCAATGGGCGTGGATGACCGGGGCTGGACGCACTGCGTGGGCGCGTGGGATTTTGACCAGGACGGCTGGCTGGACTTGATTTCGCTGAACGACTTCGGCCAGTCGCTCGCCTATCGCAACATCGGCGGGAAACGGTTCAAGGAAGAAACCAGCACGCTGCACCTCGACGTGGTGTACAACGCGATGAATTTTCATCTCATCGACCTGGAACACACCGGCCATCCCGCGCTGTACATCACCGAGATTTCCAAGCTCACCCACCTCGTGCGCTACCCTAAACCGGTGCAGGGCACCATGGTGAAGTTTGCCCACCTCGAGAACATGCGCGCGCTGGTGGTAAACAAGCTTCTGCGCCGCCTGCCCAGTGGCGCGTTCGAGAACGTCCACGACATCCACATCGAGCCATCGCAAATGGGCTGGGCATGGGACGCCAGCACGTTTGACTACGAGAACGACGGCGACCTGGATCTTCTGGTGCTCAACGGCACCGAGGGCATGCAGAATAAATCAAGCTCCGGCGCGCCCGGCCACAACTTCCTCTCGCGCCATGCACAGCAGGTTAATATTTGTTTCCTGTCACAGGATCGGTATTTTTACGACGTGTCCGCGAAATGCGAGCTGGCCTACCGTGGCAACTCCCGCGGCTCGGCTTGGCTGGATCTGGACAACGACGGCGACCTGGACGTGGCCATCAACGATTACCACGGGCCTGGCCGCATTTTCGAGAACGTGCAGGCCACCGGCAACCACTGGATCCGGCTGCAACTGCAAGGCACGCGCTCCAACCGCAATGCCATCGGTGCCCGAGTCGAGGTGCGGTTCGGCGACGAAAAACGCTTCGGACAAGTAGTCAGCGGCAAAGGCTTCCTCTCCCAAAACCCCTTGGCCATCCACTTCGGCCTCGGCCCAGCCAAGCGCGCCGATGAAGTGATCGTCACCTGGCCCGGAGGTATCGTGCAAAAACTCGGACCCCTTACCGCGGATAAAATTCACCAACTGACCGAGCCCACCGCCGGCCAGTAGCGGGCGTCTCGTCATACGCAGCCGCGGGATACTCCCTTTGAATTTTGAGATGTGGCTTTGACTTTTTACTTCGGACTTTTTACTTTCCAACCCATGCCCATCGTCGATCCCAGCGCCGTCACCGCGCCAGACCTCACCGGGCTGCTCAAGCAGTATTTTGGATTTGAGTCGTTCCGGCCGTTACAGGAGGACATCATCCGGGTCGCTCTCGATGGGCGCGACAGCTTTGTGCTCATGCCCACCGGCGGGGGCAAGTCGCTTTGTTACCAATTGCCCGCGTTGGCGCGGGGCGGGTTGACGGTAGTGGTGTCGCCGCTCATCGCGCTCATGAAGGATCAAGTGGACGGGCTGCAATCGGCGGGAGTGGCGGCCACGTTTTTAAACTCCACGCTCGACGTAAAAGAGTCGCGCCGCCGGCTGGCGGGGTTGTTTAATGACGAGTACCGACTGCTGTACGTCGCGCCGGAGCGGTTGATGCTCAGTGGTACACTGGAACAGCTCACCCAATGGCGGCCCGGGCTCATCGCGATCGATGAGGCCCACTGCATCAGCGAATGGGGGCACGATTTCCGGCCGGAGTATCGCCAGATCGCCGAGCTGCGCGGCCGCTTCCCCGACACGCCGCTGATGGCGCTCACCGCCACCGCCACCGAGCGCGTGCGCGCGGACATTGTCACCCAGCTCAAGCTGCGCGATCCCGCCTGCTTCGTTGTCAGCTTTAATCGGCCCAATCTCGTTTACCGCGTCACCACGCGGAACCAGCCGCTGCGGCAGGTGCTGGAGGTTTTAAGTAAACACGAGGGAGGCAGTGGCATTGTCTACTGTGCCAGCCGCAACGGCACCGAGCGTCTTGCCGGACGCTTGGCGGAGAAGGGAATCAAGGCCGTGCCCTATCACGCGGGGCTGGACAGGGCCGTGCGCTCGCGCAACCAAGAGGCATTCATTCGCGACGAGGTGCAGGTGGTGTGCGCGACGATTGCCTTTGGCATGGGCATCGACAAGCCGGATGTCCGGTTTGTCATCCATCACGATCTGCCGAAGAACATCGAGGGCTACTATCAGGAAACCGGCCGCGCCGGCCGCGATGGGTTGCCGGCGGATTGCCTGTTGCTTTTTAACGCATCGGATGTCGCCAAGCAAACCGGTTTCATCCAGGAAAAAACCGACGAGCAGGAACAGGCGATTGCGCGGCGCATGTTGCAGCAAATGGTTCACTACGCAGAGACCAGCAGTTGCCGGCGCCACGCGCTGCTGGAATATTTCAGCGAATCCTTCGCCGAGCCCAACTGCGGCGCGTGCGACAACTGCCTGGAGCCGAAGGAAACTTTTGACGGCACCGTGGCCGCTCAGAAATTCCTGGCGTGCCTGTTCCGCATTCACGAGAAGTCCGGCTTTGACTTCGGTTTAAATCACGCCGTGGAGGTGCTCACCGGCGGCGATACTGAGGCCATCCGCAAGTGGGGCCACGACGGGTTGACCACGTACAATATCGGGGACGATTTTGGCCGCGACGAATGGAAGGTCATCGGCCGCGAGCTAATGCGCCTTGGCTACGCCCGCCAAACCCCCGGCCGCATGAGCGTGCTGGAGTTGACCGCGAACGGCCGCGACTGGCTCCGGTCAAGCGAACCCCTGCAACTCACGCGCCCTGCCGTTGCCAAGCCGAAGCTGAAGGACAAGCCCCGCAAACAACGCGTTGGCGAAATCGATTGCGACGAGGCGCTCTTCGAACAATTGCGCGAACTGCGCGCCGGGTTGGCCAAGGAACGCGGCGTGCCGGCGTACATCGTTTTTGGCGATGTTACCCTGCGGCAGATGGCGCGCGATTATCCCACGTCCCTCGCCGACTTCGGCCTCATCAGCGGCGTGGGAGAGAAGAAATTGAAGGAGTTCGTCGAGGTTTTTACTACAGAAATTGCGGATTACCTGGAGGGCAATCCGCGCCAGGAATTTGGACCGGAGGAAATGTAGGGGAGGGGTTTCTGCTTAATTAATTTCAGGAGAGTTATGGTGCAGATGGTTCATATTTCTTGCTAACTATTGTTTTCCCTGCACGGCCTCCACAAGTTGCTTGGCGAATTGTTTTTCTTCTGCCGTGAATGCCTTTTTCATGCGAACAGCAGAGCCGGGATGAACCTGTTTATTTTTTCTATCCGGCACAGGTTCGGTTGCCAACGCCAAGGCAATGATTCGCAGGATTTCTGCCTGGTCATACGTCCTTTCGAAGCGCTCATCCACACCCCCGGGTAATTCAATCGTTCGTGCAGACTCCCATACTTGTTCCAGTGTCACTAAATC
>Ga0114993_10006967_pt1 | contig 10531 bp, 11 predicted proteins | sample ArcticOcean_MG_C_FD_87042 | JGI IMG/M metagenome (GOLD analysis project Ga0114993, IMG submission 87042) | Marine microbial communities from western Arctic Ocean - ArcticOcean_MG_CB2_150 | ecosystem: Environmental > Aquatic > Marine > Oceanic | place: Arctic Ocean: Canada Basin | collected...
AAAAAATGATAAAAAAAATAATAAAAATAATAAAAAAATTAGACAAATTTTTATTTAAAAAATTTGGCTCTGATAAAGGAACTAAATTTTTAGAAAATATAAAAGAAGCTGAAATAATTTTTTCACTTTTAAATGAAGTTGGAAAAGAAAGTAACATCAAATTTGTTGGTGGATGTGTAAGAAAATCATTAACCGGAGATAGTATTGATGATATTGATTTTGCAACATTGCTTGAACCGAAAGAAGTAAAAGCTAAATTAAAAAAATCTAATATTAAAGTAATAGATACTGGAATAGATCATGGAACAGTAACAGCTTTTGTAAATGGTAAAAAATTTGAAATTACCACTTTAAGAAAAGATATTGTGACAGACGGAAGACATGCTAAAGTCGACTATACTTTAAATTGGTATGAAGATTCATCTAGAAGAGATTTTACGATAAATTCAATATATGCAGATAGTGAAGGAAGAGTCTTTGATCTTCAAAATGGAGTGTCCGACTTAAAAAATGGCAAGGTAAGATTTATTGGTTCCCCAGAAATAAGAATAAAAGAAGATTATTTACGAATTTTAAGATATTTGAGATTTTTTATTCAATATAGTAAAGAAGAGCACGATAAAGAAACAATCGTATCAATTAAAAAAAATATTAATGGTTTAAATAAAATTTCAAAAGAAAGAATTTTTGATGAATTAAAGAAAATTTTTAATTTAAAAAATTTTGATAATTTATTTTCTAACGAACAATCCAAAGATCTTTTTTTAAATATATTTCCACAACTTAAACATCATGAGAGGCTTAAAGCAATAAGAGAGCTAAATCAAAACACACAAGAAAAATATGATAATGATTTAATTTTAGGATTATTAATAATAGATAAATCAAATGATTATGAGTATTTTTGCCATAAATACAAAACTTCTAATAGCATAAAAGATAGATTTAAATTTATTTATGAAAATTTTGAAGATAGTCAAAACAAAAACTTTTATTCTGAAGAAAATATTAAGAAATTAATTTATTTATCAAGTAAAAGTAATGTAAAAGATCTTCTTCTATTTTTAATATCTTCTGATAAAAAAGCTAATATTTTAATAGTAGAGAAGTTATTAAAGTATGTAGATGGTTGTAAAATACCCAAATTCCCTATTTCCGGTGAACATTTAAAAAAATATGGATATGTAGCAGGAAAAGAGCTTGGAAAAAAATTAAAATCATTAGAAGAAAAATGGATTGAAAATAATTTTGTTGTTACCAAACAAATATTTGAAAAGTTTCTGGAAAAAAATAATTAAAATTAAATATATTTAATTTCAATAATTAAAAATTTTTTTTCTCCAGATGGGGTAGCAACTGATATTAAATCTTTTTTATTTTTACCTATAAGTGCTTTTCCTATTGGAGATCTAAAATAAATAAAATTTTTGGTTAAATCAGCTTCATCTTGCCCAACTATTTTATATGTTTTTTCTTTATTATTTTCTAAATCTACCAAATCAACTGTAGATCCAAAAATAACACTATCTTTTTTTTCCATCTTTGTAATATCAATTACATTTGCTCTTGCTATAGAATCATTTATTGAAATTATTCTTCCCTCAATTTTGGCTTGCTCATCCTTAGCAGCATGGTATTCAGCGTTCTCTTTTAAATCACCGTGTGCTCTAGCTTCCGCAATCGCTTCAATTATTTTTGGACGTTTAATATTTTTTAAATTATCTAATTCGTTTTTTAATTTTTCTAGTCCTTGTGTTGTAATTGGTTCTTTTTCCATTTTTTATTCCCATTTAGCCTCGGGTGGTAACGACATTAGAATTGCCTCTATATTACCTCCCGTATTAAGTCCAAATTTTGTTCCTCTATCATACAATAAATTAAACTCAATATAACGACCTCTTTTAATAAGCTGCCTTTTTTTTTCTTTTTTTGTCCATTTTGTTAACATTCTATTTTTTATAATATTTTTAGAATAATCTAAAAAGCATAAACCAACATCCTTTGTAAAATTAAAGTTATTTTTCCAATTGTCTTGTTTATAATCAAAGAATATTCCTCCAATACCACGCATTTCTTTTCTGTGAGGTAAATAAAAATAGTTATCGCACCATTTTTTATATTTTTTATAATAATTTTTGTTGTGTCTATTACACATATTTTGTAGTTTTTTATGAAACATTTTTCTCTCTCTAAGATCTATTATGCATGGAGTAGAATCAATGCCTCCACCAAACCAATTTTTTTGCGTAACAATAAATCTTGTATTTAAATGCATTGCAGGAATCTTTGGATTTTTCATATGCGCAACTATTGATATTCCAGATGCCCAATAGTTAGCTTTTTTTTTTGCTCCTGGAATCTTTAATCTTAAATTTTTATTAAAGTTTCCATACACCTCCGAAAAGTTTACTCCAACCTTGTCAAATACTAGTCCATTCTTAATTGTAGCTGAGATTCCGCCACCTTCATTTTTTGTATTTGATTTTTTCCATTTTATTCTGTTAAAGAATTTAGGCTTTAATCTATTTTTTTTTCCAAACTCTTCTTCAATTTTTTCAAACTCATAGCAAATAATTTCCTGTAACAAAATAAACCAATTACTTGCTAATTTTTTTTTTAAATAAATATTTTGATTCACCTTAAAAATCCAAGTTTTGTTTTACAGCTTCAGATAATGTAATTGCTGCAGCAATAGCAATATTAAGAGATCTAGTGTTTTTTTTTATAGGTATTCTTAATCTTTCTTGTGAATTATCATGTACAATTTTTGGTGTTCCAGCGCTCTCTCTTCCAAATAACAAAGTATCTTTCGGCTTAAATTTAAAATTATAATATTTTTTTTTGGATTTTGTTGTCATAAGTATTACTCTTAAATCTTTTTTTTTTAATAAAAAATCTTGATAGCTTTTGTAAGTTATTATTTTTCTTTTGTTCAAGTAGTCCATAGCAACTTTTTTTAGTCTTTTGTCATCTAAGTGAAATCCACAAGGTTCTATTATTTCAAGCTTCACACCAAAACAAGAACATAATCTAATTATTGCGGCCGTATTTTGGGGTATATCAGGTTGATATAGTGCGATATTAAACATTTTTTTAATTATACATTTTTTTGTGTGTCATTCTGACCCTAGCAAATTTATATTAATTATAATTAATTAATATTATATAATACACATAAGCATCAAATATTATGAGTAAAGAGATAAAAACAAAAAGAAGAGATTTTCTATTTACAGCCACATATACAGTTGGAGCGATAGGTTTGGCATCAGCTATTTGGCCATTGGTAGATCAAATGAACCCAGATTCTTCTGTTAAAGCTTTATCAACTACGGAGGTAGACGTGAGTAGCGTTGAACCAGGTAAAACAATAACAGTTTTATGGAGAGGAAAACCAATATTTATTAGAAGAAGAACTAAAAATGAAATTGATGAAGCTGCTGCAGTCGATTTAAAAGATTTAAAAGATCCAGAGAAGGATTCTGACAGGGCAAAAAATCCAGAATGGTTAGTTATGATTGGGGTTTGTACCCATCTTGGTTGCGTTCCTTTAGGAGACAAAGGAGAATATAAGGCTTGGTTTTGTCCGTGTCATGGTTCTCACTACGATACCTCAGGCAGAGTTAGAAAAGGACCTGCCCCAAAAAATCTAGAAATTCCTAAATATGAATTTGTTGAAACTAATATAATTAAAATAGGCTAATCATGAGCGAAGAAAAATATATTCCTAAATCTAAAGTAGGTCAGTGGTTTGATAGTAGATTGCCGCTTTTAACACTTTCTCATCATCTTCAGGTTTATCCAACACCAAAAAACTTAAACTATTGGTGGACCTTTGGAGGGATACTAACATTTTGCTTAATCACACAAATAGTGACAGGACTTGTTCTTGCTATGCACTATGTTGCTCATGTTGATCATGCTTTTGAGAGCATTGAACATATTATGAGAAATGTAAATTATGGTTGGTTGATTAGATATGTTCATGCAAATGGTTCATCAATGTTTTTCTTGGCTGTATATATTCATATTTTTAGATCTTTGTATTATGGTTCATATAAAGCACCGAGAGAAATAATTTGGATTATTGGTCTTTTAATTTATATACTTATGATGGCCACTGCTTTTATGGGGTATGTTTTACCTTGGGGTCAAATGAGTTTTTGGGGAGCCACTGTAATAACTAATTTATTTACCGCAATTCCATTTATTGGAGAAAGCATAACTACTTGGTTGTGGGGAGGATATTCTGTTGATAACCCAACGCTAAATAGATTTTATAGCTTGCACTATTTGCTTCCATTTTTAATATTTGGTTTAGTAATATTGCATATTTGGGCTTTGCACGTTCCAGGAAATAACAATCCAACTGGGATTGATGTTAAGAAAAATAGCAACGAAACTATGCCTTTCCTTCCATACATGGTTATCAAAGATCTTTTTGCTTTACTCCTATTTGTGACTGTTTTTTTATGGTTTGTATTTTTTGCACCAAATGCTTTAGGTCATCCAGATAATTATATAGAGGCAAATCCATTAGTTACGCCTGCACACATCGTTCCTGAATGGTACCTTCTTCCTTTTTATGCAATATTGAGAGCCATACCAAGTAAATTAGGTGGAGTAATTTTTATGTTTTCTGCAATTTTTATACTTATGTTACTGCCTTGGCTCGATACTTCTAAAGTTAGATCAGCAACATTTAGACCAGTTTATAAAAAATTATTTTGGTTATTAGTTTTTATTGTAATTTTACTCGGATATCTAGGAGCCAAACCTCCTGAAGGTGTTTATTTAATCTTATCTAGATTAGCTACATTTTATTATTTTATTCATTTTTTAGTAATACTTCCTTTGTTAGGACGTTATGAAAAAACCGATCCGTTACCACAAAGCATATCCGATCCAGTATTAGAAAAAACCGGTATGTTTGACAAGTTTAAAAAAGCAGCAGCAAGTTATGAGGGAGATAATGTTAATTCGTTTAAGTAAATTTATAAATTTTTTTTTTATAATTTCTTTATTTACATCAATTTCATTTGCGACTTTTTCAGAAGAAAAAAAAATTAACTTTATTGAAAATAAATGGAGTTTTGATGGTCTTTTCGGCACTTTTGATCGCGCATCATTGCAAAGAGGTTATCAAGTTTATCAAGAGGTTTGCTCAGGATGTCACTCAGTCCAACATTTGAGCTATAGAAATTTATCAGAAAAAGGAGGCCCAGAATTCACTATTGAAGAGGCTAAAGCAATAGCTCAACAATTCGAAATAGAAGATGGACCAAACAGTGATGGCGAAATGTTTATGAGACCAGGAAGGCTGTCTGATAAATTTTTAAAACCTTACCCAAACATCGAGTCTTCAACCGCAGCCAATGGAGGGGCTTACCCTCCTGATATGTCTGTTCTTGCTAAAGCTAGAGTAGGTGGAGCAGACTATATTTATTCACTTTTACTAGGATATGAAGAAGCACCCAAAGACTTCGAGCTTGATGACGGGGTTTATTACAATAAATATATGCCAGGAAATAAAATTAAAATGTCAGAAGCACTCGCCGATGGAATTGTGGAATATTCAGACGGAACTGAAACATCGAAAGAACAGCTAGCAAAAGATGTGACCGCTTTTCTTGTTTGGTCATCTGAACCATACTTAGAATCTCAACATAGAATGGGTTTTAAAGTTATTATTTATTTATTTATATTAATCATTTTAGTTTATATGAGTAAACAAAAAGTGTGGTCGCGATTTAATTTGGCAAAAAATGAAGAGGAAGAAACTTTTGATAAAGTTGAAAAAGTAATAACCGAATATGAAGGAGAAGATCCCAAAACGTTTAAATAATTTGAATTTTAAGCGCTAGTTCTAAAAAACATTACATCGCCATCTTTTACAATATAATCTTTTCCTTCTAGTCTTAATTTTCCAGTGTTTTTACACTCATTAAAACCATTGTATTTAATAAAATCTTCATAAGAAACCGTTTCTGCTCTAATAAATTTTTTTTCAAAATCTGTATGAATTACTCCTGCTGCTTCAGGTGCTTTAGAATGAGTTTCAATTGTCCAGGCTCGACTTTCTTCAGGTCCAGACGTGAAAAAAGTACTAAGGCCAAGCGTATTATATCCTGTTGTAATTAATTTTTTTAAACCTGTATTTTTAATTCCAGATTCTAACATAAATTCTTCTCGATCTTTTGATTGCAAGCCCATTATTTGATCTTCTATATCGGCGCAAACAATAATCACATTTTCATTTGAGAATTTTTTTACACATTCATCTGAGTATTTATTTCCATTCGGTAGACTTTTTTCATCAACATTACACACAATTATTTTAGGTTTAAGAGATAAAAGACCTGATTTTTCAATTAAATTTTTATCATATTTTTCTTTTAATTCATCTGGTTTTTTCCCAGCGTTAACAATTTTTAAACATTCTTCTAAAAATACAAGCTCTTCTTTTTCTAGTTTTTTTTTATTACTTTTTTCTAATCGTTTTTGTAAAGATTCAAGATCAGATAACAGAATCTCTGTTTCTATAATTTCTAAATCTCTTATAGGATCTACGTCTTTATTAACATTTTGAATCTTTTCTGAATCAAAACATCGTGTTAAATGAATAACAGTATCAACTTCTCTAACATGAGATAAAAATTTATTTCCTAAACCCTCTCCTTTAGATGCTCCTTTTACTAAGCCAGCTATATCAACAAAAGTGATTGCTGCATTAATAGTTTTAATTGATTGTGATATTTGTGATATTTTGTTTAATCGTTCGTCGGGTACAGCCACTATCCCAACGTTTGGATCAATAGTGCAGAATGGAAAGTTTTCTGCTTGTGCTTTTTTTGATGTTGTCAATGCGTTAAATAAAGTTGATTTACCAACGTTAGGTAAACCAACTATTCCACACTTAAAACTCATTTTTATTTTTGATTTACTTTACTTGAAAAAAGATCCAAATCTTTTTCAATTAAAAGTGATAATGATTCAATTATATTTTTAGTGACATCTTCTACTGTTACTTTTTCATCACTAGAAAGATTATCTAAAACGTAGTCTGCACTATTTGAATTGCTTTTAGGTCTGCCGACGCCTACTCTTATTCTTGAATAGTTTTTTCCAATATTTTTGTCTATAGATTCTATTCCATTATGTCCCGCACTGCTTCCTCCTAACTTAACTTTTATTTTTCCAACATCAATATCCATATCGTCATGAAAAACAAAAATATCTTTTACATTTATTTTAAAGTACTCAATAAGTTCTTTTATGCAAACACCAGAGCTATTCATAAACGTAAGAGGTTTTATTGCGAACACTTTGTGATCCCCAATTTTACCTGTAGTTAATAAGCCTTTAAATTTAGGTTTTTGTTTAGACAATTTAAATTTTGAGTTGATAGCATCAATTACCAAAAAACCCACGTTATGTCGGTTGTTAGTATTATTTGGACTTGGGTTACCAAGACCCACCAAAAGAAGCATATTAGATGTATTATTCAATTCTATTTTTTCTTATTTTCTTTATTTAAGGTTTTGCTTTCGTCAGCAGATTTTGCACTTTTATCTTTATCTTTATCTTTATCTTTATCTTGATCTTTGCCTTCTGCTGCCGGAGCATCACCTTCAGTAGCAGTTGCTTCAGCACCTTCTGCCGGAGCATCACCTTCAGCTGTAGTGACTTCTTCTGTTTTTTCTGGCTCAACAAGTACTGTTGGTGCAGCAACAGTAGCAATAACAAAATCTCTGTCAGTAATCGTTGGGACAACATTTTCAGGAAGTTTAACAGATGAAATTTTAAGACTTTTATTAATTTCTATATTATCTAAATCAACTATTATTTCATCAGGAATATTTTCAGCAGGGCATTTTAATTCTACTTTTCTTCTTACAATATTTAAAACTCCTCCCTTTTTTAATCCTGGTGACTTATCTGAGTTTATAAACTTTACTGGAACTTCTAAAATTAATTTTGATCCTTTTACAATTCTCATAAAATCTATATGTATAGGCTCGTCTGAAACTGGATCATAAGCTACTTCTCTCGGTATAGCTTTTTCCGGACTTCCATCAATATCTAAGTCAACAACTTTAGATAAAAAAGTTTCTGTTTTCAAAATATCTCTTAGGTGTAATTTTGTTAAGCTAATATTTAGGTTATTTTGTTTTCCGCCGTATAAAATACCAGGAACAAAACCATCAGATCTTAGCTTATTAATTTGTCCAGCCGAAGCTGTAGTTCTTTTTGTTGCTTTTAAAATACTCATAATTAGAAAGTGAGGTTTTATATGATGTTTGTAAAAAAAACAAGTACAATTATTTGAAAAGGCTAGAAACCGACGTGGAATTAGAAATACGTTTCATTGCCTCAGATATCATAGGAGCTATAGATATAACTTCAATTTTTTTAACTCCCATAATTTTTTTTGAGTTATCTATTGTATCTGTAATAATTAATTTTTTTATTGATGAATTTTCAATTTTCTTGGCAGCTTCACCACTTAATACTGCGTGAGTTATATAAACATAAACATCTTTTGCACCTTTTTTCTTAAGAGCATTTGCTGCATTTACGATCGTTCCACCCGAGTCTATTATATCATCTATAATTACACAGTTTTTATTTTTTACATTTCCCACAATATTCATAACCTCAGATTTTCCAGGAGAAGGTCTTCTTTTGTCTATAATAGCTATATCTGTATTTAATCTTCTGCTAAGAGCTCTTGTTCTCTCAACCCCACCAACGTCCGGCGCGACACAAATTAAATTATTTAATTTTATTTTTTTTGATATATGTCTAGCAAAGATAGGAGTTGAAAATAAATTATCTACAGGGATATTAAAAAATCCTTGAATTTGACCAGCGTGTAAATCTACACTTAAAATTCTATTTGCTCCCGCATTTGTTATTAGATCAGAAACTAATTTTGCTGATATTGCTGTTCTTGGTACCACTTTTCTATCTTGTCTTGCGTAACCGAAATATGGGATTACAGCAGTAATATTTTTTGCAGAAGATCTTTTCAATGCATCTATACAAATTAATAATTCCATCAAATTATCGTTAGCTGGGTTTGAAGTCGATTGGATAACAAATATTGTGTTACCTCTAATATTTTCATTTATCTCAACATATATTTCATCATCAGCAAATCTTTTTATGTTTGTATTAACTAATTTTAGTTTAAGATTTTTTGCTATGTCTTTACACAATTTGGGGTTACTTGTACCGGCAAGAACTTTCATATGATAAGTCGTTTATACAGCTTTAAATAAACTTTTCAATTATATTTAACATGTAATTAAGTCATTAATATGACCGATATACATCTTCCGTAATTTTTTTCACGTTTATGACAAGATCTTCTATAACTAAAAAAAGAATCAGAATTTGAATAGGTGTCTACATCTATATTTTCTATATTTTTAATATTTAAATCTGATAGTTTTTTATTTACAAAACCTCTTAAATCAAAAAAATAATTACTACTTTTTTTCTTAAAAAAAATTTTATTTTTTTTATCTTTTAATAAAAATTTATTATAAAAATCATTTTTTACTTCATAATTATTCCTGCTAATACATGGTCCAACCACAACTATTAAATCTTTATTTTTAGAATTTACTTTATTAAATTTTTTTACTGTATTTTCTATAATTCCATTTAATGCACCTTTCCAACCTGAATGTGCACATCCAACTACATTGTTTTTAGGGTCATAAAATAAAATTGGGACGCAGTCTGCAGTTAGGATAGCTATTGCCACTTTTTTAACTTTTGTAATCATTGCATCACCCGGTAATCTTTGTTTTATAGATTTTTTATCTTTAAAATATATTGCTTTGTTAGTGTGATGTTGACTTAGAGTTATTAAAATTTTTTTTTTACATCCAATCTTTTTACTAACAAAATTTATGTTTTTTAAAATATTTTTTTTTTTATCACCTGATCCTAACCCACAATTTAAACTTTTAAATTCCCCTTCTGAAAAACCATTTTTTCTAGAAAAAAAACAATGTTTTATATTTTTAAATTTTCTTAATTTTTTTGAATAAAACATTTTTAGAATCCTAAAGAAAATTTATTATTTTTTTTATGCACAAACATTACTTTGAATAAGCTTCCCATTTCTTTTGGGTGTAATAATTTTTGAAGTCTGTAAAACATATCGGCTTTTGTTCTGAAAGTCATTTTTTTAGATAATATTTCAGCTCTTGCTAAAATTCCCATTTTTTGTAAAAACTCGTTTTGTGTTATAATTTTTTCAACGTGAAGATTTTTTGATTTAAATAAATTTTTAAAAATTTTAAAGTTAACCTGAGAAGTTATATCTGTTTTTCCTGGGTCAGTTAAAATAGCAGCATAACGATGATCTTTTACGGACTGCAAAGTATCTACGCTTTTTTTTTTATCATAACCATAATCGAATGTTAGTAACCCACCATTAAATTTTATTATTTTTTTTGTTATTTGCTCTAAATATTCTATAGTTTTAATAGGGTATTCAATTAGCTCCCCGTAA
>Ga0114993_10006971_pt1 | contig 10527 bp, 7 predicted proteins | sample ArcticOcean_MG_C_FD_87042 | JGI IMG/M metagenome (GOLD analysis project Ga0114993, IMG submission 87042) | Marine microbial communities from western Arctic Ocean - ArcticOcean_MG_CB2_150 | ecosystem: Environmental > Aquatic > Marine > Oceanic | place: Arctic Ocean: Canada Basin | collected...
CGGCATCGCGCGTGCTGTCCCGCAAACGACCGGAGAACACCGTCTCGTAACGCAAAACCGAGGTATCAAAGAGAATCTGAATTTCGCCGCTGCCGCTGAATTCCTCCAAGGTCACGCTCAAACCGTCGTCTCGGGGCGTGCGGATAAATGGGGTTGCTTCGCCGTCAATGAATACGTCGCGCACCCGACGCACTGGGGCGGGCGTGTCAATTTCTATCTGATCAAAACCGAGGGCATTGGTCACTTCGATGGTATAGGCAAAGGTCGTATCCAACCCCAGCGCTACTTCGCGGGGCACTATACTGCCGACGACGGCGTCGGCCAGGGCTGGGCGGGTCAATGCAAAACTGAGAGAATCCACCGCCAGGGCGTCCTCTAGACCATCGCTCTGAAAATCCAGTCTGAACTGCAAGTAACGCCGCGGACTGGGCGATACGATTTGTGCCCCGCTGACCTGATAGGGCGCCGACCAATTGCTCCAGCCCTCCGGTTCCTCGTCTGGCGAAGCATTGTTGCCGCTGCGCGTGCGCACGATAAAACGCGATTTTTCCGCGTTTCCTACCGCCTCGGTGGCCCATTCCAGGCGTCCCCATATAGCCCGCTGTTCCAGATCGATAGGTTGCGAAAGAAACTGGGCTTCGGGCACAAAACCGCGGCCAAAGAACTGGATCTCATCTATTTCCCAATTAAAGCGCTGGGTCGACTCTATCCTTAGGTAACGCACGTATTGCAGGGGGAAACGCACATCGACCGTGTCCCGGTTGTTGCTGCCTTCCTGGGCCACGGGAATGAAAAGCTCCTTATTGGGCAGCTTGGCATCCGAGGCCTCGATGGATTCGGCGCCCAAAATCCCGTCGTTGAGGGAGAGCACATACCCCTTCATGAATTGATCTTTGAATTCGGGGCGGGGGAAAAATCGAATAGTGTTAATTCCGAAGCGAGCGCCCAGATCGAGTATAAGCAACACGCCGACGGCCAATACGTTCTTAACTTCAAAGGTCGTCTGATTATCGCCGTCCACCATGCTGTCCAGGCCCTGCTGCACCGCATCCCGATTCAGACGCAATACCGCTTGGGCGTTGGGCGAGGTCACGCGGCCACCCCGTTCGAGCATGCCCAGGGCAATATTGGCCCCTTCTTCCACTTCGCGGGACAGAATCCCTCCCGGTCGCGCCGCAAAATCGATCAGCGGTGCGGTGCCAGTGGCTTCCTCCCAGCTGAGTCCGAAACGCGAATCGCTGCCGCCGATGACAAAGACCTCGGCGGCCCTCCCTTTGGATAACATTGCCAAACTGCAAATCAAGAAAAGCACCGGGTGCCAGATCCGCCTATGTGCAAAGAATCCGCTCATTTTCACTCTGCTCGCCTGGTGAGAAATGCCTTGTGTTAGGCCGAATAAATAAAAAACCGTCGCACCGGATGAATGATCCGGCGCGACGGCCATAAAAACTTTCAGGCAATCATAGGTCCATCTCGATAACCGAAACTACTCGGCAAAGGTGGACTTGATCCGCCCCCAACTCTCCGACGAAACAGCCGTCATCTGCCCACCCCAGTCGATGTCGGGATCGATAGGAGCAAGCAAGAAGTCAGAAAGCAAGTCGCCCTGAAAATAGCTGTCGGTAGCGCCACTCAGGGTCCAGTATCCTTCGTAACCGCCAACATCAAGATCGTCGTCGTCAATAATGGTAAAATGGAAACCAACGACGTCGCCTTCCACTAGCGTGTGAATGGTGCTGGTCTCGGCGCTGGCCCAATCGAGATCGTCCCAACCGGTCAGCATGTACTCGGCCCGGAAGAAACCTTCACCGCTATTGTCATCCACCGTCTGAGTCGAGGCGATTTCGCCCCACGGTGGCGAGTAGTGCCACTGGGCTTTGTGCCAGGCGTTGAGCCCAGGACCACCCTGGTTGAAACCGTAGTTCTGCGCTTGGGCGCCGTGTAGGCGCTCCTTGGTCTCCTGATCCTCAATGTCGCCCCACACATTAAACATGCCACCGGTGTGGTCGGCGTCGAAGACCATTTCCATGGGTTCCCAGCCGGTCCGCACCAAAATCTGGTCGTCAAAGCGGTCTTCCATGATGAGCAGCCTATTGATCGTGGCATTATAACCGACGATGGCGCGCAACGATAGGTCCGTAGCGTCCCAAGCCGTACCCACGCCGATTACCGTCTCGGTCAACTGGGTGTGGTCGATCCAATACACTTCGGGGATGACATCCCACTCAGTTAAGTTGCCGTCAATGGTCGGCACATTGGCGTCGGGGAACTGCACGGCGAGGAAAGTCGTGCCGACGGGCAAATGCGCCCAACTGGCTCCAGCGATCAGCAAAACGCCGAAAGCAAGTACTAACTTCTTCATAATAAACCTCCTTAAAGGGATGAAAAACTGCTTACTTAAAATTATTGGTGGGAGAAAAAAATAGCGTGTAAGTCCATATTTTACTATATCTTACACCCCCCTTTCCTCCTCCGCAAAATTTTAACCGATACCTATCTAAAGTTTAACATATAAAACTACAACCCCCTTTGTCAAACTTTATATAAGTTATATCTCAAAAATATTTAGCCCCTACACCGTGCGGTAATAGCGCACAAAGATGCGTTCCAAGCTCTCTACCAATTGCTCGGCCGAGATCTCGCGGGCGACCATGTAGCGATTCCACTCGTTCCAATACTGACGATAAAGAAAAGGTTCGCTGCCTTCCAGGCCGTAAGAAAAGGGAAAAAAACGCTCCGTATCTCTAAGGACATCCTCCAATCCCTGCTGTACGTCCGGCAACGGCATGCCGGGATAGGGACTGACCATACGCGCCTGGTCCACCATCTGCTCCTGGAACCAGCGGCTGCTAACCAAACGCAAAAACTCGGCCGCCAGTTCTGGATGTTTTGCTAGGGCGGGAATACTCAGGGTATTGACTGTGCCGATTAACTCGCGAGGGTTACCTTTGCCCCCCTCTACCTGCGGAAAACGAAAAGCGTAGAGCTTGAAGTCCTCTCCTATAATTTCGGTGCGACCGCTGGTAAACCACGTGCCCACCAAAACCGTCGCCGCATGCCCTTGCCAGAACAACAGTTCCGACTCGATGTGATTAAGGCCGGAAAAACCCTCAACAAAATACCCCCGATCAAGCAATTCGCCGATCATGCGCGCCGCCTGTAGGAAAGCGCCATCAGTCCACGGAACACTGCGCTGCGGATCGCGAAAGGCGCGGCTCACCTTGTCGGACCCGGCGATGCGCTGAGCTAAGTGGTCAAACCACCAGCTGGTGTACCAGTGAATACCATCCTGGGTAATAGGCGCTACACCACTGCGCTTGAGGCGCTCGCAGTTATCCACAAACTCTTCCCAGGTAGCCGGATTGAGACTGGCCCCGGCTTTTTCGTACAATCGAGCGTTGCAGTAGACCTGTAAAGAAATCACGTTCTGCGGCATGGCATAGAACCGCCCCTCGTAGGTCATGGCATTGTAGTAGAGTGGATCGATGGTTTGCTGCCAGGTCTTGCCCGGCGTATCAGCAGCCGGCCATTGCAGATATTCAGTCATATCGTGCACGTGACCCTGTTCGACGTAGGAATAGGTGAGTCCTGTTTCGGCTGTGGCAAAGCTCATGATATCGGGCGGGTTGCCCTCCATGACTCGGATCATGAGTTCCTGGTAGCCGCCACCCCCACCGCTGGCCGGTTCAATGTGAATCTCCGCGTGTTCCTTCTCAAACCGATCCACCGTCTTCCACATGAGCTGGTTGATCGGCACCTGGCCAGCGCGCGATTGCAGGTTGGAGATCTCCATGACGCTCTTGTCGGGTATATAGGCCCCACAACCCCAGGCCAGCGCCCCGCCTCCCAGACATTTGAGAAAACTCCTGCGTTCCATGTCTTATCCTTTGATCGCGCCCATAATCAGGCCTTAGGTAATGTGGTCCTGCAAGAGAATGGAAACGACGATTAGCAGAGTTGGCATTGGATCATCGGCTACAATCCACCAGATACCGCCCGTTATTGTGCCCCCAAAACGGCGATATTCTCTGGAAAATATTCTACTTCGCCTTTGTAGTGATCACGCAATTGCACCAGCCACTTGTCAAATATCTCATCTTCCTTGCGGCTGCGCAGCTTACCGGCGATTCCCCTCGCAACATCGGCTAAGGAACGTATCTGTGGCTCGTCGTGCGCCACGACTTTGGCTACCGAATATAAACCTTCGTGCTCAAAAGGTCCGATGAGATCGCCGACCTCGGCCTCCATGGCCGCGTCGCTTAAGGGACCGTAGTTGGGGGAGTCAAAGCGATGCAATTGCAGGCGACCATCGTCCGGGCGCAGACTCCGCGTCAACGCCAAATATTGCACGATATAAGTTTGCACTAAATCTCTGGCACTGGTCGCCCCCGAAATTTCCTCGAGCACCGCGCCCCTGTCTTCGTCGCGCTTCAGCCGCTCCTGCAACCAGCCGTACACCTTGGGACCGGCGCTCAGTTGACTTAGCGCCCGCATCTCTGTCCCTATGGCCTGTTCGGCGGCCAGCTTCTCTTTGAGCTGTTCCACCCGCGCGACCAATTCCCCCGCCGCAGTCAGATCCCTCTCGATTTCTCCGAGCACAGCCTCGGCTTCGCCCTGCGATGACAATTGCACCGCGATCACTTCGACTTTTCGAGCCGTAAGATAGCGTTGTTTATTCTCCGCGTAATATTGCTGCACCTCCTCCTCGCTCACCACTGCTTGCTGCCCTAACATTAGCCGCCGCATTTGGCGGATAATGATATCGTCTTTCTTGCGTTCGAGCCAGGCGCGCATGTCTGGCTCCTGGTCAATTCCCAATTCCACCCCGCGCAGCGCCAGCAACCGGGCCCACGCCACCTCTCGCTTTACTGCCTCGACAATTCGCAAACTGTCGTCGACCCCGCGCCCCCGACGCAAAGAACTTGCGCGTTCGACCGCTTCGTCCAAAGTAATGTCGCCGCCAGCGTAACTGAAGAGTACCACACTCGCTTCGTTTGCGGAATAATGGAACGCCTTTTTTCCCTCGTTGCGGCGCAGAGCCCCTAATAAGACACTCAATCCCTGCGGCTCTGGACGCAGATCGTGGCGCTCTTCGAGTGCCCCAAAATATTCCTGGCGCACCACCCCAAGGCGTTCCTGATGCAGTTCCTGGTGTACTTTCTCGCCCATTTCTTCAAAGGATGCCTCCACCTCGTCGAGCACCAGAAAGATCTCATAACCTTTGGAAATGGGAATCGGTGCAGAGCGCTGGCCGACTTGCAGGCGAAACAATATGTCGCGCACCTCAGGGGTAGCATTGTTGCGACTATAATAATAAGGTTTCTCGCCGCCGTGCTCGACACTGGGCGGATCCTGTGAATACGCCCTGGCCACATCGCCAAAATCTGTACCGGCCTGTAACTCGGCCATGACCTTTTCAAGCTCTTCATCGCTGCGCACGAAAATGTGCGCAACCTTGAGCCGGCGTCCCCAACCGCGCTCCTCATAAGCCGCGCGCACCTCTTGTTCTTCGACGCGAATATCGGCTTTGATTTCGCGTTTTTCCACCTCCTGGACCAGCCTCTGCTCCAACGCCAGGGCCAGAGCGTCCTCCACCTGAGCACTCTGCGTTACCCCTTTCTCAGCGGCGGCGTGTAAAATAAGGGCGCGATCGACGAGTGTCTGTAGATAATCGCGTACCTTCTCACTGCCCGCCTGCTCGCTCTTAGTCCACTCGGGCAATCCAGCGATAAAACGCTTAAAGTCTTCTAGGCGAATAACTTCTTCGCCTATTTGGGCAAGCGGCAATTCTCCCTCTTCGCTCACTGGTGTTTGCGGCTCACAGGAAACCAACCCCAGACCGGCGATCATGCCAATGCCCCAAATACATCTACTCAAATTGACTTTCACACTTCTCCTTTTCCGCTGGCTCATGACATCATGAGTCCTGACCGGCGCTGTCATCGCCGTCATCAAATTTAAACTATTTGCGCGGCTCGACGCGCTCCTTGCCCATTACCTCGCGCAGCACAGCCGGCACCTTCACCGAGCCATCCTCTTGCTGGTAATTGTCCATGATCGCAATGAGCATGCGTCCCATGGCGCAACCGGTATCGTTAACCGTGTGACAGAATTGCGGGCCGCCCTTGGCCCCCTTATAGCGAATGCTCAAGCGGCGCGCCTGGTAATCAGTCGTATTGGTGTCGGTCATTACCTCCATAAACTCTTGCGACCCCGCCAACCACACCTCCATATCGCGCTGTCGGTGGCTGGCCAGGTAACCCGCATCCCCGGTACATTTTTCAACTACGCGGTAAGGCAATTCCAATTGTTGCAATAACCACTCGTTAATCTCGCCAAACTCTGCGTACATCGCCTCAGACTGCTCGGGGGTACACACTGAATTCATCTCGATCTTATCGAATTGATGCACCCGCTTGATACCTTTTACATCTTTGCCCCACGAGCCGGCCTCCGAACGAAAACAGGCAGTTTGGGCAAAAACGCGGACCGGCAACTCCTCTTCCTTGAGCATAGTATCCATGAAATAGCTAAAATTGGTCGGCTCCGACGAGCCCACCAAAAAAAGCTCGGTCCCCTCCTCGACATTTTCTCGGTTGATAGAGTAAACTTGGTCTCTGCCCTCCGGAAAATGCGAGGTGCCATAAAGCGAACGCTCGCGCACCAGTAGCGGCGGGATTATGATCTCGTAGCCGCGCCGCAACAACTCATTGCTCAATAATTGGATCAGCCCGTACTGCATACGCGCCATATCGCCGCGGATATAAGCAAAGCGCGAGCCCGACACCTTGGCGGCCTGCAAGGTATCCACCCCCAACGGCCCACCCAAGTCGGCGTGATGCACCGGCTCAAAGTCGGCGTCATCGGCATGCAGTAATTTTTTGGGCATGACCGCGGCGCTGTGCTCCCCTTTACCCAATTGCCCTGCGTCGAGATACCCCTGCCCCGGAACCCAGGCGCTTTCTTCAACATTGTCCTCTTCCCCGGCTCCGTGCGGCATATCGACATGCGGCCAATTGGGAAACCAGTCCAAAATGGTCTGCCATTCTTGGGTAATCTCTTCCATATGCTGTTCGAGTTGGCGACCCTGTTGGCGCAACTCCTGCCCTTGCTGCCGCGCCGCGTCCGGATCCGTCCGGCCCAACTGCGCCAACTCCTTTTTCTTACTATTGAGCCCGTCGATCTGCTGCTGCAATTGGCGCCGTTTTTCGTCCAACTCAATCCAGCGGTCGACGTCGGCTTTTTGGGGATCCACTTTGCGCAAGCGGATGGCCTGGCGCAGGGCGTCCGGGTCTTTGCGTACCTCTTTGACATCAATCATGCTTTCAGACCTCTATTTTAATGGCGATTCTCATTCTAAAAACGGAGATCGGGTGGATTCCCACAACTGTAAATCGAGACGCTATCTGTCCCAATAATTAAAGCGTATATTCACTATCTATGGAAGATTATTTCACCCGAAACGACTTCGACGCCGATCCCGTCGTCCAGTTTAACCGCTGGTACGCCGAGGCGCAACAAAGCGACATCGACCTGCCCCACGCCATGACCTTGGCTACGGCCACCCACGACGGCCGCCCGGCCGCCCGCATGGTTCTGCTCAAAGACGCCGCCGCGCGCGGTTTCACTTTCTTCACTAGCTACAGCAGCGACAAAGCTCGCCAATTGGCCGACAACCCATTCGCCGCCCTCGTTTTCTATTGGGACGTATTGCACCGTCAGGTACGCATTGAGGGCCGCGTTGAAAAAGTCACTGCGGAAGAATCCACTGCCTATTTCAAAATTCGGCCGCGCGGCAGCCAACTCGGCGCCTGGGCCTCGCCGCAGAGCGAGGTAATTGAAAATCGGCAGGTGCTGGAAGAGGGGATTCGGAAACTGGAAGAAAAATACGAGAATGAGGACATTCCTCGCCCACCCGTCTGGGGTGGTTACCGCGTCGTCCCCGAGCGCATCGAATTCTGGGCCGGGCGCCCCAGTCGTCTCCACGACCGCTTCCTCTACAGCCGCCAGGACGACGGTATCTGGACCCTCTCCCAATTGGCGCCCTGAACGTGGCCCCGTCTCCTCACCCCTCCTGGACCACCCGCCACTCCTCCCCCTTGCCATACTTCTCAAATATCGCATCCAACAAATACCGAATCGCCGGTCCAAAATAACGCCCTTTCCGCCAGGCCACCCCAATCTCACGTCTAAACTCCACCCCGCGCACCCGCACTGCCTTCAAGGTCTGGCCATCCAGCGCCTCTTGCACCACCAACTGCGGTAAAAACGAAATGCCCACCCCCGCTTCAACCAATTCGCGCATGGCCTCAGGACTGCTCATCTCCATGACCACCCCCGGCGCCAGCCCCACCTCAGCAAAACGTTCGTCGACGATTTTGCGCGACACCGAATCGGCGTGAAAAAGAATAAGCGGCTCTTCTACCACCTCTTGCAACCGCACAAAACGCCGCCCGGTAAAACGGTGCTCAGCCCCAACCACCAACGGCATGGCATCGCTATAAAGTGCAATCGTCTCCACTTTAGGATGAACAAGTGGCAGCGAAATCACGGCAAATTCAGAACGATTCATTAACAAGTCGTCTACCAGATAACGCGACGGCGCCACCTGCGTCTTTAACTCCACTTCAGGAAAATCGCGCATATAGCGCTTGAGCAAATCTGGCAGCAGATAAATCACCGCCGCATCAATAGCCCCAAACTGGAACCCCTCGCCCGGCAGTACATCACGCCGCCGAATGCGTTGCTCTGCTTCTTCCAACAAATCCTGCACCTGCATGGCGTACTGGACCAACCCCCGTCCTTCCATCGTCAACTCCACGTGCCGGCTGCTCCTGTTGAACAGCTTGACGCCCAAACTCTGTTCTAATTCACTGATACCGTTGCTCACCGTCGGCTGGGTCACGTGCAAATCGCGGGCGGCCTGAGTAAAACTGCCCTTCTGGGCCACAGCCAGGAAATAGCGCAGATGTTGCAGGTTCACAGTATGAGCAACCCCATTTCCTATACCACCCCCCAAGAAACCTGCCCCAATTCTATCTCCCTCTCTTTTTCCCACTTGTCATCCAGGTCAAAATCCCGCTCTAACCACAGCACTTGCCTCTGCTCCGGGGTTAAAACATCGATCAATTCCGGTTGCAAATAATCGTCAAAATAAAAACGGTGGTTGGCGCTACTCGACTCCCTGAACAACCAGTGATGCATCAAACGACCCGCAGCGGAATGGTTGAGCCAAGTCGAGTGAAAAATGCGCGAACTGCGTACGATCATGCAGTTCGGTTCAAGTTGCAGCGAAATTTCGCCCGGCAGTTCAACATCGGGCCGCCCCTCGCCGTTATAGCCTTCCGGATAACCGCCCTCCTGCCGCAAACGCGCAACTTCAGCCTGCAGGTCATCGACCGCCTCCACATGAGTACCGGGAATAAGGCGCAGACAGCCATGCTCTACCTTCGCTCCAGAAAAATAGTGCATGAACTCTACGTACTCACCCCCCGAATCTCGGTGCCACACAACTGAGCGCCCCGGCGCCAATTCGTTGATGCCGCCGTTGCGAAAATATATATCGTCATCGTCGGCCAATTGCCGCGCCAATTCGACGATCTCCGGGTGTAGCTCGATTTGCAAAAAGGGCAACGAGTGGTCCAACTCACACCAATAGGAATTGGCAATCTGCGGTTTTAAAGTGTAGTGGTTGCGTTTGCCGTCCGTAGTATTCAAAGCCGGATCGATGGCCACTTTCTCAACCGCTTGGAGACAGCGCTCGGTCAATTCTGAGGCAAAAGGACACTCGATAATGACATAACCCGCAGAATTGTACTGCTCGACTTGCTCGGGTGTAAATCGCATTTCTTCCCACTTCCATCTTGACGCGTTCTTTGGTGAGCCGCATACTGTGCGACGCCTCCTGTCCAACATTCAGGTCCATCTGTCCTCTCCGGTCTGCGAATTCAAACTTCGAGGCGCCACATTTCCAGCGGGTGGCGGCGCTCCGTCATCGGCAGGTTAACCCGTCCTCCGTTTTGGCGATGCGATTGGTAGAGTCCCAAAATCATTTCAAACGCCGAGCGCCCCTCTGCCCCGCTGCCAGGAGGTTCACTACCCTGCGAGCGCGCTTGCATTAACTCGCGGTACATAGTGGCGATGGGCTGCTCATCTGCCTCAGCATCCACATCCACCGGCTGCCAGTCACCGAAATCGCCCGGATTACCCTCCATGGGACGCGGCAAATGCCATAAACCCTGTGCCACCGATCCAGAAGTGCGGACGCCGATTTGTCCATCCGTACCGAGGATATCTACCCCGTAATTGTCCCCGTCATTCTGCTCGTACCCCATAAAGTGGATCTCGCCCAGTATACCGCCGGGAAAACCGTAGTGCCCGATGGCGCGGTTACCCATTACCGGACCAGAATCGCGGTCCCTCGGCGACATCTCCTTGGCTTCCATAATATCGCCCGGACCGGCCTGCCGACCCTCGTAGTAAACTGTACCATTACACCATTCGGCCGCACCGCCAAAACATAACATC
>Ga0114993_10006972_pt1 | contig 10525 bp, 9 predicted proteins | sample ArcticOcean_MG_C_FD_87042 | JGI IMG/M metagenome (GOLD analysis project Ga0114993, IMG submission 87042) | Marine microbial communities from western Arctic Ocean - ArcticOcean_MG_CB2_150 | ecosystem: Environmental > Aquatic > Marine > Oceanic | place: Arctic Ocean: Canada Basin | collected...
TTATTAAAATCTGTTAAAGAAATTAATAAAACAATATTTACTAAGTCGGGTATTATGCTAGGACTTGGAGAAAAACAAGATGAAGTTATTCAAGTAATGGACGATTTGTTATCTGCTAATGTAGATTTTTTAACTATTGGACAGTATCTTCAACCTTCTACAAAACATTATCCTTTAGATCGCTATTTACATCCAGAAGAATTTGATAAGTTTAAAGAATTAGCTTTAGCAAAAGGTTTTTTAATCGTAGCATCATCTCCTCTTACCAGATCCTCTTATCATGCTGATGAAAATTTTTTTGAAATGAAAAAATTGAGAAAAAAACAGTCTCAATGCCATTTGCATCAATAATTAAAGAAATACCCTGTTCGAAAGAAAATCTAATCAAAATGGTACTTGATATAGAAAAATATCCAGAATTTTTACCATGGTGCATTAATGCAAAAATCTACAATACAATTAATAAAGATGATTATATAGAAATTATAGCTGATCTTACAATAGGAAAAAGTTTTTTCTGCGAAACTTATAGAAGTTTCGTAATTTATAATAAATCTGCAGATCTCATAAAAGTAACAAATATTGATGGGCCATTAAAACACTTAGAAAATAATTGGTATTTTAAGCAAATAGGTAAAAATAGTGAAGTAGCTTTTGACATAAATTTCGAATTAAAAAACAAAATTTTAAATTTATTAATGACAAGGTCATTTGATATTGGATTAAAAAAGATTGCTGGTGCTTTTGAAAAAAGGGCTTTAGATTTATTTAAGAAAACCTAATATCAAGGCAAAAGATTTATTAACAGCAGCTTTTTGAATATAAGATCGTCCTTTATTTTTAAAAAAACATTTTTTTATAATGATTGTGCTGGATTTTTTGATGCCGATAAAAACTAAGCCTACAGGTTTTTTTTTCGTACTACCCCCAGGTCCAGCTATTCCAGTTATAGAAATAGAAATATTTGCTTTTCCTAACTTGGCTTGATTTTGAAGCATTATTAAACATACTTCTTTACTTACCGCTCCATATTTTTTTATTATTTTTTTTGGAATTTTTAAAATATCAATTTTAGATCTGTTTGAATAAGCGACCAAGCCAAATTTGAATATTTTTGATGAATCTTTAACTGATGTAAATTCAGATGAAAGTTTACCCCCCGTACAGGATTCTGCTACAGAAACAGTTAATTTTTTTTTTATTAATTTATTAATTATATTCTTTTTAGTTAACATTATTAATTAACCTCCTAAAAAAAATAATATTACACATAAAAAAATAATGGCATAAAAACTTGCAAAGATGTCATCAAGCATAATACCCATAGCTCCTTTAAAGTTATTATCAATATAGCTTACAGGGAAAGGCTTCCATATATCGAACAATCTAAATAATAAAAAAGCAGAAATAAAATAGTATATTTCTGGAATAGGAAACAGCGTTTCGTAAACTGGGATTGCTATTAATGTTAACATTTGACCCACAACTTCATCTATAACAATTTCTTGTGGATCCTCATCATCAAACTGATCAAAAGAATTATTTATAGCTAAAAAAGAATAAGAAAAAATTATAATAGTCAATATTAACATTACGGATATATCAAAAATGTTTGACAATATAAAAAATAAGAGACAAGCAATAAATGAAGCAGCTGTCCCAGGTGCATATTTTATTTTTCCAACTTTAAAAAAAGTTAGGTAAAGTAAATTAAATTTTTTCATTATTATTTATAACAGAAACTATAGATTCTGCACATATAGCTTTTCCTTTTCCAATTAAACCAAGTTTTTCAGTTGTTTTACCTTTAATGTTAATTTTTTTTGAATCTATTCCACATATATTGCTTATAAGAGCAATCATTTTTTTTGAATACTTTTGTATTTTAGGTTTTTGAGTAATAATATTTATATCAATATTATTAATTTTAAAATTTTTTGACTTAATTAAGTTAATTACTTTTTCTAACAAAATTGTAGATCGTATATTTTTAAATTTTTTATTTTTATCAGAAAATAATTGACCAATATCACCCAATCTACAAGCTCCTAACAAAGCGTCTATAATAGAGTGAAGAACTGGGTCTCCATCAGAGTGCCCCATTAAACCCAGTGGATATGGTATTTTAATTCCACCTAAATAAAGTTTTTTATTTTTGACTAATCTGTGAACATCAAAACCTATTCCATAATAAACTTTTTTATTGTTTAATGATTTGATTATTTTTAAATCTTCTTTATCAGTTATTTTTAAATTTAATTTACTTCCTTGTATAGTTACAACTTTATTTTTATCTTTTGTAAAAAGAGAACTATCATCATCAAGTAATGTGGTTATATTTTTTTTATGTTTTTCATAAAGTTTTTTATATGTAAACCCTTGGGGTGTTTGTGAAAATCTTAAACTATTACGTTGTATATTTTTAAAAATCATTCTTTTATCTATACGTTTTGTAGCATCGTTAGTTTTTATTACAGGTATTACTGCATGATTTTTTTTAAGTTGATTCAATAAATTTTTAATTAAACTTTTAGGCACTAATGGTCTTGCGGCATCATGAATTATTACTTTTTTGCAATTGAATTTTTTAATTTTTTTTAATGCTCTAAAAGTAGATTCTTGTCTAGATTTACCTCCTATAACTTTTATTATTTTTTTTAATTTAAGATCATTAATAAAATTTTTATGTTTTTTATTATAAACAACGACTATCTTCTTAATTTCTTTAAAATTCTGGAATGTAGATATTGCATTTTCTAAAATTGATTTATTGTTTAGCTTTAAATAAGGTTTGGGAATGCTAGATTTAAGTCTTTTGCTATCACCCGCCGCTAATAGTATAAGGAATAAGCTCATTTTTTTAAAATTGCCATGTATTTATTTTAAATGTTAAATATTATTTAAAACATGATTCATATCATTAAAAATTATAAATGGATAATAGCAACATCGTTGATTTGTATTATATTTGGCACATTAACTTTTTTAAGTTTCATAAATCAAAATTTTCTAGGATTAAACAACATCAATTTTAAGATACTACTATTTTTTGATGTAGTTCTAGTATTTTTGTTTGCTATATTTATAATATTTGAAATATCAAAAATTGTGAAGGAAAAAAAAAAAGGGAACTTAGGAGCAGAAACTAGCTTAAGGTACTTAACTTTTTTTTCAACCACTATTTTGTTTCCTTCTATCATAATAGCAATATTTTCCTTGCTACTTTTTAATGTAGGTATTCAAAAATATTTTGATAAAAAAATTAAATCTGTGGTCAACAACGCATCCGAAGTTGGAAAAAATTATGTAGAGCAAAGTCGAAACTCGATTGAAGCTGATATATTATTAATGTCGTTAGATCTAAATAATAAATCTGGTTTATTCTATGATAATCCAAAAAGATTTTTACGTTTCTTAACAACACAAAGACTATTTAGAAAATTAGATGAAGTACATATCCTAGATAGTTCAGGAAACATTATCATGACCACTGTTACCGATTCTTCAATTGATTTTGTTACTCCTTTAGATGACGCTTTTGAGGAATCTTTAGGGGGAAAACCGGTAAAATATACCGATCCAAGCACAAATAGAACTTCAGCTTTAGTTAAATTAAGTAATTATATTGATACTTACCTGTATGTTGTAAAGTTTTTAGATCCTGCGGTAATAAATTATATAAAAGAGACCGATCAAGCTGTAAGTTTTTATTATAGTGTTCAAGATAGTAAAACGGGAATAAAAATAACCTTTGCAATTATATATATATTAATAGTTTCCCTTTTGCTTTTTTTATCAATTATTGTTTCAATTAATTTTGTTTCAAAATTAACTAAACCAATTATTAATTTAATTGGTGCTTCTGAAAAAATTAGTGAAGGAGATCTGAATGCAAAAGTTCCTAAAATAGAAACGGATAAGGAATTCGAAATGCTAAATGAAAATTTTAATTCTATGATAGATAAATTAAAATTGCAGCAAGATAAATTACTCTTGTCAGAAAGACATTTAGCATGGGAAAATGTCGCAAGAAAATTAGCACATGAAATTAAAAACCCACTTACTCCGATACAACTATCTATTGATAGACTAAGAGAAAAGTATTTAGATAAAGTTGGGAAAGATAGTGAAAAGTTTACCAATTATTTAAATACTATTAATAAACAAATTAAAGACATAGAAAAATTAGTAAATGAATTTTCTGATTTTGCTAGAATGCCAAAACCAATAATTAAAAAAATTAATATTATTGATATAGCTGATAGAACTTTAAAACTGTATGAGCTATCTGATCCAAGCATTGAATTTATTTTTAGTACAAAAAAAAAGAATTTAAGTGTAAATGCAGACCAAGAACAGCTTAATAGGGTTTTTTTAAATTTGGTAAAAAATTCTGTTGAATCTATTAAAGAAAAAAGAAATAAAAATGTTGATTTTAAAGGAAAAATTAACGTAGATATTAGGGACAACAGTGACTATATATACATAACTATAAATGATAATGGTGTAGGGTTTTCAGGTATAGATAAAAAAAAAATGCTTACACCATACTTTACCACTAAAAAAGAAGGAACAGGCTTAGGTTTAGCAATAGTAGGTAAAATTATAAATGACCACAATGGTGAGATATTGTTAAATTCTGAATATGATGGAGCAATGGTAGAAATTAAAATACCAAACTGATATGGCTAACGAGATTTTAGTTGTAGATGATAATTTAGATATTAGATCATTAATTTCAGGAATTCTAAAAGACAAAGGTTTTACAGTTAGAGAAGCTGCGAATTACGACCAATGTCTGACTGAAATTAAAAAAAAATTACCTGACGTAGCTATTATAGATGTAAAGCTAGACAAAGGCGATAATGATGGAATTGAACTCTTAACTCATATTAAAAAAATAGATGATGATGTTCCGGTTATTATGATATCTGGACATGCAAATGTTCAAATGGCCGTTGATTCACTCAAATTAGGTGCTTTTGAGTTTATACAAAAACCATTTTCGGTTGAAAGATTATTGAACTTTGTAAATCGTGCTGTAGAAAATGCTGATCTAAAAAAAGAGAAAAAAGCATTAGAAAATAAACTTTTTCATTCTTATGATATTATTGGAGAAAGCAATAGTATTAAAAAGATAAAAGATTTAATTCTTAAGTTAAGTAATACCGAAAGTAGGGTTTTTATATCAGGACCTGCTGGCTCTGGTAAAGAACTTATTGCAAGGCAAATTCATAAAAATTCTTCAAGATCAAATAAACCCTTTGTGGTTGTAAATGGGGCATTACTTGATCCCCAGAAATATGAGTTAGAACTTTTTGGAACTGAAAATGCGGATGGTATTATTAATTATGGATTTTTTGAAAAAGCAAAAAATGGTACTTTACTAATTGATGAGGTAACTGAAATACCTTTAGAAACACAAGCAAAAATTTTAAGAGTATTAATTGATCAAAAGTTTACAAGAGTTGGAGGTTCTCGAGAGATTAATGTAAATGTTAGAATAATAAGCACTTCAAGTAAAATTATAAGAGAAGAAGTGGACAAAGGAAATTTTAGAGAAGATTTAATTCATAGATTGAATGTTGTTCCAATAGTTTTGCCTCCATTAAAAGATAGAGTTGAGGATATCCCTTTATTGCTTAACTATTTTTCTAAAAAAATATCTGAAGTTAATGGTATTAATGAAGCTAAATTAGATACTAGCTTTGACTTACTTTACAAGTATGAATGGCCAGGAAATGTTAGAGAATTAAGAAATTTAGTTGAGCGGATATCAATATTATGTGTTAATGAAAAAAATTTAAACACTAATAATCTGCTTCAAGATGCCCTAACTCATAAAAAATCTAAAGATGATTCAGGTGATTTCTACAATGTTCTTTCTTATCCACTTAAGGAAGCTAGAGAAAAATTTGAAAAAGATTATCTGACATCACAACTAAAAAAAAACAAGGGAAATATATCAAAAACGGCAGAATTTGTAGGAATGGAAAGATCTGCTCTTCATAGAAAACTAAAAAATTTAGGAATTAAAGGGCTAAATTAAATGAATATTATTATATGTGGAGCTGGAAGAGTTGGCTTTTCTATTTCAAAACAATTGTCAGCACAAGGTCATTCAATTACTGTTATTGATCAATCTAGTGAATATATTCAAAAGATTAACGACACGCAAGATGTCAAAGGTATTGTTGGCAGAGCTACATACCCATCTGTTTTAGAAAAGGCTGGAGCGGAAGAGACAGATATGATTATTGCAGTTACACAAAATGATGAAACCAATATGGTAATATGCCAAGTTGCTCATTCTATTTTTAAAATAGGCAACAAAATTGCAAGAATTAGAGGGCAGGAATTTTTAGGCGGAAAATGGGGTAAATTATATGGTGCTTCAAACCTTCCTATCGATGTAATAATATCCCCAGAACTTGAGGTTGCTAAATCTTTACAAAGAAAACTAGATGCACCCGGCGCTCTTGATAGTGTTCCGTTTGCGGGAGGAAAAATAAAAGTTTTAGAAATAGACGTAGGAAGCAAATGTCCTTTAGTAAACACTGAACTTAGTAAGCTAACCGAAAGGTTCCCTAATTTAAAAGCAAATATTTTAGGAGTAATTAGAGGAGAAAAATTTGTTATTCTAAAGAAGAAAGATAAATTATTGGTTAATGATAAAGCTTTTGTAGTTATAAATGCTTCACAAATAAATATAACTCTGTCAGCTTTTGGACATGAAGAAAAAAAGGCTAAAAAAATATTAATTGTAGGAGGAGGCAATATTGGTTTTAATTTAGCAAAGAACTTGGAGAATGACTCCGAAGGTGTTCGTGTAAAAATTATAGAAAAAAATAAAGATAGGGCTGAATTTATTGCTAATGAATTAAATAACACCATTGTAATTAATGGAGATGGTTTAGATGAGGATGTATTAAAGGAAGCTAATATCGAGGAGTCCGAAACTATTCTTTCTCTAACAAATGATGACGAAGATAACATTATGGTTAGTGTTCTAGCTGAAAAAAATAATCCTAATAAGAGAACAATAGCACTTGTAAATAAACAGAATTATAGCTTGCTACAATCATCTCTTAAAATTAATGATTTAGTTGACCCTAGACTTACAACTATATCAACTATATTAAAACATGTTCATAAAGGAACAATAGAAACTGTTTATACGCTTCTAGACGGTGAGTATGAGTTTATTGAGGCCGAAGTATTAGAAACCTCTGACTTAATCAGTAAATCAATTAAAGATTCAGATTTGCCTAACGAAATAAGGATCGGTGCCGTTGTAAGAAAAAAAGAAGTAATTATACCTAAATCTAGTTTTAAATTTGAAAAGAAAGATCTAGTTGTGTTTTTATCAAAAAGAGAACATTTAGAAAAAGTGGAAAGCTTATTTAGAATAAGTTCATTAGTTTAATGAATTACAAATCTATATTATTTTATTTAGGGATATATTCAATTTTAGTTTCTATTTTTTCTATTTTAAATATTTTCTATTCAATTTATTTTGATTTTATTCTAGGCCTTAATTCATATTTGTTAACTTGCGCTATTTCTACGAGCATAGGTCTTTTGTTTATCTATATTGGCTATAATCATAGAAAAAATATTACTTTAACAGATCAAATCTTTGTTATCGTTTTAACTTTTATTTTAATACCGTGTTTAATTAGTATTCCCTATTTTTCTAGCATTTATGGTGTTAGTTTTTTAAACTCTTACTTTGAGTCTGTTTCAGGATTTACTACAACAGGTTTTTCTATTATTGAAAATATTCAAAATATTGATGAACCTCTTATTTTATGGAGATCTAGCTCGCAATGGCTAGGAGGTTTATTTTTTTTATTAGCAACTATTGGGACAATAGGATCAAAGCAAATTAAAATAAAACCAGCTTACTTACTATCAGGAGGAGCTTCTGGTAGAAACTTTTATAATAATTTTAATTATAATTTTATTAAAATTCTAATAATATATTTTTCTACGACTATTTTTATAATTTTTTTATATAGCTTAGTTGATTTAAGACTTCTTGATGCTTTTAATTTGGCTTTTACAAGTATATCTTCAGGAGGATTTATACCTGATGAAAACTTATCAAATATTTTAATAAATAATTTACAGATTTTTATTTTTTCAATTACTTTACTTTTTCCAATATTTAATTTTTTTTTGTTTCATGATATTTTTACAAAAAAGTTTTCCTTTAGAAATTATCAAGAAGATTTTCATTTAGGGTCGTTGATTGTAATTTTAACTTTATTTTTTTACTTTTTTATTACTAAAGATGAAAAATTTACGAGTATATTTTTCGCAATATTATCTTCAATTTCTAATTCAGGTTTAGGAATTGTTTCTTCAAAAGTTGATTTGTCACTGTTTTTTATACTATTATCAATTGTTGGTGGATCTCTAATATCAACTTCTTCAGGATTTAAATATACAAGAATTTATATTCTTCTTAAAATCTCCTATCAAGAAATATATAGATTGGTTAAACCAATTAACGTGATTGATAAAAATTTATTTAACTCGGAAGCTAAAATTGACGACCAAGACGTAAAAATAGCTTTTTTAGTATTTCTTTCCTTTATAATTTCAATATTTGTATTATCCAGTATATTGGCACTCGATTATTTAACTTTTGAAGATTCTTTTAAGCTATCTATACTTGCTCTTACTAATACAGCGAGTTCAGTTTTACATGGAATGGAAAACTTAAGTTTTTTAGATTTAAATAGCTTCACAAAGATAGCATTAATTTTTTTTATGATATCTGGCAAAGTTGAAATAATTGCAATTATATATTTAATTAAAAGACTTATTTTTAGGGAATAATTTATGACTAATATATTAATTATAGGAGCGGGATCAATGGGAACAGCTTTTTCTTTTCCTTGTTCTGATAATAAACATTTAACCACAATTGTAGGTACACATTTAGAAGATGATTTTATTGATTTAATAAATTCTACAAAAAAACATCCAGCATTGGACTGTGAAATTCCACCTAATGTTAAATTTCTAAAGTATCAAAAGTTATCTGAAGTTATTAATAAAGCTGAACTTATTGTTGTTGCTGTAGTATCTAAAGGTATTGAGTGGGTATCTAATGAACTAAGCAAGACATTAAAAAAAAATATTCCTATCTTAATTCTAACCAAGGGTTTGTCTGTAAATGGGAAAAATTATGAAGTGTTAGCGCACAAAATGGAAAGACTATTAAAAGAAAAAGGTGTTAAAGAAACTAATATTTCTGCTGCAGGTGGACCTTGTCTTGCTAAGGGTTTAGCTAATAAAGTTCATACTTCTGTTGTTTTTGCTAATTCTAATATTAAAGTTGCAGATAAATTTTCAAATTTAATTGCTACAAATTACTATCATATTTTTACGTCCAACGATGTTATTGGTGTAGAAATAAGTGCTGCAATAAAAAATATATTTTCTATGGCAATAGGTGCTTCCGAAGGATTATGTCATCCAAATACTTCAGAAGAGATAAGAAAGACTAACTATCTAAACACAGCAGCTTCTTTACTGCAGCAATCTTTGCAAGAAATGATATTTTTTGTTGAAAATCTTAAGGGTAAAAAAGAAACTGTTTTAAGTTTAGCGGGGATTGGAGATTTATATGTTAGTGCTTATGGTGGAAGAAATAGTAAAATGGGATACTATATTGGTCAAGGAATGACTTATGAGGAAGTTAAAAAGTCAAAAATGCCTAATGATACAGTAGAAGGTGTTGAGCTAATTAAGGAAATTGGCTCTAAAGTTAAAAGTGATTTTACAATTAAAGAGCTTCCAGTAATGATAGGAATGATCAATGCAATTCTTGATAAAAGAGAATTAAATATAGAATGGAAAAATTTTATTTAGAATCAGTTTTAAAATTTAGCAAATCATCCAAAGCTCCAATTTTTTTCCAATCTTTTATTAATTTCGATATCTCCGCCGTTGTCTGAGGCACAAATTCTCGAAAAACTTTTTGATACATTGTCCCTAAAATAACACCTTCTCTTATTGATATTTCTAGTAGCTTTTTATTAACAAGTTCATTAACTTTTCGTCTGACAGTTTCTTTTGGTAACGAAGTAACTAGACAAATGCTAGAAATTGTCAATTTTAAATTATTTTTTTCAGAAGAATAATTTTCACCTATTTGCGATATATCATTTGTATTTATTATTAATTTTTCCAATTCTGAATAACTTTTAGCCCCAAGTTTTTTTTTAGTTAGCTGATATAAAGAGTTACTTGCTACTGTTTGCACAATCATAAATGAATCATAATCAATTTTTAATTGTTCTCTAACTCTTCCATAGTAATTAATTATAAACATAGTAAAACGGTACATGCCTTTAGCAAAAGGTTTACGTAATTGCAAAGTATCGGCTGGGCCCTTTTTTATACTTTCTCTTATTTTGTTTATTTCTTTTGTATTGTTTTGCATTTTTTGCCTATTTTGCCTATTTTGTTTAATTATTAAAAAATATATAGACTCCGTGCAATTAGTCAA
>Ga0114993_10006977_pt1 | contig 10519 bp, 16 predicted proteins | sample ArcticOcean_MG_C_FD_87042 | JGI IMG/M metagenome (GOLD analysis project Ga0114993, IMG submission 87042) | Marine microbial communities from western Arctic Ocean - ArcticOcean_MG_CB2_150 | ecosystem: Environmental > Aquatic > Marine > Oceanic | place: Arctic Ocean: Canada Basin | collected...
GGGCACTTAATATTAAACACAGTATGCTTCTGTGGCTTAATTGGGATGTCTGGTAGCAACTCGCCTGTCCAACAACCTGCCGCAACAACTATAATATCATCCTCTATATCATCTAAACTTTTAACATCTTGTTTAATAAATTTTGCGCCTTGTGCTATTGCTTTCTTTTTAAATTCTGTGTGTAATGAATAAGGATCTAACCAACCTTCAATACCTGTGTTAGTATATGTTGCCATTGCTAACCCCTCTGGGTTAATCCAAGGAAACACACTTTGTATTAAACTTCCATCAATTGTATTAGAACCAGCATTACATTTACCTTGGTTCATTACTGCTGTCATTTGTTCTGCTTTCTGTTCTTCATTAAACAACATTAAATAGCCATTTGCTGTAAATTGAACTGATTTACTGAATTGTCTGACAAATTCACTACCATACATTCCAAGTAATATGTTTTCTTCTTGTAGGAATTGATGACGCAGTCCGCCACAAGAACGTCCAAACGATGCTTCTGTATAAGTTGGATCTCGTTCCAATACTTTAACATTAACGTTTTCAGCAGATAAAAAATAGGCAGTTGATGCGCCTATTATACCACCACCTACGATGGTAATATTCATTATCTACCTTCTTTTCTTAATGGATGATTTGTTAATTCAGGATCGTTTTTGGCGGCATCAGAGTTAAGAAATATACCAACAACTATATTTTTAATTGGTAGTTGTCCGTTTTTTACAGGAATTGCTTCTTCAAATTCACCACCTGCTTTAGATTTTCCAATATCATGAATTCGTTGCCAAAGTAATTGTGCTTGATCTAATGTTCCAGCGTCTGTATGTTTTTGTTTAAAGGCTTCTCTTTCTGCTTGACTAATAGATTTATTATTGTCTGTGTCAATTGTGCGATATTGTTCACCTCCTGGTGAAATACTTCTAATAGCATCGCGTTTACCTTGACGCATACTACTAAATGCACCAGAACGAGTATCATCACTTTGGCTAGTTCCAATAGTTTTATAATTGTTTTCTATTTTTCTTCGATCTAGAATAAAAACAACATCATGATTTTTGCCACCCATTTGAGTATCGGTATTACCAACAGCATAACTCCAATCACGAGTAACAGAGACTGTAGGTAATTTAGTTTGTGCCGTAGTGGCTGATTGTCCAATACCTGCTTTAATATGCCCAGATGATAAGATACCCTTAGCACCATCTATACTACTAAAATGGTATAAGTTATTGCCACCAACTGCTTCCATTAACTCAGTTATTTTCATACCAATATTTATTAATATCTGTTAATGAGTATGTATTAAAATAAAATCTTTAGTTTCTACACCAAATTTTTTAAAATTATTACTCATATGCATTTTCTGTTTATGAAACATATAAGCAACATTTTCCTCCCACGGGATAATTTCATCTACTTCAAGATAATCTAATACTTGATCACCCCTGGCATATCTATTATTTTCTGGATCTAAATGATATGAAATCATTTGGTTATTCCAAATATTAGGAATATAATTTCTATAATCTAAATTATGTTCATATATTGGAAGATCAACACGATAATTGTCTTGTATATGTTCATAAGTTTCCCAAACACCAGCAATTTTTTCTAAAAAATTTCTTACAAGATCATTTTCTTCTACCATATTATTAAATATTATTGTATGAATATTTTTATTAAACGTTAATGGTATTATAATACTACATCCTAGCCGTGCATCTTCTCCCGTTTGAGATTGATCAAGAGCTAACTTTTCGTCACTTTCATAAATTTCTGCATCAACGTGTAAAGAAATTGGTAAATAAGAAGTTTTAATATATGCTTCAAACTCAGTATATTCTACATTAAACAAATTTAAAATTTTTTCTATTATAGAACTAAATTCAAAATCATTTCTAAGCCGGCCGCCCCATCGAGGATCAGTGTCTGCACCATCTGGATCATCTGTACCTAATATAGAATTTGCGGCATGGGCACGACCAGATACTTTACTTTTTTCAGGTAATCCCCACATTCGTAAATAGAGTTCATCTTCTTCCCAATCAAAAATATCATAAGTATGTTTATTTTCTTTGTGATATTGAACAAGATATTGTGTATATTCTTCAGGAATATATTTTATAACTGTTGGATAAATCATATCAAATATTTATGCTGGCGGAGAGGGTGGGATTCGAACCCACGATACGGTTGCCCGTATAACACCTTAGCAGGGTGCCGCTTTCAGCCACTCAGCCACCTCTCCTTGAATAAATAAATTTATGGCAAAAGAAATAGTATGCAAACTTGCCCAAATGGGGTTAACGGCCCATATGGGTGGTAATGTTGCACCTTGTAATCTTATTAATAATTATCATCTTCGTAGAGATGAAGACGATGAAATGATAATTCTACGCGATCATAGTTTTGAAGATGCTTGGCATAATAAAATGCGTCATGAATTATTAGAGCAACACAAGCAAGGTATATGGCCAATTAATTGTGAACAATGCCGAATAAATGAAGAAGGTGGTTCAAGAAGTATGCGAACCATGACTAACGAATCATTAGAAGGTGTTGAACCTATGGAAGATCAACCCAGGGTTCTAGTATTAAAACATGGTAATAAATGTAATAATGCTTGTAGATCGTGTCATCCATCAACTAGTGCTCAATGGTATAAAGATAGTTACAAACTTAAAGATATAAAAACACCGTTTAAAGAATGGATTAAGAGATATGAATCTGCTGAAACAAGTTTTGATGAACACAATCACGAACTTCGTCGAGTTTTAAGTAACTGGAATGAAGGTCTTGTTTTTATAGATTTATATGGTGGCGAGCCATTGATGAATCCTCTTACATATGAAATTATTAATCAGAGTGTAGAAACTGGCGTGTGTAAAAATCAAATTATAGGTATTCATACAAATTTAACAATTTTTGATGATACTTTAGTAGATAAATTTAGTAAATTTAAACAAGCAATATTGGGTGTAAGTTTTGATGCTATTGGTGAGCAAAATGATTATATTAGACATTTAAGTAAATGGGATGTTGTAGAATCTACTCTAGAAAAATATATTGCTCAAGCACGAGTATATCCAAATATACAAACTGATATGGCAATAACTACCCAAATATTAAATGTATTTTATCTTCCTGAGATTATAGATTATATAGATAAAAAAGGCTGGTGTGAAAATAATGGATTTACAACTTATACTTTTTCTAACAGAGTTTATGATAAAAAGGAATGTAATATACATTACTTACCAGAACCAATTAAAGAAGTGGTTAAAGAAAAATTATTAAGTTATAAACCTGATCCAGAAACTGCTGTAGGACATATGTGGTATCGTGATTTAGATAATATAATCCCCACATTAGAAACACAGCCTGATAACTATGACCAATGGAAGGATTATTTTTGGAAAATAAATGGTAAATTAGACGGATATCGTAAACAAGACTTTAAATCAGTAATGCCTGAATATTATGAATTATTTGCTGATTATTATTCTAAAATATAAAACATCTTACGTCCATTTTTAATATTTTCATTTGGAAAATCAGGACCCTTATAGTTTTTAAAATCATAATATTCTTTAATTTTCCAACCAGTAGATTCAAAAAGTTTTTCATATGCTTTACGACTGCTATGCATCTTTAACCTAGGCAACTCTGATTTAACTCCATCATAGTTTTTTGGATCTTCTGAACTATATTTTACTCGAATAATTCCTTCTGGATGTTCTAATATATCATCTACTACAACACTTTCTATAATTAAGTTCTTTGGTTTAATATTTTTCCTAATCGCAGTTAGGAAGTCATGCTGATTATGCACATAATATAATGAATCTATTAAGTAGACAATATCATATGTTCTTCGCCACTTTTTCTGCTTCTGCACATAATTTTCTATATTATCAAGAAAAATATTTGCTTTATCTTTAAGATTTTGTAATTCTAATAATCGTTTACCATTGGTTATTCTATTAGCATCTAAATCTATACCATGATAATATTTTACACCAGAATCTAAAAACCATTTAGCATAAAAAGGAATCCCGCATCCTAAATCTAAAACATTACAGTCTTTTAATAGATCTTTATCATTGATAAAATTAAGATAATATTTAACAAGCCAATGACTATCAAATGTTAAACCGGAAGATTTCCAGTCCTTATACTCTATATCTGGATTGGTAATATATTTGTGCCAAATATATTCAAAATGTACATTATCAATATTGTTATTAATTATAGCAGAACAGTTTAATACTTTATTCCAATCTAATTTGATTTCTGTAGACATTCCTGAACCGCTTCCATAACTGGTTCCATTTCATCTTCCATTTCCCAATTGCCGACAATATTACCTTCACGATTAATAACAAACTTATGAAAGTTCCAACCAATCCATGCTTTAGATTCAGCAACTAACCATTGCCAAACTGGTTGAGCAGTTTCACCTTGTACATCATTTTTTTCCATTATTGGAAATGTAACATTATACTTTGATTCACAAAAATTAAGAATTTCTTCATTAGAACCTGGCTCTTGCTCACCAAATTGATTACAAGGAAAAGCAATAACAACAAATCCTTTATCTGCATGTTGCTCATAAAGTGCTTGTAATGGCTCATAATGTCGTGTCCAACCACATTCACTAGCAGTATTTGTAATTAAGACAACATTACCTTCACATATGTCTCGCATACTTGTTTCATTTCCCAATACATCAGTAACAGTATAATCGTATAAACTCATAATTGACTCCTATAATATACTACTATTTAGTTTTTGATTTGGAGCGGATAGAGAGAATCGAACTCTCGTCTTTGCGTTGGCAACGCAACGTAATACCATTATACGATACCCGCATTTGGCGGAGCGGACGAGACTCGAACTCGCGACCACCGGCGTGACAGGCCGGGATTCTAACCAACTGAACTACCGCTCCGTATTTGGCTCCCCGGGAAGGATTCGAACCTACGACCAAAAGATTAACAGTCTTCTGCGCTACCACTGCGCCACCGGGGAAAATCTGGTAGGTCCTGAGGGGGTCGAACCCACGACACCCTGGATGTAAACCAGGTGCTCTACCACTGAGCTAAGGACCTATTTGGTGGAGCTGACAGGGGTCGAACCTGCGACCTCCTCCGTGCAAGGGAGGCGCTCTCCCAACTGAGCTACAGCCCCCAAAAAATTTGGAGCCGGTGAGAGGATTCGAACCACTGACATCGACATTACAAATGTCGCGCTCTGCCAACTGAGCTACACCGGCGTAAAATTATTTAGCGAATTTCTTGGCTGGGACACAGGGATTCGAACCCCAACTGAAAGAATCAAAATCTTTAGTGCTACCGTTACACTATGTCCCAATCTGGTCGGGGATGTAGGATTCGAACCTACGACATCTCGCCCCCAAAGCGAGTATTCTACCAGACTGAACTAATCCCCGGTTATTTTTTCTCTTTCTTCTTTCCTCTTTTTCGTGTTTTCTTCTGGTCGTTCTCTTTTTCTTTCTCGGCAAATTCCTTATTCACTACTTTAGCAATATAAAATCCTCTGCCTTGATTACCATTCTGAGCAACTTTTTCGCAGTTTTTTAAACTAGCGAACCCTTCAAGATATACTTGACGAGCCATGCCCTTTAACCTTGCTTTACTAGCGTTATCAATTTTCATTGCAAGACTTCGTGTGCTTCTTTCTACTTTTTGATATATATCTGCCATCATTTTGTTTCCTCTTTGGTACACCGACGGGGGATCGAACCCCGGTTGTCGGCGTGAAAGGCCGATGTCCTAACCATTAGACGACCGGTGCGTTGTTAATTATTGTACGATTTTCCAAGAACCATCTGCTTGACGGCATGCTGTGCCATATCCTTCAACTGCTTTACCACCAACATAAACTGTTTGGGTAAATTCTCTGCACGGAGTTCCATTACTTACAGATGTATTTCTTACTGTAATAGATCCAGACTCGTTAGCATTTGGATTATTCCAAGATGTTGTTGTATTATCTCTAGCAGTTTCTAGATTGGTATGTACTGCTGATACATGCATTTTTTGACTTGCTTGAGACAATTTAGCATAATGCCCGCCACCAATGGCGCCAGCCGCTACACCTGCCGCAATCCAAATATCTTTATTTGAACTGTCTTTTGCTAAACCGTATGCTAATCCACCACCAACAAGAGCACCAATTACATTGCCCTTTTGTTCAACGGTCATACCAGCACAGCCTACTAATGACATTGATATCAGACCTATTGCTAGGAATTTTTGATACTTCTTCATAATATATCCCAATTATCCTCGATGAGTAAATTACTCACACTTTCTTCATTATGAACATTTACTATCGCTCGTCCAATTAGTGGAGCAATTGTAACATATCTGAGTTGAGGTATACTAGATTCCCTATTAATTTTAATGGAATCTGTTACTATCAACTCAGTTAAATCGCTATTACTAATCTTATCATCTGCCTTAGGCGTCAGTACTCCGTGCGTAATATATGCCCTTACTTTAATAGCACCTTTTTCCAACAAAGCCGTGGCCGCGTTGGCTAGAGTGCCCCCACTGTCTATGATGTCGTCTACAATAATACATTGTTTATTTTCAACGTCACCAACAACATTCATAACCTCACTTGCGCCCGGTTCTGGGCGTCTTTTATCGATTACAGCAATCTCTGTATCAAACTTCTTAGCATAACTTCTTGCTCGTTCTGTACCGCCAGCATCTGGACTGACAAATACGAGATTGTCTGTTTCTATTCTTTTCCGCAAATCATTGACTAGGATAGGTCGTGCTATCAAAGTATCTACTGGGATATTAAAAAATCCTTGGATTTGGCCTGCGTGTAGATCTACTGTTAATACTCTATTTGCGCCTGCCGTTGTTATTAGGTCTGCCATGAGTTTTGCACTAATTGGTGCCCTACTCATTGTTTTTCTGTCTTGTCTTGCGTAACCAAAGTATGGCAATACTGCTGTTATGCGCCTAGCACTTGCTCTTTTAAGAGCGTCAATCATAACTAATAATTCCATTACATTATCATTGACTGGGGTGCTAGTACTTTGTATTACAAATGCGTCTTTACCTCTGATGTTTTCGTGAATTTCTGCTCTAACCTCGCCGTCGGCAAACCTCCCTATGTTTGCCTTAACTAGCGGTACACCGGCAAACTGGGATATTCGTTTTGCCAACTCCAGGTTCGAGTTACCTGAAATAAGTTTCATTTTATTATAGTCTCTTGTTATTAGTTGAGTATTTCCCAAAGACCTTGCCAACCTGTCATTACTGTAAAAGTATGACCATTTGGATTCCATGGTACTGGAGTAAAGTGAATTATACCACCACCACTGCCCCATGCACCCTTAGGAAAGTCAAACTGCCCAGCAAAGTATTTGTCGTTTATTTTGCATAACCACCACTTATTAAAAAGTTGTTCTGCCTGTTGTTGTCGATTTAACATAAAGAGATGTTCTAAATTAGTTTCTCTTAATTCCATCCATATAATCGTCTAGTATATCAGTATTATTTACCAAATCTAGAAATAATTCCTTCTCTTTCTTATAGGCCTCAGCTTCCCATGGAAGTCGGCGATGACCTATTTTCTTTTCCCTCTTACGGCCAACTGTTTCACCTTTCCACGTTGTGCTACCATTATCATAATTTCGCAATTGTAGCCTTGCAAACTGCTTCAGATGTGTCATTTCATGTGCTAATGTTAGCAACATTTTAGTTACACGCTTTTTAGCATCTAACTCAATTTCAAATTCACGTGGACGAGATAATCTATAATCTGTTATATGGCAAAAACCATATATCTGCTTTACTCCTTCTTTTTTCGCTAAATCCTTCGTTACTACAATATCCAAATGTATGTTTTCACACAAGTCAGACCTCATCATCTTCCGGGCATAATACTCTGCAGAATCCTCTAACAAAGTTCTAAACCGTTCACTATGTGTTTTATAACCATTTGTGGTTATAATCATGACTTACCCCATAAGATTTTTATTGAACTCATCACATATAAAACTATGCAACTCGTCGATTTCTTTTTCACTGAAATAATGGGCCATTGCTTCTAGCACTTTATCAGCACCGAACACGGTAACCATATCAGCCACTATATCATACTTATCAAATAGGCCATTCATTACTCGTCTTCGTCATCATCATCCATCAACGATACATCAACAGCCGCATCATAATAACGTTTGGCGTGAAAGTTATCTTCAGCAGTTAAGTAATCACGTGCCGCACCCCAAGTTGGAAAGCGAGTTTCTTCAATAGCAGCTTCAACCTCAATATAAGTTTCACCTGGGGTTACTTTTTTCTGCCATCGAGCAATATCAGTAAACATCCAACGAAAATCACCACTGGATTCACCAACACCATCACCAACCCATCGCACTACTTCACCAACTTCTTGAAGGCTGGGTAGATCTGAATGATATTTCTTACGCAAAGCCTCCGCTTTTTTCATCGCATCAACTGTTCCAACGCTACTGAGTAATCCTTGATCAGACATTATAGTCTCCTAGTTCTTGCTTATATTCGTGATTGTGCTTGGCACGACGAGTATAAGCGGTTTTCTTACGCTCAACTTTCTGAGAGTAAGGGTTATCGCGTTCAAACAGAACACGGGCAAATCGCGTCTTTCGACGAGGTTTCTTCATGCTTTCTTTATGATACTGCATTTTACTAATTTTGTCAAGTATATAATCAACTGCTTATATGCTTGCACTTTCTCCTGTAAACAAAACCCGGACAATTACAAGTTAAATTATCCTTCCAATCCTTATATACTTTATACATAAGTCCCTGCATTGATCCTGATTCATATGTTGCAACTAATTCAGGCGGCACTACTTTAACCTGACTTGCCGCAACACGATCCATCATCTTTTTGCTGATGGATCTGTAATGATCAATTATCTTCTGTGTCGTCGGGTCCATCTTTTGGATCTTCCTCTTTTTCCTTTCGAAAGTCAACTTGTATAACAGTGCCTTCCGGTTGCTTGAGTTCTTTTGTATTGTTTTCTACAAAACCACTATATATATTTTCTCTATGAGCCGTTTCCTCGTCAGTTTCCATAGTTTCAGTTATAACGAAACTTGAAATATCCGAGTCAACTTTTAATCGCTCATGCATTATACCTGACAGCCATTGTTTAGTATATTCATACTCTGCTTGATCATCCTGTTCTACTACAGCAGTAGTAAATGGAATATATTGATCCGGTTCAAAGCCAGTTCTAATTGGCTTATACGTGAAATATAATGTCAAGATACGCTTCAACTGGTGCCCCCGGCTGGATTCGAACCAGCAACCTCGAACGAGGGATGGGTTTTAAGCCCACTGCGTATACCTGGTTCCGCCACGGGGGCACGTTTTTTCAAACCTTCAGAAATTTTTCGTTTATGTTCTTCTGAAAGTGTTTTACCTTTTCGGGCTCTACCTCCTGCGGCAGGATTCAAATTTGCTGTGACAATCTTCTTTGCCTCCTCTATGCCGTGGATAGCGACTGTTCGCTCCCAAGCATTAGCAGGTTTGCCGGTTATTTGTTCATCAATCATATTTTCTTTATCTGTTGCCCAGTATAGATGTCGTGGATTTGAGCACTTATCATTACCACAGGCGTGTGCGAGTATTGTTCTACCTGCTGGAATGTCCGTATCTAAATATTCTGCAAGGACTCCCCTGTGGTGTGTGCTTATTCCGCCTCTCTCTATACAAGTCTCCGATAATCTTAAGTGATGCTGTCGTTCTGTCTTTGGGGACTCTGTTACCCATTCTGTTGCGTTTTTCATATAAGTATTTATACTATACACAAAGACATTAATTACTTTGTGATTGGCAGAGGAGCAAGGAATCGAACCTCATCTTGCGGGTTTGGAATCCGCCGTGCCGCCATTAACACTTCTCCCCCATACATTTTAGTCTTCCCGCACTCCAACCCCGTAATCAATAACTACGGGAAAGCGAGGAACACCGTCATTGCTTAATTCGAAAAATCTACAAGTTGCCCAATTTGGCTTTTGCTTTGCTTTGAGCAATGCTTTCAATTGTGCCTGGGAACCTCGAACTCCACTACTAAACGTTCTACCATCTGGCAATTTGAGAGTGAACTTCTTAGCATAGCCTGTCCATGCACCTTGTCCTTCCTCTACCCCAACTACATCAAACTCTTCAGTAATGAATTCTTTTCTTTTAAGCAAACCTTTACTTCGTTTACATTCATATTTGTTATTTTGCCTAATTATTTGACCTTCATAACCTGCCTCCGTGTATGTGCCATACATTTTATCAATCTTGGCAACATTATTACATTTGGTAGTCTTTACCAGAACAATTTTGTTTCCTGCAACATTATCTGCAAGCCATTGTGATCGGTCAGTAAATACTGCGTCTTCGTCGCTGTGGTCAAACATATCATAGATATGATACTCAACCAGTTCAGCACTTTCAGCAATCTCTTCTGGACGACATTTTA
>Ga0114993_10006980_pt1 | contig 10516 bp, 8 predicted proteins | sample ArcticOcean_MG_C_FD_87042 | JGI IMG/M metagenome (GOLD analysis project Ga0114993, IMG submission 87042) | Marine microbial communities from western Arctic Ocean - ArcticOcean_MG_CB2_150 | ecosystem: Environmental > Aquatic > Marine > Oceanic | place: Arctic Ocean: Canada Basin | collected...
CGGGAACTCAGGCTTCGACCTGATCTTGCGCTTCCAGCGCGTGGCTCCGATGGAGCCCTCGCCGCACGATCCCAACATCATCTATTACGGCTCGCAGCACCTTCACCGTTCGCGTGACATGGGCGTCACGTGGGAGACGATCTCCCCAGATCTCACGGCGTTCCCACCGCATGGTCAGGGTGCCAGTGGCACGCCGATCACGCGGGACGTCACGGGTGAAGAGTTCTACAGCACACTATACGCGATCGAAGAGTCGCCGCATCAGGCGGGCGTCATTTGGACAGGCTCCAATGATGGTCCGTTCCACATCACACGGGATGACGGCAACACTTGGACGGACATCACGCCGTCCGACCTTCCCGAGGGTGGGCGCGTGGCGTGGATCGACGCGTCACCGCATCGACCGGGCTCAGCGTACTTTGCGGTCTATCGGTACCTGCTCGGCGACTACGCGCCGTACATCTACAAGACCGACGACTACGGTGAGAGCTGGACGCGCCTCACGACGGGTGACAACGGCATCCCGTCGGACTGGCCGACGAGGGTCGTGCGTGAAGATCCGGACCGTGAGGGGCTGCTTTACGCCGGCACGGAGTTCGGCCTCTTCATCTCGTTCGACGACGGTGGCAATTGGCAGCCGTTTCAGTTGAACATGGCCAACGTGCCGATCAACGACATTCAGATAAAGAACAAGGACCTGCTGATCGCGACTCAGGGTCGTGCGATGTGGAGTCTGGACAACCTGTCGGTGCTGCATCAAGTCACGCCGCAGACGAGACTCTCGGAGACTCACCTGTTCGCGCCGAGGGATGGGTATCGCACGGCGACAGCGGCTCAGATTCTCGGACCCAACATTGACTACTATCTGCCGACCCCCGCTTCAGGCACGGTGACTGTCGACATCTTGGCCCAGGCCGGTAGAGTGGTGAACTCCTACAGCAGTGACGCTCGGCCCGTCTCTGGCGGTGGCCGCGGTGGTGGCGGGTTTGGTCGACGTGGGGGGGCGCCTCCGCCGTCGGTGACGACCAACGCGGGATTCAACCGCATGGTGTGGAACGTCCGTGACGCCGCAGGTCTGTCCGTGCCGCCGGGACAGTATCAGGCGCGACTGACCGTGCGCGGTGACGCTCAGACGCAGCGCTTCAATGTGCTTATTGACCCGCGTATCGAAGAGATGGGTGTGACGGTCGCGGACCTTCGGGAGCAGTACGAGCACAACACGAAGATGAACGCGATGGTGGAGGAAGTGGATGCGCTGATCGAGCGGGTCCGGACCGCGCAGGACAGTGGCGACGCTGGTATGGAGCGTCGCATTGCTCCGGTTGCGGAGAAGCTCATCACGGCGCCGATCCGTTACAGCAGTCCGGGGCTGCGCGATCACATCACGTACCTACGGGGGATGACGGCCCGAGTCGACATGAAGATCGGCCGCGACGCGATCACCCGTCACGGAATCCTTCGCGGCGAGCTGGATGAAATCACTCGCGAGGCGAATGCGATCCTCGGAGGTAACTGAGGCTCTCGGGCAGCAACGGAGTGGACTCCTTGCGCTCGGAGTCGTAGGAAGGCGTGCAAAAGTCCCGCCCCCTCCGTGAGGGGGCGGGACTTAGGCGTCTACACGGCGCGGCACTGAGTGTCGCATTGCGGTCGGGCCAGGTCGAGCTAGACGATGCCCGTGGTGACCGCGGTTAGCACGAGCGCGAGCACGACCGCGACCCATACCGCGGGGTGCGCCCACACGGGGCGTAGCTCCCGCTTTACCTCTTTGAGGCGTCCGCCGTTCAACGCGATTGTCATGTGGCCGTCATCGTCTTTGTGCCCGCTCACCAGACGTGCCGTGAGGAGCTCGTTGACAGCCTTTTGATACTTTTCTGGCTGTTGCGAGAAGCCGGGGATCGATCCCCGGCGCGTATATTCTCCCCCTGTGGCCTCGTGCTGTCGCGAGAGTTCACGGAGGATAGTCTTTTTTCGGGTCATTCTAGTCTCGTTCGGAAACGGTTTTGACTTCCGTTCAGTGGCCACCACTACGGGAGGAGGGGTTCCCGAGTTGCAAGTTCTTCCGAGTGGCCTGTTTTACTTGTCGATTCGTCGCCCCGGTCACCCTCGGGTGGTCGGGCCCTTCCCAGAGAGCTGAGTCCTGACTCACGACTTCACCACCGTCCTCATTCTTTTTGCGGTTGGCTTGCTGTCCGGTACGATGAACGTGATTGCGGGCGGCGGTTCGATGATCACGCTTCCTGTGCTGATCATGCTCGGTCTGCCTCCTGGCGTTGCCAACGGAACCAACCGCGTGGCGATCCTCGCGCAGAACGTGGGCGCCACGTGGAGCTTTCAGCGGCTGGGCCTGGTCTCGGGCCCGTGGCTTCGACTCGGGGTGCCGCCCGCGCTGGTCGGTGCGGCCTTGGGCACGTGGGCCGCGCTGCACATCGGGGACGTCGCGTTTGAGAGAATCCTGGCGTTTGTGCTCGTCCTCGCGGCGGGTTGGATGGTGTGGCGTCCGATGCCCTCGGTGACCGAGGTGAATACGCCCCCGCCCGAGGGGAGGAGGGGTTGGCTGCTGCGGGTCCTTTTCTGTGGCCTCGGATTCTATGGTGGATTCATTCAGGCAGGCATGGGCTTCATCGTGCTGGCGGTGACCACCGGTGTCGGGCTGGACCTCATGCGCTCGAACGCGGTGAAGGTCACCCTTGTTCTGGCGTCCACTCCGCTGGCGCTAGCGATCTTTGCCTACAACGGACGGGTGGACTGGATCACGGGTTTTGTGCTCGCGGGCGGCACGTTCATTGGTGCATTGCTCGGTGTGAAGCTACAGGTGCTCAAGGGCCAGAAGTGGGTACGCGGGGTGCTGACTGTGACTGTTGTTGCTTTTGCGATTCGGTTGCTACTAGCCGGGTGAAATAGCCGGCGCGCCGTCTCCGACGCCCCGGCGGGCACTGAGCAAGGGCTCTGCAACGAGGGGGACTCGGACGCGTGCACGAAGCGCTTCGTCTTCGCCACACAAATCGTCGAGCAGTCTGCTGCGTTCCGGTTCGGCGCGATCCTCCCAAGGCGGGTGATGCGTTCCGACGAGCCCCAAGTACGCTTCGTTGACTAGGGCGGTCGACTGTAGAGAGTGGTCCGAGCGCTCACCGCGAAGCTGAGCAGCCGCGAGCACACGGAGCTCGTCGTACACGATCGGAGCAAGCCGCGCGAATACGTGTTCGCGCGTGAGGCCGTCTGCGCCGTCGAGAATCCGGGTGACGTCGTGGCGGCTCGGTGCCGCCGGGGTGGCCATCGTCATCGTCCCGAGTGACCTCAGACGTCTGAAAGTCGCGTTCGTCTCATTGCATCCTCCGGTGGAACCGGGTACATCGCATCGTACCAGGCCGGTGGCATGAAGACCAGCCGATGGGATGGCGCCTCGCTGGGTGAGGCGTTGGTAGAGATGCTCAAGGTCGATCTCCCGATCCCCGATCAGGCGGTAGTTGCCCCTTATTCCAGAGGCCGTATGCTCAGACAATGGGGGGCGGCTGTTGCAGTCCCCACCACGTCCCGCCGATACTTTGGAGACAACCGTGCTTTGTTCGAACAGCTAGGTGATTCAGGGGCCACCACTGGATGACGCAATATAAGATCGCTCTGCATCGGAGACTGGTAACGAAGTTCGTAGCCATGGCTGTGTTCTTATCTCTGGCTCCACAGGTCATGATCTACCTGGTCGCCTCCAGGACTGCTTCGACTGAGCTCTTTGGGGCCGGCAGCACCAGCCTTGAGGAAAGGTCGTTCTTGGTAGGCGCCGGTATCAACCGGTTCTTTAGCCAGCGCGAAGGGGATACTCGAATCCTCTCCCAGGCCGATGTGCTCGAGGGGTCAGACTTGGATGCTATGATCCAGTATCTGACGGAGATCACCGAGGAAACGCCGTATCTGGATGACATCGACGTCATCGACACCGACGGCCTCATCGTCGCCAGCTCAGGCGACCAGAATGAGCGGGGCCAGTATATCCTGACCCAGCGTCCGACCCTGGAGTCGTTGTTCAGAGCAGCTCGATCGGCTTCTCAGGGTGAGGTGTTCGTTTCGCACGTACTCGAATTGGACCACGGCCCTGGATTGGCGTTCCTGACGCCGGTCACCGACGAATCCAACCAGACAGTCGTCAGCGTCCTGCTCGTCGAAGTCAATCTCGACGCCGTCACGGCGATCGTCACCGAATTCGACGAGCGGGTGGTCGGCCGCAAATACGTCTATCTGCTGGACAACGAGGGCCGCGTTCTGGTGACCGATGATCCATCGACCCAGGTCCTGTCACCGCTTCCAGATCTCGAAGTGCAACCCGATTTGCTCGAGCGACTCGAGAGTCAGGGCGAAGTGGCAACACGACGTACGAGGACGCACGGGGCGACCTCGTGATGGCGGGCTACGCCGACCTGGCTGAATTCTGTGACAACAGTAGCATGGACTGGAACATCCTCGCTGTGGCGCCCATCGACGAAATCATACGTCCGCTGAGAGTGTTCCAGCGTAGGTTGTTCTTTTTCACCACGGGCCTATTCCTGGTCACCATGGCCCTCATGATGCTGATGGCGCGCGGCATCGTCGGCTCCGTGAAGAGACTGTTGGATGGTGCCCGACGAGTCACCGGCGGCGACCTCATGTACCGCGTCGATCCCGGCCCCGCGGACGAGTTCGGCGCCCTCGCCATGGGGGTCAACGAGACCTTGGACCAACTCGTCGAGGCACGGGAGGTGGCAGAAGGCGCTGACCGGGCCAAGTCCGAGTTTCTGGCCACGATGAGCCACGAACTCCGTACACCCATGAATGGGGTGATCGGCATGGCCGGACTTCTGCTGGATTCTGACCTGTCTCCGCACCAGCGCAAGGACGCGCAGACCATCAGAGATTCCGGTGAGTCCTTGCTCTGGCTTCTCAATGATATCCTCGACTTGTCGAAGGTCGAGGCGGGCGCCGTGACCCTCGAGGTGATGGATTTCGATCTTCGGGGACTGATCGATAGTGTCACCGCGCTTTGGGGTTCGCGCCTCCAGGGCCAGGGTCTGACCTACCGTGTCGAGATCGCTGCTGATGTTCCTTCGGCCGTGAAGTCGGATCCGACCCGCATCCGTCAGGTCCTATTCAACCTGATTGGCAACGCCAGCAAGTTCACCGAGGCGGGCGGGGTTACGCTCGACGTCTCCCAGCGCCCTCTCCCGGGCGATGAATACCAGCTGCGCTTCGCCGTGACGGATACCGGCATCGGCATTCCGGTCGAGGCCCGCTCCCACATCTTCAGGAGATTCAGCCAGGCGGACGCGTCGACGACGCGGAAGTACGGTGGCACGGGACTCGGCCTCGTGATTTCCAAGGCCCTCACCGAACTGCTCGGAGGTGAAATCGATTTCGAGAGCACCCCGGGCGTGGGAACGACGTTCTGGTTCACGGCCCGGTGCGGTTCCGGTGATCCTAGCGTCGTCAAGGACCCGGGCGAGACGAGCCGGGCGGATGGGATCGACATGACGAACTCACCCGACCCCGACCAGTTGTTGCGTATCCTCGTCGCCGAAGACAACAACGTGAACCAGCAGGTGATCCGTGGCATATTAGGCCACCTCGGCCATCACGTGGACATCGTCGCTGATGGCCGCGAGGCGGTCAAGGCCCTACGACAGACGCCCTACGACTTGGTGCTGATGGACATTCACATGCCCGAGATGGATGGGGTCGAGGCGACTCGTTTGATCCGCGATTTGCCTGGTGAAGTTGGTGCTTTGCCGATCGTTGCGCTCACCGCGAACGCGATGAAGGGTGATCGAGAGAAGTATCTCGCGGCGGGAATGACGGACTACCTGTCGAAGCCGGTCGACAGGGACGCGCTGGTCGACGTGCTCGGCAAGGTGGCGTCCGCCCGACGTTGACCTAGGCGAAGCGCTTCTAGGAGACGCTCTCCGTCTCCACTCATGAAGGGACGCCATAGCTCATGGGGTCGGTCTCGGCAGCTTGTGGCCTTCGCCATCCGGCTGCTCGTAGCAGGCTGAAAACAGACGGGGACGCCGTTTCCGACGCCCCCGTCTACCACTGTTGCTGCGGCGCTATCTCAGCCGCCTCATCGTCCCCGCTAGTACCGGTAGTACTCCGGCTTATACGGACCGTCCTTCGGCACGTTGATATACGCGGCCTGTTCGTCGCTGAGCACGCTGAGTCGCACGTCGAGCTTGTCGAGGTGCAGGCGCGCGACCTTCTCATCGAGGTGCTTGGGCAGCACATACACCTTGTTCTCGTAGCTCTCGTTGTGCGCGAGCTCGATCTGTGCCAGAACCTGATTCGTGAAGCTCGCAGACATGACGAAGCTTGGGTGGCCCGTCGCGCAGCCGAGGTTCATCAGGCGGCCCTCGGCGAGGATCAGGACAGAATGTCCATCCGGGAACGTCCACTCGTGGTACTGCGGCTTGATCTCGTTCTTGATTACGCCGGGGAACTTCTCGAGACCAGCCATGTCGATCTCGTTGTCGAAGTGCCCGATGTTCGCGACGATCGCCTTGTCCTTCATCTTGGACATGTGTTCGGCCGTGATGATGTCTCGGTTCCCGGTAGCCGTGATGAAGACATCCGTGGTCCCGAGCACGTCGTCCAGGGTCCGAACCGTGTAGCCCTCCATCGTCGCCTGCAGCGCACATATCGGGTCGACTTCGGCGATGGTGACGCGAGCACCCTGTGACTTGAGCGCCTGCGCGCAGCCCTTACCGACGTCACCGTATCCGACCACCATTGCCGACTTTCCGGAGAGCATGACGTCGGTAGCTCGGTTGAGACCGTCGATGACCGAGTGGCGGCATCCATACAGGTTGTCGAACTTCGACTTCGTGACGGAGTCGTTGACGTTGATCGCAGGGAAGAGAAGCGTTCCTGCCTCCTCCATCTCGTACAGGCGGTGCACGCCCGTCGTGGTCTCTTCCGAGACGCCGCGAACCGTAGAAGCGATGCGCGCCCACTTGCCTGGATCTTCGGAGAGGGTGGTGCGCAATAGGTTCAGAATGACTCCCCACTCGGACGGATCTGAGTCGGCGTCGAACTCGGGCACGTTCTCAGCGGTGCCGTATTCCTTGCCCTTGTGCAGGAGTAGTGTGGCGTCACCACCGTCATCCACGATGAGGTCCGGCCCCGAACCGTCCGGCCACGTGAGCATCCGGTCGGCGCACCACCAGTACTCTTCGAGTGTCTCGCCCTTCCAGGCAAAGACAGGGACACCGCGGGGATCCTCAGGCGTACCATCACGGCCGACGACGATCGCCGCAGCCGCGTGGTCCTGTGTCGAAAAGATGTTGCACGAGGCCCAGCGAACGTCGGCGCCGAGATCCACGAGCGTCTCGATGAGCACGCCGGTTTGCACGGTCATGTGCAGTGAGCCTGCCACTTTTAGCCCCGCGAGCGACTGCTTGGGGCCGTACTCGGCGCGGGCAGCCATAAGGCCTGGCATCTCGTGCTCCGCTAGGCGGAGCTCGCTGCGTCCCCATTCTGCGAGCGAGATGTCCTTCACCTTGTAGTCGGGGCGGACCACGCGCTCCTGTTCATTGGGCAGCACTGCAGTATCAGTCATGGGTTCCTCTGGCTTCGGCAAGGGTGTTCTAGGGGTTCAGTATCGGTCGAGCGAGTTGTGTGATGAGCGCACGGCGGATGCGAGAAAGAGCAGGGGACCCGAGGCAACGGGGTCGGGTCGAAGTGGTAGCGTCCGTGAAGCCTCGAAGCCGGCGTCTGCGAGCCAATGCTCGACTTGTTCGAGCTCGAAACCCGACCACACGTGGCCCATCTCCTCAGCGTAGCCGTGGCCGCGCTCGTGGGCACGCATATCGACGGCGATCACCTGGCCCCCGGGCTTGAGCGCACGGTGTACCTCGGCAAAGACGAGTGCGGGATCGACGACGTAGTGCAGGACCAGCGCGAGCACCGCGACGTCGAGCTCGCAGTCCTCGACCGGTAGCTTCTCGAGGTCTCCCTGCCGAAGGTCGACGTTGTCGACGCCCTCCAGTCGCAGTTTGGCAGCCTCGAGCATTTCGGCAGAGCGATCAATGCCGACGACGTGGCATACGAAGGGAGCGAGCATCTCCGAGAACGCACCGGTGCCTACGCCTAGGTCGCCGACGACCGAGTCGGGGTTAAGGAGCCCAAGTAGCAGCGCGAAGGACGCGGAGTGGCCGAACAGCTCTGTGCGAATGTCGTCCCATCGCTCAGCGGCATCGGCGAAGAAGGCGGCCGATCGGCGGCGCCGAACGTCCAAAACCGTGGCCGCGCGCTCGGCGTCGACCGCGTAAATGCCCTGCCCAGCGACTTCGGTCCGGACGAGCGCCCAGAGATCGGCTGCCGTGCGGTCCAGCGTCGGGCTGAGTCGGTAGTGGCGGCTGCGACCGTCCGCGCGTGCTTGCAGCCACCCCTCAGACGTGAGCGTCTTTAAGTGACGACTGACGTTGGGCTGTGGGATCTGAAGCACGGTGCAGAGCTCGGAAACGGTGAGCTCGCTCTGCTCCAACAGAGCGAGTATGCGCATGCGAGTCTCGTCGCCGAGCGCACTCAGGTGGTCCAGGATGGATTTCGATAATGTATTCATATAGTCGGATGCGAACATATATGAATACCGCATCGTGGCAAGGGCGCTTCTCCATGCTTGGTAGCCCTGCTCGGCTTGCCCCTGTAGCCGGCACGGCTCATTCTTCGTCGCCCTAGTACTCGGGACGCTCAGGCCCGGGACGCAAACAGCCCAACTCGGATACGCGCATGGACTGGCTACAGGCCGTAGTCGACTTCGCCAACACCTACATCATCAACATCGGTCCCCGCGTTGGGGACGAGCAGATCCCGCTGATGGTGATCCTCCTTCTCGGTACCGGATTCTATCTCACCGTGAGAACCGGCTTCGTGCAGTTCTCCCGGCTGGGGCATGGCTTCGGAGTAACTTCCGGGAAGTACGATGATCCGAATGACCCTGGCGACGTTTCCCACTTCCAGGCGCTGACCACAGCGCTTTCGGCCACCGTGGGAATCGGGAACATCGCCGGCGTCGCGATCGCGATTCACTTCGGCGGTCCAGGCGCGCTCTTCTGGATGTGGGTGACTGCGATCCTGGGGATGGCCACCAAGTTTTCCGAGGTGACGCTCGCCCAGAAATACCGCGTCGAGGACGAAGTAGGGAAGGTTGCTGGTGGACCGATGTACTACATCGAAAAGGGCCTGGGTCCCCGGTGGAAGCCGATGGCCATCTTCTTCGCCATCATGTTGGGCTTCACCGCCTTCCTCACGGGTAACGCGGTGCAGGCGAATACGGTCGCTGACCAGATGTCCGCCTCGCTCTCCATCCCGAATCTGGTCACGGGCGCGTTCACGATGGTGGTCGTCGGGGCGGTCATCATGGGTGGCATCGGACGGATCGGGAAAGTGACGGCGGTCTTAGCGCCGATCATGGCTGCGATCTACGTATTCGGTGCGCTCGTCATCATTGTGCTCAACATCGGGGCCCTCCCGGCTGCGGTAGCGACGATCTTCACGGAGGCCTTCAACCCGCAGGCGGGTGTCGCGGGCGTGGGCGTTGGCGTCTTCCTCATCACGCTCATGTGGGGGGTCCGACGGGGTCTGTTCTCCAACGAGGCCGGACAGGGTTCCGCGCCGATTGCGCACGCGGCGGCGAAGACCGACGAGCCGGTATCCGAGGGCGTTGTGGCGCTCCTCGAGCCGTTCATCGACACGATCGTGATCTGCTCGTTCACCGGTCTCGTCATCATCATGACCGGAGTTTATGAGGACCGATTTCCAACCGAGGTGACGCTGGGCGGCGGCGACATCACGTATACCGCGATGACCGCGAATAACCGGTCAGAGGGTGTGACGCCCCCTGCCGAGATCGTCTTCACCCAGGGGCGGCACGCCGACTTCGGTGTCGGCGCCGCGCTCGTCTCCTGGCATGAGGCGAGTGTCGAGCTGTTGTATACGGACGAAGCCCAAAGCCAGCTCTTTACAGGGTCGGTGTTCCCTGGCCGCTCGGAGGCCGTAGGGGCGGACGGCAACACCTATACCTCACTGTATGGCGACGCCGTGGAGAGCGGTGCTCCACTCACATCGGCCGCCTTCCGTCGGGGATTGCAACCGCTCGGGGATTGGGGTCACTACATCGTGGTATTCGGGGTGCTGCTCTTCGGTATCTCGACCGCGATTTCGTGGAGCTACTACGGCGATCGATGTGTGCACTACCTATTCGGGCAACGTGCACTCACGCCGTACAAGATCGTCTTCCTCGCTGCGCACTACGTGGGTGCTGTGCTCCCGCTGGCCGTGATCTGGGCGCTGGGTGATGTCGCTCTCGCGATCGTCATCTGGCCGAACCTGATCGCGCTGCTGCTTCTGGCGCCGGTCGTAGTAGAAGAGACGAAGAGCTACTTCGAACGGAAGCCTTGGGAAGCGATCCAGGCCCGGGGTGCCGGCGGAGGCGACTGAGGCCTCGGCTCCTCGAAGGCTCCATGATGGTGGCGGTCCGGCCCGGATGGATTCCGGCGCC
>Ga0114993_10006983_pt1 | contig 10512 bp, 8 predicted proteins | sample ArcticOcean_MG_C_FD_87042 | JGI IMG/M metagenome (GOLD analysis project Ga0114993, IMG submission 87042) | Marine microbial communities from western Arctic Ocean - ArcticOcean_MG_CB2_150 | ecosystem: Environmental > Aquatic > Marine > Oceanic | place: Arctic Ocean: Canada Basin | collected...
GCCTTGCCGATGCCCTTGATGTCGCCCAGCCGTTCCTCCGCGATGAGCGTTTCCAGCGGCACCGTCAGCCCCTCCAACACCCGCGCCCCGTTTACATACGCCCGCGTCTTGAACGGGTTCTCCCCCTTCAGCTCGAGCAACACCCCGATTTCCTTCAGCACCTCGGCCACCGCGTCCTTGTCCATGCGCCCCGAGTGTAGGGGGAGACCACGTGCGATGCAACGGAGGGCGGAAATGAATTGGTGTTAGGCGAGTGGTCATTTAGCTTCGGTGCAAATGAAACCCACTTTCATAGCTTTGTTGGCTTTGTGCCTGTGCCTCTCTGCAACTGGGGCGGAGAGGAAGCAGCCCGATATTATTGTGATTATGGCTGATGACGCGGGTTATTCAGATTTCGGCTGTTACGGCGGTGAGATCGAGACGCCCACGCTGGACAAGCTGGCCGCCAATGGGTTGCGGTTTTCCCAGTTTTACAATACCGGCCGCTGCTGCCCCTCACGTGCGGCGCTACTGACTGGCGTGTACCAACATCAGGCCGGAATGGGCCACATGACCAAGGATCGTGGCATTCCCAGCTACAGCGGCACCATCCTGCCCCACGTGCCGACTCTGGCCGAGCGCCTCAAAAAGGGCGGTTACCGCACCATGATGACTGGCAAGTGGCACTTGGGCACGGAGCCAGCGCAGTCGCCCATTGCCCGCGGCTTTGATCGCTTTTACGGCACGCGCAATTTTATTGATTCCTATTTTACTGTGCTCAAGCACTGCGTGGTCTTTCTTGATGACAAGGAAGTGCTGCCTGGCACCGAGACGCCGGTCAACCATCTGCATCCCGATCAGGAGTGGTATACAACCGATGTCTTCACCGACTACGCCCTGCATTTCATGGATGAATCCTTTCGAGAGCACGCCGACCAGCCGCTCTTCCTGTATCTGGCATACAACGCGCCCCATTTCCCGCTGCATGCGCGGGCGGAGGACACCAAGAAATACCGTGGCCGCTTCCGGGATGTGGGTTGGGACAAACTGCGGCAGGAGCGTCATGAGCGAATGGTGAAGATGGGTTTGATCAAAAAAGAATGGGCGCTCTCGCCTCTGGATGTTCCCAAGTGGGAAACCTACGATGCGAAACTGCGTGATGAACTGGATTTTAAAATGTCGCTCTACTCAGCCATCATTGACCGGATGGACCAGAACATCGGGCGGGTCGTGGAGAAGCTCAGGTCGGCTGGCCGGCTCGACAACACGCTGATCCTGTTCATGGTCGATAACGGTGTGCCCGGCACCGGCGTGCACGATTGGCGCGGCCTCTTTGCCAAGAGTGGCAAACACCCCGAAACGCGCGTGGACAATTATGCCGAGTGGGGCCGGCGCGGCGGCTGGTCCTCCAGTTCCGGCCGCGGTTGGGCCAACCTGAGCAACGCTCCCTTCCGTATGTACAAGCGCTACACCCACGAAGGCGGGGTGGCCACACCCCTGATCGTCCACTGGCCAGCCGGCGTGAAGGCCAAGGATGCCCTGCGTCACGCACCCAGTCACCTGATCGATATCGCGCCCACTTGCCTCGCTGCAGCGGGCCTGAACGGCAAGAGGATGGAAGGAGAGAGTTTACTTAAAGTATTTGCCAGGGACCAAAAGCAGGCGCGTGCCCTCTACTGGGAACACGAGGGCAATCGCGCTGTGCGCAAGGGCGATTATAAGCTGGTTGCCATCCACAACGCTCCTTGGGAATTGTATGACATGAGCAAGGATCGCAGTGAACTCAAAGACCTCTCCAGTGCCATGCCCAAAAAGACCGAGGAGTTGCGCATTGCTTATGAGGCTTGGGCCAAGCGCGTCGGCGCAAAGCCTTGGGACGAAGTGAACGTGAAAAAGAAAAAGAAGAAATGAAACCCACATTCACGGTTTTGTTGGCTTTGTGCATATGTATTTGGGGATGTAATACACCCACGCCACCATTACAAAACGCTAATAAGAAGCAGCTAAAGCTCGCCGCCGATGCACATCAAGTTCTCGTGAAACATTGCCAGCAATGTCACGGCAAGGGGAATTCCCAGAGCGATGAAATGCTCCTGGAATACGGGGCCTTGATTAACGACAAGTTCATCCGTCCGTGGAATGCGAAGCGATCCAAGCTCTACACTGTGATCGCCAAGGGCGATATGCCGCGCGAGGAAAAGGATGCGGCGCCGGGGTTTTTCCCGAGGTATGACCTTGGCGGCCAAGCGGTGCCGGCGGAGGAACAGGAAATCATTCGCCGCTGGATTGATGCGGGAGCACCGCGATGGGATTGACCGTGGCTGCAAAAAAAAAACCTGTCGCCCTGACCATCGCAGGAATGGACTCCAGCTGCGGGGCGGGAGTTGCGGTGGACTTGAAAGCCTTCGCGGCGCTGGGCGTGGCAGGGCGGTCCGTGGTGACGGCGGTGACAGCGCAGTCTCCGCGGGCGGTGCTGGGGGTGCAGGGCACGCGGCCGGCGATTGTGACGGCGCAACTGGAGGCGGTATTCGCGGAAGGGCGGCCGAAGGCGGCGAAGTGTGGGATGTTGTTTTCAGGCGGTGTGGTGGAGGCGGTGGCGGAGTTTTGGCAGGGGCGGCGGGTGCCGTTGGTGGTGGATCCGGTTTTGGCAGCGTCGAGCGGCGGGAGGTTGTTGAACGCAGCGGGGGCGCGGGCATTGCGGCGGCAGTTGCTGCCGTTGGCAAAATTAGTAACACCGAATGTGCCGGAGGCGGAGGCGTTGACGGGGTTGCGCATCCGCGAGCCGGAGGAAATGCGAACGGCGGCGCGGGCGTTGTTTGAAAAATACGGCTGCGCCGCGGTGGTGACGGGCGGCCATTTACCGGGCAAAGAAGTGGTGGAGTTTTTTTATGATGGCTGGGAGGAACTGTTGCTCGTGTCGCCGCGTGTAAAGGGCGGTCCCTGGCGCGGAACGGGCTGCCGGTTCTCAGCGGCTGTGGCAGCGGCGTTGGCAAATGGTGAAAGGCTAGTAGAGTCTTTACGCTTAGCAAAAAAACTCGTGGCAGATTGGATTCTGGCAAACTCAGATCAACTAAAACAAGAAGTGGAGGCAAAGTTGTGATTTTCGAATATGACATTGGATCGGATAAGGAGATTGCGAATAGCGACGACCTGCCGGATTTGCAGTGGATCCCTTGTTTAAGAATATTCTGGGCCGCTGACTGGACGGCCATGCAAAATGTGGCGCGGAAGGATTTCATACCCCTTAGCTTCCAACTCATTGAAAGTCTATACAAACCCTGCGATCCTTTGACGAGAATCTCAAGGCAACACATAATCATACGCGGGCAACCCACAAGACGCTGAGATTAATTTAATGGAAGCTCCGAGTCTTCGTGTGAGAACAAAATGGACAAGCAACGTTTTCAGGAAATTACCGACTGCTACCCCGCGTTGCGCATCGCGGTTGTTGGCGACTACAGCTGTGACCGCTATCTCGAAATTGATCCCGCCAAAACAGAGATCTCCATAGAAACCGGCCTGCCCGTCCACAATGTCACCACCATTCGCGCGCAGCCGGGCGCGGCGGGGACTATTTTAATCAATCTCGTTTCGCTTGGCATCGGCGAGCTTTGGCCGGTCGGGTTTTGCGGCGAAGACGGCGAGGGTTTCGAATTGTGCCGCGCACTGAAAAACCTGCCGGGCGTGCGAATGGATCATTTCATCAAGTCCTCTGAACAACGCACCTTCACCTACTGCAAGCCGCTGGTGATGGAACCCGGCCACCCCCCTCGCGAATTGAACCGGATCGACACTAAAAACTGGCACCCCACCCCGCCCGCCCTCCAAGACCAGCTCGCCAATGCCATCCGCTCACTCGCGGGCAACGTGGACGCAATCATTGTGCTCGACCAAGTTGACGAACCGGAAACCGGCGTGGTGACCCAAAGCCTGCTGAAAGTGATCGGCGACTTGGCGGGAAACACGAGCATCAAGAATGACCCGCGTAACGGCGGGGAGTTCCCCATCATCATTGGCGACAGCCGCCGTGGGATGAAGGATTGGCCCTGCACAGACATCAAGATGAACCTCGCTGAGTTTGAAAAACTGGCCGGCAAATCGATGCCCACAATCAAGGACATTGACTTGGCGATCTCGGACATGGCTAGCCACGAGGTCATGAATATTTTCGTGACGCTGGCGGAAAACGGCATTATTTGTAGCGATGTCTGTTGCGGCACATTTCATCAGCCCGCGTTGCCCGTGCGCGGGGAGATCGACATCGTTGGCGCGGGCGACGCGGTGACAGCCAACTTGGCGGCGATGGCGGCCGCTTCCACCGAGGCCGAGGAACGGGTCGTGGTGGCCAACGCGGCGGCCTCGGTGGTCATCCACAAGCTGGGCACCACCGGCACGGCGACGGTTGCCGAAATTGAGGCCCTCCTTTAAGGCTCAATCAGACGCCACTGCGGAGTCGTTTTAGCCTCTTTGCCTTTGGCGTCCATGGGGGTGATGATGGCGGCGAGACGGTTGTCGCCCGCGAATTTAATTCCATTCTTAATCCCCAACACGCTGATGGCGGTGGCTTGACTGTCGGTCTCGGTGGCGCTGTCGGCAATGACGGTGACCATGATGCGGGTGGTGAGTCCATGGCCGGTGCGAGGGTCGACGATGTGGGAATAACGTTTGCCGTCAATCTCGATGAACTGGATCGTGTCTCCGGAAGTTGAGATCGCACAGTTTTTAAGGTGAAGCGTGCGGGTGTAAAAATTGCCCTGCTGGTCCAGCGCGCGGATGCTGACTCGCCAGCCGATTTTGCCAGGCGGTGGTTGGCCGATGGCGATGTCCCCACTTGCGGCGCAGAGGGCGCGGTGAAGGTTGTGTTTTCGGAGGATGGCGAGGGCCTCGTCGGCGGCCCAGCCCTTGGCGATTCCTCCGAGGTCGAGTCGCATATTTTCGGAAAGCAAGGTGACGGTGCAATTGGCGGGATTGAGCCGGAGTTTTTCATAGCCGACGGATTGGGTGGCTTTCTTTAACAGCGCGGGGTCGGTGAGTTTCTGCTGGCGGCGGGCGCGGCGCCAGAGCTTGGTGAAGGGGCCAGCGGTAATGTCGAAGGCACCATTGGTCTCGCGGGCCAGTTTTTGGGCGCGCTGGAGGATGCCGAAAAGCTCGGGGCTCACCTTGACCGGCTGGCCCACGGGATGGCGCGTTAATCGGTTGAGTTCGCTGTCGGGGTCGTAGTCACTGAAGATGGCATTGAGGGCCTCGATGCGGTCGTAGACTTGCTGGGCAGCACGTCGGGCGGTGGCGTTGTTGGGAGCGTGGAATTGAATCCGGAAGACGACGCCCATCTCGGGCTGGACGTATTCAAAGCGCGGCCAGGTTTGGCAGGCGGTGAACACAAGAATGACGGTTATGCCCGTGATTATTTTCAACAAATTCACACGGGCAGCTTCAGGGATTATGGGCGGACTCGCAAGCTCGTCCCACCAATGACAATAATAACGCCCACGTCAGGTCGGCGCGGGCGGTGTTTGATAATCGTTAAACTAATTTCCGGAACCACGCATTGTTGCCGGGGACGGCAATCGGGTAGGAGCCTTTGTCGTCGGGCTTGCTGGGTGGGGTGCCAACCCATTTGCCGTTCTCGTAGCCGATGTCGTCGGGCATGGGCACGACCATGTTGATTAATGCCTGTTCCCATGTGAGCCGTTTGCCGGCGTGGGTGACGAGTCGGCCGAATATGGTGGTCATTGTGCTCTTCGAGCCGTACTCGGCCTCGTTGTGGTGCTTGTTGTTGCGAATGGCGTCGAAGAAACGGTCGTGCTCTACTTAGCAGGAGTTCTTCGAGCGCTTGCCGTAGCGGCATTTTAATTCGCCCTTGAGATTCACAAAGGCTTAGCTGCTGACGTTTACGCGGCCTTTGCTGTCGGTGACAAATTCGCTCACGCTGTTCTGGTAGTCGTGATGTGGCGGCATTGGCTGAAGTTGCGCGAGCCGGCAACACACCCACCACAACCGACCAGCGCTACGGTTACCGTGTCGTTATCTGCTGGGTGAGACACACGCTCGATGGTCATTTGGCTAAACACTGCTCCCGAAGCCGCAGCCTTGCCGGTGTACTCCAAAAAACCGCCGCCCCCTGCGGGGCGGCGTTCGATGCGTCGAAACGCAAGATATCAGGCGAAGGGATTCCAGATGCCGGGCTTAGGAACAGGATACTTGCCATCGGCACCCTTCATCGCCGGCGGATCAGATTTCAGGGTCCAGTTGTCAATGCCGGGGCAGTAGTCGCGCCCCTTGTTGAGTAGATCGTCCCACTTGAGCTCGCGGCCTGAGTAACAAGCCTCGCGGCCGAGGATAGCCGTGAAGGTCGCCTTGGCGCCGTTCTCACCCTCGTTGTAGATTTCACCCTTCCCTAGGGCCTCGATCAGATCGGTTTGCTCCTGCTGATGGCCGCCGCCCTTGCCGCGGATGGGGATCGGATTGCCGTCGAACGGGATAATTGACGCAGCCAGCTTGCAGACTCCCTTACTTCCGTGGGCGTACTCGGCGACGTGGCCGAAGGTCGCATTGCCGCCAAGGTGGCGACCCTGACTGTACATCTTATGGCCGTTGGCATAGGTGTACTCAACAAAGGTATGGTCAAAGATCTGCGACTTGGTACGGTCGCCGCCCATGCGCATCTCACCGCCACCCATGCCGTTCGCCTGGATTGGGTAGCCCTGCATTACCCAGTTGCCGACGTCGAGGTTGTGGATGTGCTGCTCGCAAATCTGGTCGCCGCTGGCCCAAGTGAAGTGATACCAGTTGTTGCACTGGAAGGCCATCTCGGTTTGCTCGGGCGTGCGGTTGCGGTACCAAATCCCGCGACCGTTCCAATAGACACGCATCAGGTTGATATCACCAATCGCGCCGTCGTGAAGTCGCTTGACGTTGTCAATATACCTCTCCTCGTGACGACGCTGCAGACCGATGCCCACCATGAGGTTCTTTTTCTTTGCGATCTGGGTGGCTGCCAGCACACGCCGGACGCCCGGAGCGTCAGAAGCGACTGGTTTCTCACAGAAAATGTGCTTACCGGCTTTAACTGCGTATTCGAACTGCTGCGGCTTAAAGCCCGGAGGCGTTGCGATGACCACCAGGTCAGCACCCGAGTCGATCGCCGACTTGTAGCCGTCGAGTCCACCGAAGATCCTGTCCTCTGGAACGTCAACCCAGTCGTTAAACTGCTTTCTAAAACCGGCTACCCGGCTCTTGGCCTTCTCAGTGTTCACGTCGGCCACGGCGACGAGCTTGGTGTTTCCCTTGGTGTTCCTGATCTGGTTCACGGCACCGCTGCCACGACCACCACAACCCACAAGCGCCACGTTCACCGTGTCGCCGACAGCAGCGTGTACTAAACGTTCAACAGGCAATTGGCTGAGTACTGCACTTGCCGCAGCTACCTTGCCGGACGTCTCCAGAAAGGAACGCCGGTTAACAGGGGATTTTGTCGTGTCTTTTTTCATGGCATTATAGTGTGGTTTAGATGTGTCGTCCGTGGGGGAATCTTAGTTGAAACATCGGGCATGTCCACCTAATTTCAACTCACTTCTCCGGTGGCCGGCCGATATTCCAGATTTCGCGCATCCTCTCCTCGGTCGGCATCTTCAACGGTCGCACAATGCGGAAGCCGACAAAGCGTGCGTCGGTGTGGTACCATATGCTCTTGGGCAATTGCGGGTCTTGCATTTTCCAGTCCGGATTTGACGATACGCGCACGGCGCTGCGCAGATCCTCGTATTTCATAAAGGGGTCGTACGAGCCGCCGCGCACCACGCGAGGGTACAACTTGACCGGTTTCACCCACGGATCCACCAGCACTCTCTTCACCGGCTGGTATGGCGCGTAGGCATCAAGCACCCACTCGGCCACGTTGCCGTGCATGTCGTACAGGCCCCACGGGTTGGTTTTTTTTAAACCCACCTTTTGGTATTTGGGCGTGAAGTTGATGGGATCCAGGGTGTTGTCCTTGTGCCAGGCGTGGGCGCTGATCGTGGCCTTGTCCGCCGCGTCGCCCCACGAGTACGCCGTCGTCGTGCCCGCGCGGCAGGCGTATTCCCATTCCGCCTCGGTCGGCAGCCGATAGTAAACGCCGGTCTTCGCACTCAGCCATTCGCAGTACTTCACAGCCGCGTGATGTGTCATGCAGATGGCCGGGTGCTTGCCGGTGCCCATTCCAAAATCCATGTTCACGTACGGCTTGGTGGGCGTGGAGAGGGCTGCGAGATAGTATTCCTGGCTTTCGGCAATCAAGTCCCTGGTTGCCTTCTCCTTGTCATAGTACATAAACAGGTGATATTCATCCCACGTCACCTCGTGTTTGCCCATCCAGAATGGCGACACCTTCACCGTGCGTTGCGGCCCCTCGTCCGGACGGCGTCCCTTCTCGCCGGCGGGGCTGCCCATCTTGAAGGTCCCGCCCCTGATCGGCACCAGCTCAAATGACACCAGCGTGTTCGGCACCTCCTGCTGGTACGGTTTCATAGCGGTCTCGGCCACTGGCTTGTGGGCGGCCCGGATTTTTGGGAAAATGGCCCCGACGATCTTCCCCTCATCCTCAACCTCCACCGTGTGTTTTTTAGGTTTCAGCTTCAGCCCCTTGGGCCAGTACGCGCCCTCCTCGATCCACCGTTTCACCAGCGCGATTTCCTTCTTCGTGGGCCGCTGTTCCTTTTCCGCCGGCGGCATCACCAGTTCGTCATCGTTCGGCAGCGTCATCAACTCGAAGAGTGCGCTCTCCCCCGGCTTGCCCGGCGTGATGCCTGTGCCCTCATCATCCCCCTTGAAAGCCAGTTCCCGCACATCCAACCGAAGACCGCCCCCATGTTTCTTCGCCTTCCCCTCGCGATGACAACCCACGCAATTAAACTCAAGGATTGGCTGGATTTCCTTTACGAAATTGACCTTGCCCGGCTTCGCCTTCTCCGCGGCCGCACAACCCGCCACCATCAGGATGGTGCTCATAAATCCAAAAATTCGCATAAACATTGTTGCATAGTGAAACGAACCTCCCTCCCAAAGTCAATCCCGGGAAAATTCTCCTTTAACATTTGACCCTTGAATCTGGTTTCTTCAATCCCCAGTCGCCAACCGCCGTTCCAGTGTTTCAATCCCCTTCTCGTAAACGCGCAGCACCTGCATCTTCTGCGCGTCGCCGGCGAACTTGGATCGCTTTAAAATTTCGTCCAACGCCATTTCCATTTCCTTCACCAACGCCTTTGCGATCACGGGCTGGAAGACGCGCTTGCCGGCGTAATCAATGTAAATGGGGCTGGTGTGGCCGAAGATACCTTGGCCAAACTCGTTGACTCCCTTGCCCTTTTGCGTCACGGGCGCGCTGGCGGGGAGGGTCGCGAAGCCGCTGTCCACCCGCAAGGCCACCCAGCCGGGCTGTCTGGCTTCCACCGTCCAGTTGACGATGGCCGCATGATGACCGCCCACTCTTCGGGTCATTGCCTCCCGCACCACCTTACCATTGTAAACCAGTTGCAGTTTGCGGAAATCATTCCGTCCACGGGCGCGGCCGCGAAAGACCAATTGCCGCGGCTTGTCGATGGCGATAACGTCACCGATGTCGTGCTGGCCGCAGCGCAGTTCCAACAGCGGGCCGTTAGTGATGAAAGAGCGCCCCTTGCGCAACGCCGCCAGCCAGCGCTCGGGCGTCAACTCGCCATCCATTTTCACGTACGCGCGCGAAAAGTCGTACATGAACCAGTCGGTCCCCGTGGAGAACGGCACCCGCAGGCCAACATTTAAGTATCTATAAAACGTCTTTTCGTACGAGTCATGCGCGCCGCCGTCGAAAATGTTCTGCGCATCCACGGTGCCGCCGAACCAATTCGGGATGTCCTCCAGCCCAAACGAATTATGGCACCACACCACCGTCGCGCCCTGACCGCGCGCTTCCCGCAGGCCCTGTTGCAGCGGCGGGTCATCGGTGCCCTTCAGCATGATGCCCGGGCCGATGCTCACCGGCCGCACGAGCTGCTTGATGTTCAGCAGCATCACGTGCCCGTAACCCTGCCCGCCACTGCCGTAGTTGTGCCGGTGCTCTTCGCCCCAGCCAAATTTCAGGTCCGCGGTCTCCAGCTTTTTCAAATCCGCCAACCGGTGCTCGTTGGTGATATATTCCAGCTCCGCCTTCGCGCGCCGAAGGTTGGACACAAACACCAGCTCCAGCCCGTCGCAGCGCGGCACGGTTTGCAGGTAACGATCCGATTGGGCGCGCGTCAGTTTCATGATGTGCAGGTGCGTGTTCCCGCTGCGCCAGCCGGCCTTCGCCGGATGTGCAATGCGCTTTATTTTTAACTTACGATGAACACGCTGCCCCACGCGAATCTGCACCGTCCCCACCCCCATCTCGTATTCCGGCCCCGCAAACGCCTCGATTTTGAGGTCGCCAAAAACGCCTTTTATCTCTGCTGGTCCAACATGACAAAACCACTGGCGCGTGGGATGATTTTTACGAAGACCCGTGCCGCGATTGTAAAGCCGCCCCGGATGTTTGAC
>Ga0114993_10006984_pt1 | contig 10511 bp, 9 predicted proteins | sample ArcticOcean_MG_C_FD_87042 | JGI IMG/M metagenome (GOLD analysis project Ga0114993, IMG submission 87042) | Marine microbial communities from western Arctic Ocean - ArcticOcean_MG_CB2_150 | ecosystem: Environmental > Aquatic > Marine > Oceanic | place: Arctic Ocean: Canada Basin | collected...
CTGCCCCTGCCCCTGCCCCTGCCCCTGCCCCATTGCCGCCCACCGACTGGCCACAGTTCCTCGGCCCCGGCGGAGCAGCTCACGCCGATCCCGCCTGCAACATCCCTCTGCGTTGGAACAAACGCCTCAATATCCTCTGGCGGACTCCACTGCCGGGTCGCGGCTGGTCGTCGCCGGTCGTCGCCGACAACTCGATCTGGCTGACCGCCTCGGAAACCGACAAGAACTCTCAGCTTCAACTCTTGCTGCTGCAACTGGACCGACGGACCGGACTCCTTCGAGCCAACCACCGCCTGCTGGCCATCACCCAGCCCGCCAGAATTCACTCCAAGAACACTCACGCCACACCGACTCCGGTCGTCACCAACTCGGCCGTCTTCGTCCACTTTGGAGCTCATGGCACGGCCCGAGTCGGCCTCGATGGAACGGTTGGCTGGACCACCACACTTCCTTACTACCACCACCACGGCCCAGCCGGTTCACCCGTCCTTGTCGACAACCTGCTGATCGTCAGTTGCGACGGCTACACCGGTCCCTTTTACGACCGCCGCCGCCAAGGCGCCATCACTTCCAAACAGTTCGTCGTCGCACTGGATCGCCAGACCGGCCAAGTGCTCTGGCAAACACCTCGCGTCTCGGGCCGACACTCGTACTCGACCCCGTTGCTGCTTCGCACCGGCACCACGAACCGCGAGACTCAAGTGGTCAGTGCCGGAGGCGACCGGGTGGTTGCCTACGATATCAGGACCGGTCGAGAGCTGTGGTGGGTCCGCTACACCGGCTACTCGGTCGTCCCTCGCCCGGTCGCAGGCCCCCCCGGCAGCGAGTGGATCTACGTCTGCACCGGCTACGACACGCCCCGACTGCTCGCCATTCGCACCGACGGACAGGGCGACGTCACCAACACCCACGTCGCCTGGCAGCACACTCGAGCCGTCCCGCTCAACCCGACGCCGCTTGTCGTCGACGACACCCTGTTCCTGGTCAGCGACACCGGCCTCGCCAGCAGCCTCGACGCCCGCACCGGCACACTCATCTGGCGTCGCCGTCTCGGCGGCCACTTCTCGGCCTCGCCCCTGGCCGTCAGCGGACACCTGCTGGTCCAGAACGAAGTCGGAACCACTCACGTCCTCGCCACCGGCCCACACTACCGCCGACTTGCACTCAATCGCATCAACGGTCGCACACTGGCCACTCCCGCCATCAGCGGACACCGACTGCTGATTCGCACCGACCGGGAACTGGTTTGCGTTGGACGCGAGTGACACAAAGCTCGACAATCTCCCCTGTGGTCGATCTCCAAATAGACAACTGCCCAACTACCCGCCGCAGCACTGAACCAACTCCAGCTGCCACCCGACAGCCAAGTCACATGGGAAAACAACTCCAGCAGACGTCAGCCGTGCGAAGCCCGGATCTCGCACATCACCGTCTCGGCCAATGCACTCAACAACGCACAGTCCCAACCTCTGTGCGACGCCGCTAACCGAGTCCGAAAGTCGCTGCGGCCCGCTCGACGAATCGTCGTCCGAGCCCACTGCGTCGATACGTCGCCAGTCCCACCGCCCACACAAATTGCACCCTACCGACGGGCTCTCGTCTATCACCACTACCGCATCGAACAAGTCGAAAGCGGCAGGATCACTCACCCCGAAATCCTCGTCGCACACTGGGCCATCCTCGATGGCAGACTCCAATCACCAAGACGACCCACCATCGGCAGCATCGTGCGACTGGTCATCGAACCGATTCCCGACCACGCACAACTGGACAGCGAACGGCAGGTGATGGAAGTCGGGCGTCTGCTCAGCGCCACCCGTGCCCGGGTGCTGGTCACACTCGATGTCCTGGCCGGCCTCGTCCCCGGCGATGAAGCGGCTCCGGAAACCGTGCTCGCCGTGTCGATGCAGAATCGACTCGGTAGCCTGCAACAGGTCGGCTACGCACTGGCCCGGTTGCTCAAGTTTCGGATCGGACGCCCCGCCGGAGCCACTCGCTGGCTGGACTGGGACGACCAGGTCCCGGACAGTTCCAGTCACAGCTTCGATCCGAGCGACACGAGCACCGCCACAACCGGACTCGGCTGCACGATCGACCTGGGACCCGATCCGGTTCTCGATCCGGGCCGGGGTTTCGAACCCGGTCGGCCGGCTCTGATCCTGCCCACCGGCGGCACGACCGAAGGCGACCTGCCTCGCAACTTCCTCGGTAAGGTCCTGCGGCGTGAACTCCGCGAGTCGTAACCGCCACAACACCGCCGCCGCCAGCTCTTCGGCCCATTGAAACCCACCAACCTGTCGACTAGCTTGGTGGAGCACCACGAGCCGGAGTGGCGGAATGGCAGACGCGCTGGATTCAAAATCCAGTGAGGGTAAACCTCGTGTGGGTTCGAGTCCCACCTCCGGTACTGATTCTCCGAGCCATGCGTGCCAGCCGGTTCACCTGGTCGGCAGACAGAACCCGGAGTGACAATCATGATGAGATGGTTGGAAGTGTCCGTCACGTGCTATGTGCTGTGCACCTGCGGATGTGGTGCGATCGAGGATGCCTGGAACCCGCCACAAGAAATAGCATTGCCTCCGGCAACGACCGAGCCATCCACACCGGCATCCGCTCAGGCACCGGCCCGTCCGCCACGGACCACCAACCTGGTTCACCTCTCGGCAGGCACCTCGCTGCCTCAGTCGCTGCCCACAGGAACGACGATGCACTTCAGCGTCGATTACAGCCTGCGACAACAGCCAACACAGTCGTCGGCCCAGTTCTTCTGGATCATCGAACGCACCACCGGACCCCCGATCGCCATCCCCGTCACACTCAAGAACAAAGGCACACTCATCAAACTGACCGCAGGCTGGCGACCCGAACACGCCCCGTTTCGCTGCTACATCGCCATCCGCAATGCCAGCAAAAAAATGACCCCAGTCTCCACAACAATCCCCCTCATCTAACCACACAGGCTACGCCATGCACGAAGTCCTGAATAGGAATCTGTATCTCGTCAAAGAGCATGTGGGAATGTTCAAGGCGGCGAACAACTACGACGTGTACGACCCCGATTCCGGCGAGATCCTGCTGGAGTGCCGTGAGAACCATCTCGGCATAATCACGAAGATGCTGCGGTTCAGCGATTACAAGCGGATGACTCCATTCAACGTCGAAATCCGCCTTCCGTCCGGCGATCAGATTGTCCGGGTGAGTCGCGGCATCTCGTTCTTTCTTTCGAAAGTCTCGGTGTTCGACGAGACCGACCAACGGATCGGCGGATTCGAGCAGAAGCTGTTTTCGATTGGCGGTGCCTTCCGTGTCCTGGGCCCCGACGGCAACCGGATGTGTGAGTTGAAAGGCAGGTTCACGGGCTGGGATTTCCGCTTCATGAAAGACGACATCGAACTCGCCCACGTGACGAAGAAATGGGCGGGATTGGGGAAGGAACTCTTCACGAGTGCGGACAACTACATGTTGGAAATATCGGAAGCCGTGCCTCCCGATAACCCCATGCGGCAACTGATCATGGCCGCCGTGATGTGTATCGACATGGTGCTGAAGGAGTAATTGCGAGCCACCGGCCGCGTCATTGAGGGTCTGCTCCTTGTTCCCCTCCGGCGTCCACACCAATCCAAAGATGAACACGTACCTGTGGCAGTATGCCGGCCGAAGTCAGGAGTTTGATCTGCAGAGATTCACCAGCGCATTGACATCTGCTTTGCAAGCACAGAAATCGTTCTGGAAGTTCTGTGGCATCTGGATGGTGATTTCCGTGGTTCTGCTAATCGTCTTCGTTGGTATCGCAATCATTGGCGGTATCGCGACGAGCATCTGACAGACAGCTTCTCTTGGATTGAGTCCCGCGAGTCGCCACCGCCGCCCGGTGTGCGCTGTTGAGCCGCCAGTCCACTAAAAGGCCGACCTGCGTGCAAATCGCCGCGGGCGCGGTGTAGCATCACACCGCCGCAGATCAGCTGTCCGACCTCAACCTGGAGACCACCATGGACCGTCGCACCTTCATGAAGTCCGGATTCGGAGCCGGAATGGCCGCTTCACTGGGCGACTACTCGCTGTTCCCCTCGGACGTCCACGCCAGGATCCCTGCCAATCTCAAGGTGACCAAGCTCAAGGTCATCCCGGTCTGGACCGGGTCGATGAACTACATCTTCGTCAAGCTCTACACCAACGCTGGAGTGACCGGGGTCGGCGAGGGCGGCATCCGGGGCCGGGCAGCGACGATGATCGCAGCGATCCAGGAACACGAACGCTACATCGTCGGCAAGAACCCGATGCAGATCGAAAAGCACTGGCAGGCGATGTACCGCTGGCCCCGATGGCGCGGCGGCCCGATCCTCAACAGCGCCGTCAGCGCCATCGACATCGCGCTGTGGGACATTGCCGGCAAGATCCTCGACGCGCCCATCTACCAAATGCTCGGCGGAGCCGCCAAGGACCGCATGCGACTTTACATCCACGGCGGATCGGCCGAAGCGGTGCACTCGGCCAAGCAACGCGGATTCAATGCCATCAAGACCGGGCCCAACCTCGCCCGCAACGGCGTCATCAAGCAGCCCTGGGACCTGAAGGCCGAAATCGCCCGGCTGAAGGCGATGCGCGACGCCGGCGGCGACGACTTCGACATCCTCTATGACTGCCACACGCAGTTCAAACCCGAGATGGCTCTCGAATTCTGCACCGCCGTCGAGGAAATCCGGCCGTTCTTCATCGAGGAACCCATGTTCACCTCCGACCTCGGCAAGATGAAGTGGCTCGCAGACAAGGTCAAGGTGCCGCTGTGCCAAGGCGAAAGCCAGTTCACCAAGTTCGGGCTGCAGGAGATGATCAACAACCATCATGTCAGCTTCATCAACCCCGACGTGATCCACGCCGGAGGCATCTCGGAATGCAAGAAACTGGCGGCGATAGCCGAGTCGAACTTCATCGACGTGGCGCTGCACAACGCCCAAAGCCCGGTGATGACTCTCGCCGGACTGCATGTGAACGCCTGCACGACCAACTGCGTGATCCACGAGTTCAACCAGGCCCGCAAGTACGCGGCCTGGGAAGAGGACCTCTATGGTGGCGTGACGATCAAGTACGAGAAAGGCTTCGCCGCTCTGCCACCGGGACCGGGCCTGGGCATCGACATCGACGAGAAGGTGGCTGCCAGACGTCCGGCCCGGCCGTTCGCCCGCACACGCAGCACGCTCGAGTGGCCCGACGGCTCGGTGGGTGACACCTAGCCCCCGCGACGCTCAGGCGTCCGCTGCACCGGAGCGCTGGAACTGGAACTGATCGTTCCAGCGCCGGTCGAGCCTCTCCAGCACAATGACCAGGTCGCAGGCGGTCCAGACCCCGTCGTCTTCCTCGACCAGGTCGAACTGCTTCAGCTTGGCCAGCGCGTCGCGGATCTCGAAGTCCGTCTCGATCCCGAACCTCTCCTTCAGCCATCGCTCGCAGCGACGATCCAACTCTCGGCTCCCGCAGGCACCGTCACGGTCCAGCAGCACCCAACCCAGCAGCACCTCCTTCCACTCCTGCTCCTCCATGCAGTCGACCAGGAACAACAGGACCCCCAACCCGTTGTCACGACTCTTGGTGTACAACGCGTCGGTGACCAGGTGCTGGTATCGGGCCCGAGACGTCCGGTAGCCGACGATGGCCCGGCCGGCATAAGCCACCAGGCTGCCCAGCAACACGACCATCAGCAGCGGGTTGAATGCCGACATGATCAGCTTGATCGCCACCACCACCAGGCCGGTCACCGCAGTCACCCCCACCTTGATCAGGTCCACCGGCTTCATCGACAACCGCTTCTCGGGAAACACCACCTCGAGATCGGCCATCGGGATGTCCACAAACGTCTTGATGTGGATCGCTCGCTCGACCCCACCCACCGTGCCATCCGACTCGCCCGTCTCCTCAGGCCTCAGCCGAAACACCAGTACCAGTTGACCAAACGTCGGTTCCTGCAACTTCGTTCTTCGAAACAAGGACAACACCCCGACGTCTTCCGGATGCAACGTCACCCGCTCGATCGTCTTCGTCCCGAACAACGACTCGGACGACTCGTCGGCCGTTCGGCCGACGCATCCCGTTTCGTCCAACGCAGCCGACTCGACCCGACCGCGACCCAACAGCCGACCGGGGAGTCTCAACAGGCCGACCAGGATCCGAGACACCAGCAGGTCGAGTTTCTGGAAAAAGAGCAGACCCTCGGTCCGGTCGATCCCGATCCCCCGTCGGAAGACCAGGGCATGCCGTGCAAATTCCGGAGGCTCGCGGCTGCCGTCGAGATAGTCGTTGTCCTGGAAGTAGCCGTCCATCAATCGAGTGTCGTAACGAGCCCAGTCGACTTCGACCGGCAAACTGAACAGGTAGTCTCACTTCAACTCCTCGATCAACTCGCGGTGTTCAAAATACAGCAGGGCTTCGAGCAACCGGCACAGGTCCGCGACCCCTTCACCACGCTCGCCCGACTCGTCGACCAGCACATCGATCAACCGATGTCTCGGCACCGGAACGTAGTGTTCTGGTTCGACGGGAACTGTGGTGCGGGCCATGAGAACAACCTGCGAGTCGATTCACTGTGCTCGCCACGACTCAGCCGCTGCCACCCAACAGCAGCAACGCGCCAAGCACAACCAAAATGCCATAAACCGCCTTCCGAAACGACTCGACCGGCAATCGACGATTCAGACGCCCTCCCAACCAGCCGGCAACCCCCACCACCGGCAGGCAGGCTGCCAACTGCACCAGCAGTTCCCCGTCGTACCGACCCGCGTATCCGTGACCACCAACCAGCAGCACTCCGACGGCCAGAAAATAGGCCTGGCAAGTCGACCGGAACACCTCGGGCGACCAACCCCGTTCCGTCCCGAAGACGACCAGCGGAGGACCATGCACGTTGAAGGCGCCGCCCAGGCAACCGGCTGCCAATCCGAACCCCGGCGCCATGCGATCCGTCACCCGCCAGGTTCCCGGATCACCCGCAACGCCCAACAGCCCGATCGCCGCCACTGTGCCACCCAGCACACCAGTCAGCAACGGCGTCGATGCCGTTCCCAGAAACCACAGGCCCAACACCAGGCCCGGGATGGCGGTCAGAACCAAGACGCCGGTCTGGGGTGCCAATCGAGTCTTCCCACGGTCGATGGCAAAGATCGTCGCCGCACTCACCAACGATACCGCCGCAACCAAAGCTGTCGCCGGAATCGCCTCGGTGCCCGACAGCATCAACAACGGCATCGCCACCAACGCGTCACCAAAACCAAACGTCGAACGGACAAAAACGGCCAATGCGATCACACCGACCACGACCGGGTCGATGACCCAGTCGCCGACGATCAACTCGCCCACTGTCATCTCAATCTGCCCGATGCCGCATGCGTGTCCCGCCTCCGCCTGGCACCATCTCGCCACGACGGATCGTCGCCGCTGCCACCAACAACTCGTTGCCAATCCGCTCGCCTCGGTAACTGTCGGTCAACACGAAACGACCCTCCTGACGCTCCAATACCGCAATGTCGGCCACCGTGCCGACTCGCAATGTTCCCAGGTCGTCGGCTCGACCCAGTACCGCCGCCGGTCGAGTCGTCGACATCTCGATCACTCGCTCCAATGGCACACCCAGATGCAGGAACTTCGACATCGTCGTCGGCATGTCGTAAACCGGACCGTGCAGGTTCTTCACATGCAAGTCGGTGCTGATCGTGCTCGGCTCCAGGCCACCGTCCAACGACGCCTGCACCACGTCCCAATGGAAACTGCCGTAACCATGCCCCACGTCAAAAATCACTCCGGACTCGGATGCGTCGCGGACGGCCGAAAACACCGAACCGTCGTCGTCCAGTACTCGCGTCGAACCGCTTTTGAAACAATGCGTGATGCAATCGCCGGGTTCGAGATGCTCGAGCATCTCGGGGATCGACATCGGACTCTCGCCAATGTGCACCATCAACCACGTCTCACTCTCCCGAGCCGCCAGCACCGCTTCGCGAAAGTTCTCCCAACCCTGCTCGCCTTCGCCGATGATGTGCTTGCCCGCTCGGATCTTGACACCGATCGCCACACCCGGATTCTCGGCAATCGTCCGCACCACTCCGGCCGGATCGGCATGACGCCGGTCGACCAGCTCACCAAGATCCGACGTGATCAATCCCGGACTGGCCAGGTTCACCAGCCCCAGGACCTCAGTCTCAACTCGGTCGATCACGTCGCGTCGGAAGCCGCGAAAGTTGCGACTGCCCGCACTGCCGGCATCGAGCATCGTGGTCACACCACCGGCCGGACACAGTGGATCGGCTTCGATCCCCAACTCCATGTGGTGAGTGTAAACATGCACGTGCAGGTCGATCAGACCCGGCACCACCAGCAGGCCGCGAGCGTCAACCGTGTGAGTCGCCTCGTCCGGAGAAATCGATTCCTCGATCGCCAGGATTCGACCACCACCCACAGCCACGTCACGGATCGCTCGCAAGTCCTGCGACGGATCCACCACCTCGCCGCCACGGATCAAGATGTCACATTGCATTCAGTCAACCTGCTCGTCCAATACGGATCCCACACCAACCGCCCCACTCTATCCAAACCACTCGCACTTCCCCAGCGACCCACAAGCAACTCGAGCACCGCTCTGCTACTCTCAACCTCACCTCAAACCCGTCCTCCCCCGCTGTCCCAAATGAACATCCACTCACGCTACCATCTCCGCCAGGTAATCAACGCCTGTGGAAAGATGACGAACCTCTCCGGAGCGGTCGTCTTGCCCGAGATTGCTGACACGGTCCGCGAGTCTCTGGATCACTTCTTCGATCTGGACGAACTGCAGGCGGCCGCCGGAGCCATGATCTCGCGAGCCAGCGGATCCGAACATGGCTGCATCACCGCCTGCACCTCATCGGGCATCACCCTCTCGGTCGCGGCCACGATGACCGGCAACGACCTGGCACGCGTCTGGCAGCTGCCGGACACCGAGGACATGAAACACCGCGTGCTGATTCAAAAGGGCCACTGCGTCAACTACGGCGCCCCGATCACTCAGGCGATACGCCTCGCCGGAGCGACTCCGATCGAAATGGGAACCATCCACAACTGTCCACCCGAAGTGATTGCCCACGAGTTGGCTCGCGAGAACGTCGCCGCCATCGTTGCCGTCGAATCGCACCACACGGCCCGGCATGGCTGGGTGCCGCTGGACACCGTGGTCCAGATGGCTCACGCGGCAGGTGTCCCGGTCATCGTCGACGCCGCCGCGCAGGACCATCGGCTGACTCAACTCATCGACACACAGGCTGATCTGGTGATCACCAGTGCCCACAAGTACCTCTGCTCGACCACCGGAGGCGTCGTCGCCGGACGCAAGGATCTCGTCGACGCGGTTTACCTGCAGAACAGAGGCATTGGTCGTCCCATGAAAGCCGGCAAGGAAGCGATCGTTGGCGCGATGGCTGCTCTGCAATTCCGAGCGTCTCAGGACATGACCGCCTGGACCGCCGAACAGGATCGCAAGGTGCAACTGGTCATCAGCCGTTTGACCGATCTGCCCGGCCTGACACTCAGCGTCGATGCCGACCCGAACGGCTGCCCGTTTTCCCGTGCTCGATTGACGCTCGACCCGAATCTTGCTGCGCACTCGGCCGCGTCACTGGACGCCGCCCTGACCAAAGGCGACCCCGCCATCATGATGAGGGCTCACCACACGGACGAGGGATACCTTAACCTCGACGCGATCGAACTGACCGACGAAGAGATCGAAACCGCTTGTCGGGAAATCCGCAGGTTACTCACAGGCGATGTTTCCTGAATGACCACGTACCATGCCTTCTGAAGGCGAATGCTCATGAGCGAGGAAAACGACATTGATCGTCCGACGCGATTTCGCTGGACTGTTTTTGTGTTGGCGTCCAGCACGTCGTGGATGCTTTACCTGCATCGGTACATGTTTGGTCTGATTAAGCCGGACCTCGTGGATGAGTTCGGAGTCACCAAGACGGAACTCGGGATTCTGGACAGTTGCTTTGGGTTGTTTTACGCGTCATGCCAGGTACCAATGGGGATCGCCGTCGACGCCCTCGGCGTTCACTTGATTCTTACGTTCATGATTGTTGTCTGGTGCGTCGGCCTCGCTTTGCATGCATGGGCTCCTGAAAAGGAAGACCTCTGGTACGGGCGAGCTGTACTGGGAGCCGGTCAGTCCGGCGTGTTCGCGGCGCTCAGCCGAGTCACTCGCAACTGGTTTCCCGTCAGGATACGCACGACAGCTCAGGGCTGGATTGGTGTCTTCTGGGGGCGTATTGGAGGGATGTCCTCGAACCTGCTGATCGGCTCGCTGATACTCGGCGTGTATTTCGTGCCTTGGCGGACTGCTGTTTATGGACTGTCGGCCGCGGGGATTGTCTATGCCGTTGTGTTCGCGCTGCTGTATCGAAACACGACACGGCAGCATCCGTACGTGAACGACGCCGAAGTGGATCAGATTGAAGCGAGTCCGACCGAAGTTTCGCAGAACGCGATTAAGAAGC
>Ga0114993_10006987_pt1 | contig 10508 bp, 13 predicted proteins | sample ArcticOcean_MG_C_FD_87042 | JGI IMG/M metagenome (GOLD analysis project Ga0114993, IMG submission 87042) | Marine microbial communities from western Arctic Ocean - ArcticOcean_MG_CB2_150 | ecosystem: Environmental > Aquatic > Marine > Oceanic | place: Arctic Ocean: Canada Basin | collected...
ATTTATTTTTTAGAAAAAATAGTATAAAAATGTAGAGAATTAAAGAAATAGGTATAATATTATTTAAATGGAACTGGTTAGACTTACAACAGATAATGCACAAAGTTATATTGGGAAACAAATCCAATTTACTTCAAGAGGTAGACTACATACTAAAACAATTATTAGTGTTTCTCCTTCTTATGTTCGTATTCATCATCCAGATTTAGGTAATAGTCTAGAATATAAATCTAGAAAAGTTATGGTTATTGTCGATTAACTATTTATATATAAATTTATAAGTTTATAAGGGTTTAGTAATACAGTTGATAAAGAAAAATAGTCAGCGCCTAATTTTTTATAGTATAGTACATCTTGCCAATCACGAATACCACCCCCACCAATTACTACCGTATCCGGATAGTTTGATTTAATATATGTAATTAATTTTTGGTTATATTTTTTTAGTATAGGTCCACTTGCACCTCCTTCTTTTATAGGTAGAGTATTTGAACAGTGGAATTGTCTAAAACCTTCATTATAGTAGTTATCTATTTGAGATAATTCAGTAATAGGTGATAGTTTAATAATACACCAGTCTCTATCATTATTCAAAAAATGTTTTAGATTAGAATTAACTAATTGTTTATTAACATTTGGACAGCTTACATTTATTTCTATATTCATATTTTTTGGTATTTTCTTTAAAAATTGTGATATATCTGTTTCTTTTAAAATAGCTATACTAATAATACTATTTGTATTTTTATATTTTTCTATAGCGTAATCTATTCCTTTATTTCTTAGACCAATTTTATTAATCCATCCATTATATTCATACGAATATCTAAACGTTTTAAAAATTTGTGGAATTAATCCGGGGCGTTCTTCTAATGTAAAACTACCTTTGATTGATAACACAGAATCAAAAAAAATATAATTACCAAATGGAGGAGAAATAATAAACATTATATCTATAATAAAATTATCTATATATAAAAAATTTATTTCATATCTAAAATTCTTTTAACAGCAAGAACACAATTTTTAGGATTCAAAATAGTAAGAACCGGAATATTACTAGGCATCTGTAGAGTAGAATTAATATTAACCATCATATCTGTCTGATCTTTAAATGGCGGACATGCGATAACAGGGCATGTGGTATTAGCAGCAACAACTCCAGAAAGAGCATTAGACATACCAGCTATAGTAATAATAATATTTTTTTTAGATTTATCCATTTCTCCAATATTATATAGTACCTGCATTGTATTTTTATGAGCAGAACTGACATATACCTTTGTGTCTATATTTAGAGCATTAAACTCCTGAATCATAATATTAGCAAAATCTATATCTTTGTCTGAACCCATCATAATAGAAACAACACTCATTTTTATATACAGTATTAAAAAATCTTTAAATTAATTTATAATATTTATACTATTAAATTATTTCAATTTTGTGCAGATTTTACACGTAGGAACTTTACTATATTTTTTAAACTGGTTCTTTGAAAAACATCTCTTAGGTAAATATAAACTACATTTTGAACAGTAAACAATTTCCTGAACTACTGGTGTTTCTGGTTCTTCTATAATAGTTTCAAGGTTTGCTTTTTCTATAGTTCCATTTCCCCTATAAATATCCTTTTCTATAACTTCTTCTATAACTTCTTTTGTTGTTGGTTCTATAACTTCTTCTATAACTTCTTCTTCAGTTGGTTCTATAACTTCTTCTTCTGTTGGTTCTATAACTTCTTCTATAACTTCTTCTTCAGTTGGTTCTATAACTTCTTTTGTTGTTGGTTCTATAACTTCTTCTTTTGGTTCTATAACTTCTTTATTTTCATTTATTTCTATATCTTCTGGAATAGATTCTAATATAATAGGTTCTTCAGATAGTTTTAAAAATGTATTGTCCTTTATATTATTATTACTAGATTCATCTAAATTTATCTCACCTTCTTCAGACATATATGTGTACATGTGTTTAGTTAAATAAGATGCCATAGATGCCCCAACAAAATACGGAATATAAAAAGCCATATATAATTTTAAAACATTTTTTGTTTAATATTTATTTTTTATAAAAATAATAAATTTCTAAAATTGGGTTTTGTTATAAGTAAATTCATATAAAAATACATAAATCGAGTTATTTTAATAAAATATAGTTGTAATATTAAATGAATTAAATAAAAAATATTAAAAATATATCTAAATTATTTAGATATGAGTCCACCAAATAATATAACTATACCAGAATATATAGGAGATTATATAGAAGTTCTTGTCGATCATCAAAAAAATATTCGTAATATGATTATTAAAAAGTTAATTAATGTTTTTAATGATACAGAATTAAATAGAGCAATTAATAAATATGTTAGTCTGTGTTTTATAAATGAACTAGAATACTTTTGTTTGGATATTCCAGAAATGAACGAATTAATATTTATGAATACAGATAAGTATTTTCTAAAGGATGTGTTGCAAGATTTAGATACAATCCTTTTCCAAAACGAACAGTATTACTGTATTCTTTATGATAAAGAAAAACATTAGAAATTTTATTGATTCATAAAAATTCAATTAAAAAAAAATAAACCAACTTAGTTAAGTAGCATCTTAAGTAGTAGGTGAAGGGAGAGAACCTCGTAGAGACCAGCCTTACGAAGCATAGGGAATAGTTTTGGAACACTATTGTTCCATAGGGTCTGACCAAGAAGGGCAGTAACAAGAAGAGATACAACTAGAACCACAAGACCAATAAGAACATCCATCCACTTCTTATCTTTAACATCCTTCTCAACATTCGTGATTGCTTCAATACTATTATTAACGATATTATTCATGACTATATATATATATTAGAAAAAAATTTATTTATATGTATAACTCCAATTAAACATACTTGTTACAGGATCATCTGTCTGTGTTTCTGAAACTTTACTATTAGTAATATTTTCAATACTATCATCCGAATCACTAGAACCTGAATCAGATTCAGAATCTGAATCTGAACCTGAATCTGAACCTGAATCTGAACCTGAATCAGATTCACTATCACAAGATTCAGACTCGCTATCACTTGAATCATATTCAGCTGCCAAAAAATCTAGAGTGTCTTTAATATAATTATAATCTGCAGTAACTCTAACAATTTCTTTATTTAGACCGTTATATAGTAGAACAAAAAACATATTATTTACTGTAAACATAAAAAATAGATACATGTACATGACCATACTCATCGATTCATATTGTGAAGAATCCATTTTTATATATCTATATTGAATAAACTTTAAATATATAAATTATTAGTAATATATTTTAATAACTAAATAGATTTAGATATCCTTCCTTAGATTTTGTTAGAACTTGTCTAATACTATCAAAATAGGGTTCATCCAATGCCTTTCTCATAGTTTGTTCTGGAGTAATAGATTTACCGCTTACTGTAACTACTTCTCCATCTATAATAATATCTTTAGTAGTTTCTTCCAACTGTTCTCCGTATAGAACATATTTGATATTACTAACACCAGCACCACTTAGAAGTTGGACGTTAGGGAAGGTACTATTAACCTGAACACTATTCTTATTATCTGCAAGATTCCAGTAAACAATTTGTGGAGCACCTCTATATCCAGCATCAAGCCATAGTTTCACAACATATTGATGGGTTGTCATTTTAGAATTACTATTTGTGGAGGTTCTAATTTGATTATCAAAATGTCCATCTGAAAAGATAACCAGAACTGGAATATCCTCATACTTAATCTTTTTACGCTTACAAAGATCAATCAGACAGGTATGAACTCCAACATAGTTTGTAGAATATCCAACACGACTCTTTAGAGCTTTAATCCTATCATACATATCCATTCTCGTATTGTTTTTCCTTAGTTCTATAATTTCTGGAACATCTGTAAAAGACATAGCCAGATCTTTATAATTATCATTCGCAATTTCAGAAATAAATGCGGTCAAAGCAACAGCGATATCCATAGGACGATTAGGAGCTTTACCATACATTTCCATAGAACCAGAAACATCTGCACAACATAGAATATTTCCCTGTGAAATAGCTTTACAACCATGTGTATCTACAGAATTATAAATCCTTTTCTTTGTATATTCAATAAGAGAATCCCACTGTTTATTACAAACCAGTTTCTCATGAGTTGAAACATGTTCATTTAGACCATTCCCAATAATCTGGTGTGGAAACAACTGTGAACAGTTTACCCCCTTTGTAGTTGCAATATATTCAATAAAATGTTGCCTACATCCTACACGGTCTGTATCAGATGGGAACCTATCTCCAGTATAACTATGTTTTTCTGCTGATGTTGGATCTGCTTTGAGTTTCTCATTTAGAAGAGCCTTTGTTTTTTGTTTCAAACAAACAGATGGGATATTTTTAAACTTGATTTCTGACCACTTATTAGAACAGAATTTGTTTTCTGGTACATTAAGAATTACATTTAGTTTTACATTATCCTTCCTCCATGACTTTTTAGCTCCAAACGGAATAGTTTTGTGGATTGAGAATGGTTTAAATACACCATTAACATTCGTCTTAAGAGTAGCACGAATCATATAATCTACCAAACTACACCGATTATAGGAATCATTATCCTTCAGATACCAGTAACACTTTTTATCGAATGAAGAGTTTTCCCTAACACAATACTTCCCAACAAAGGAAATACTTAGATTAATATCTGGATTACTATTCAATAGTGAATTAAATTGCACTTCATTCATGCCATTGATTCCATTACCAAATGTTTTGTAAACATAATCAAGGTCTTCACCTCTCTGTTGAATAATAGTATTCCGGAATGCAGAAATAAGAGGATTATATTTTGTGTATTTTTCTTCAATCTTCATATCAAGTTTATTAATCTTTTCCCACATAAGATAAATATCTTTCCAGTAACCAAACATAAACATATCCCTCTGATTAACTAGAGAAACAATTGTTTGGGGGTAAAAGTTATAAAGTTCTAGAATATATTCGTAGTAAACATTTTTAAGTCCTTCTCCATCAGAAATCTGTTCTCCGTCAATAAACTTACTTGTAGAACGCTTATGGAATGCAAGAATAAAGATATCATGAATAGACTTAGCCTTTTCGTGATCAGATGTAAGATAACTAATATTATTAACCATCTGTTTAACATTATCACGAACCGTTTTAGGTTCTGTATCTTTTAGAATATTTACAAAACTATCTAGAATAGCACTTCCAGACGTTTTCAATTCTAGCGCCCCGTTCTGGCCAGTTGTATATTGAGATTCAGAGCGGAATTCACTGGCAAAGGCAGACATGATTGGTGTATTATATTTACAAGTTTATATTTAAATCAATTTTTATATAAATTAAATATACGGTATAATAACTAGGTATATCTAAGAATTAATGATACTTTTATATCTTCATTTGCATTATTATGAACTCTATATCTAATTCTATCAAATCCAAAATTAATCATAGGTTCTGTTACAAATCCTCCGTGGTCATTTGTAACAAGTATATGTTGTGTTGGATGTGGCCAGAATTCATTACCCACACCTGAAGTTAATCCAACAGATCCCTGTTTAATTTCGAATTCTATTTTTATATCTGGTCCAAAATATACAGGTAAGGAACTAGATAATGTTCTTGTATGTCCAAATATTTGTATAGTAGACATATGAGAAACTTCCTTATCATAATAGCTATCAACTGTATTTGCTGTAATAGTTAGATTATCAATTAAAGTTAGTGCTTTACTATTTTCCCATAACTTTATTTTTTTAGGTATACGTTCTAATAACAATGATGAAGTCATTTTAGTTATACTATTATAAAATAAAAAAACTAGGTGTATCTAAGAATTAATGACACTTTTAAATCTTCGGTTTCATTATTATGTGCTCTAAATCTAATCTTATCAAATCCAAAATTAATAATAGGTTCTGTTACAAATCCGCCTCGTTCATCTGTAACAAGTATATGCTGGGTGGGATGTGGCCAGAATTCATTAACTTCTCCTGAAGATAATCCAGCAGAACCCTGTTTAATTTCGAATTCTATTTTTATGTTTGGTCCAAAATATAAAGGTAACTGAACTTGACTATCTACTGATCTGGTATGTCCAAATATTTGTATAGTAGACATATGAGAAACATCCTTGGATATCCAAGAATCAACTGTATTTGCTGTAATAGTTCTATTATTATATATAGTTAATGAATTACTATTTTGCCATAATTTGGTTTTTTTTGGGATACGTTCTAATAATAATGATGAAGACATTATAGTTATAATATTATAAAATAAAATAAGAAAATTATTAAATATATCTAAAAAATAAATCAATTCTACAATCGAATGAACTTGTATTATAAAGTCTAAATCTTAATTTGTTAAATCCATAATTAAATATTGGTGGTATTACAAATGCACCATATTCATCTGTTATAATTACATGACTAGATGGATGCGGCCACCATGTACTATCATTTTGATTTACTTCTAATTGTAATACTATATTATTGCTAATAAATACGGGATCATCCGAATCTGTGCTAGATGTCATTGTTTTACCAAAAAAAACAATATTAGACATTTTTGTTGAATCTATTACTGTAGTATCTAACTCACGTAAATAATGCGTTGTAGTTGTCACCGGATAAACTGGAACAGGTGCAGGTGTAAAAACTTCTCGTGCTACTAATATCTCCCAACCTTCATCAATAACACTAAAATCAGAATGGAAATAAAATCTTGCGTATCTAGTATTTATTTGATACCATGTCACTCCATCTACCCATGAAGTACTATGGTCCCACTTATTAATACTTCCACTGCTTGTATTACCAAATATAAATCCACCGGTTCCATCTCCATGTCCAGAATAAGAATCATACGAATTCGACCAAGATGCATAACCGGTGCTGGTTCCGGATGCGTACAAAGGTGATTTCTCAGATAATTTATAAAGTAATGGAGATAAAACCGGCGCAATACTCGTATTTAAATTTGAAGTAGATAATGTTAAATCATTTATATCATTACTAGCCGTTATACCTAATCTATCATATGCTGCACCGTCACCAAAGTTGTTAGGTACCAGAATACCATGTTCAAATGTAAATGAAATTGGATTAATCAATATAGTATTTCCTTCTCCAGCATCAAATGTTATATAACGATTTAGATTAACAGAATACTTAGGAGGCGTAGAGCTGCCGCCAAACAACCCAAGACTATCATCTTTAAATCTAATATAATTATTGCCTAAAACTATCGGCGAAGCATTATTTGAAATATCATAAGTGCTATCTAATAAAATAGTAGAACCTTCTGTATCTGTAGAAGAACGTGATGTAGAAGATATATAGGTTGAGGTTGACACATACGAATCTAGCACCTTTCCTTGTTTAGAAGTTTCCCATAAGTTATTAACTCTAGGCAATCTTTCTAATAATTGACTGGATTTATTCGAAGTCATATAAATATAAATAATAAAATAATAAAATAATATACAAATTTTGTTATTGTTATGTAATAACTTTATCTGTATCTAAAAAATAAATCTATTCTACATTCTATAGCACTTGTATTATAAATTTTTACCCGCATATCATTAAATCCAAAATTATGTATATATGGTATTACAAATCCTCCTAAATCATCCGTTGTAATAACATGTGTCGTTGGAAGTGGCCACCAAGAAGTTCCATCTTGATTTATTTCAAATCTAATAATAATATCATTACTAATGAATAATGCGTCTCTCGATATAGTATTCATTGTTTTACCAAAAAACCATATATTCGATATTTTTTCAGTATTAAGTGTGGTACCACTTGAGTCTTTTAACTCGTGTATACGTGTTATAGTTGGAACAACTTCTCTAGCTACTAATATATTCCATCCTATAAAGTTAACACTACTATCAGAACTAAAATAAAATCTTATATATCTAGAATTTATCTTATGCCAAGTATTACATATAGCAGCACTATCATTATTTCTTGTATCTATCCCACTACTACTGGGAAATATCCAACCTCCTAATCCATCACCATATCCTCCTCTCGATTTATTAAAAGTTGACCCCCATATTGGAGTAACTATTTCAGACTGATAAAAATGTTGTGATAAAGTTGGTGCAATTATATTATTTAAATTTCCATTTGAAGTTGATAAATCGCTTAATGTATTACTCGCTGTTATACCCAACCTATCAAACATAGATGTGATTCCATCATATTTTGAGGATGAAACCGAATGTTCGAATCCAAATTCAATAGGATTTATATATATATTATTTCCTTCTCCAGCATCAAATGTTATATGTCTGGTAAGACTATTTCCATAATTTGATGATAACCCCCCATCATCTGTAAATTGTTTATAACCTTCGTTAGTTAATACTATTGGGTCCTCATTATTTGCAACATCATAAGTGCTGTCTAAAGCAACCACTCCATCAGATGAAGAATTATATAAAATAGGTTGTTCTGATACTAAAGTATATTTATTAAAAACTTCTCCTTGAAATGAATTTTCCCATAATTTATTATAATTTGGTAATCTTTCTAATAATTGATTTGATTGTTTAGAAACCATATAAATATAAATTATATAAAAATGTAAACTAATTATATCTGAAAAATAAATCAACCCTACAATCGGTTGCACTTGTATTATAAATATTAAATCTAATATTATTAAATCCAAAGTTTTGGATATATGGGATCATAATACCACCTAAATCATTTATAGGAATAATATGATTTGTTGGATGTGCCCACCAGGGTGTACCGTCCTGATTTATTTCTATAGTTATTACTATATCATTGTTAATAAATATATGATCATTTGATAAAGTAGTCATTGTTTTACCAAAAAACCATAGATTAGATATATGTTCTGTATTAAGTGTATTATCATCTAAGTCTTTTAAATAATGGGTCCTTGTTATAGAAGGGGTTACTTCTCTTGCTAATAATATATTCCATCCTGCGTTAGTAACAGTATTATTAGTTCTAAATATAAACTTTACATACCTAGCATTTATTTTATGCCATGTATTTACCCAACTACTATTATCATTATTTTGTACATCTACTCCACTACTACTCGGAAATATCCAGCCACCTCCAGTTCCATACCCACCATTATCGAGTGAATAATTATCACCCCAGGGTAGGGTAGTATCATTCGACTGATAAAGATGGGGGGATAAAGTGGGTGCTTTTGTGCTATTTAAATTACCACTTGAAACAAGCATGTCATTAAAATCATCACTAGCAATAATACCTAATCTGTCTTCCATTAAACTACTGGATGAATGTTCTGTTTCAAATGAAACTGGATTAATATATACACAATTACCAGCACCTGCATCAAATATAATAGCTCTTTGAATATTTGATGAATAATTACCAGTTAATGTTCCATTATCTGTAAATTGTTTATAACCGCTATTAGTAAGTAATATTTCAACGCTTTCTTCCTCTATATCATAAGTATTATCTAAAACAATAACAGAACTCCCATCAGATGCTGAATTATATACTACTGGTATCTCAGAAACTACCGTATATTTATCAAAAACTTTTCCCTGGCTAGAATTTGTCCATAGTTTATTATTATTCGGCAATCTTTCTAATAATTGACGCGAAGCCATATAATATAACTTATAAAAAATTATTTTCTCATATATACTCTTAAATTAAGGTCGGCATCATCTATACCCTCATTTACTACTCTAAGTTTTACCGCAGGATATAACAGTTCGACTGTATCAAAGTATAAATAATCCTTTATAAATAATCCAGATGCTACCGGACCTATCATATTATCTGCATCAACTTCCATAGGCAAACCACTAAACACTGGCCACAATTCTACTCTTAGGACATTAGAAAGCTCATCAGAAAAGGTATTCGTTATCTTGCCTACAACACTAATTTTTGTAAATTCGGCTGTAACTATAGTATTAGTAAACCCTTGTGTATTATTATCGTAAGACTGTGAATGAGATTCTGTTATAGCACTGACAAGTGTACTTGAAGTAGAATATATGGGACTATTTGCAACTTCCAATTTACCAGAATCATCACATTTTACTACCCGTGCATCTGCACCATCTGAAGCAAAAATAGCTGTTCTAGCAAATGTAGTGCTAATGGCAGTTGTTGAACTTATTACACCCTCATTTGTATTGGTTTTTATTCTTCCACTATTATCCAACTGAATACCTCTTAAATTATTAGTTCCATCTATTCCATAAATTAATACTTGTTGTGCTCCTGTAGCCGCTGCTATTGTCACATTAGCACCTTTACTAATTTTAGCACTCATATCGGTTTGCGTGCTTTCAAGATTAAATCCAGTAATAGCAGGTGTCGCCCCACTCTGAATAGCAACTTTAAGATTTGCACTATCGTGGGTGGTTGGTAATCCAGCACGTTGTAATGTTGCCGTGGAAAACCCCGTAATAGCAGGTGTCGCCA
>Ga0114993_10006988_pt1 | contig 10507 bp, 9 predicted proteins | sample ArcticOcean_MG_C_FD_87042 | JGI IMG/M metagenome (GOLD analysis project Ga0114993, IMG submission 87042) | Marine microbial communities from western Arctic Ocean - ArcticOcean_MG_CB2_150 | ecosystem: Environmental > Aquatic > Marine > Oceanic | place: Arctic Ocean: Canada Basin | collected...
CACTTCTATCGCATCACTGAAATCAAAGTTGGAAAATCCAGCAGGTCCTGAACTAGATCCCTTCAGCCCCTGTTCTCCATATCTATCATAGATAGCACGTTTCTCTGGATCACTGAGGACCTCATAGGCCTGGGTTCCCTGTTTAAAAAGCTCATCGTTTTTCTTGGATCCACCCTTGTTCTTATCAGGATGGTACTTTAATGCAAGTTTTCGATAAGCCTTTTTGATTTCCTCTGTACCAGCATCTCTCGAAATACCGAGAAGATTATAATAATCAGCCATTTAGTAACCATTTGGACAACGTTAATGTGCCTCAGAGTTCTCCCCACTACCCCTCAGGCGAAAGACCAAACTATCTCTGAATAATATATACACAGAGAACGAATCCTATCAGTGCCACCTCAAAAAAACACCAGGCCTTCAAACATCCATTCAGTTAAATACAGCTTGTGATAGTTCCGAATGCCTAAGCTAGTTACTAGTTAGTTGTTCTTCCAATTCCAACGTTAAGCGGTCCATGATCAACCATCCTCTAGGAGTCAAGCAGATATTGCCATCTCGTTCGACTGCCAGGCCGTTTACTACCCAATCAGCAAATTTATTTTGGACCATAGCAGTGAAGTCATCGATCCTTAGTCCTGTGTGGGTCCGCAATCTTAACCAAAGATACTCCAACCTATGCTCTTTGTTGCCGATATTCTCCTGGTTCTCTAAAGGTAAAGAATGCTCCAAAGCCTTCTCGCAGTAACTGTCCCAATCTCTAATATTCCACCGTCGAATAGGATGCAGGTAGCTGTGAGCTCCATTTCCCAAACCCAAATAAGGCTTGCCTGACCAATAATTGGCATTGTGTTTAGATTCTTTTCCAGGTCGTGCGAAATTAGAAATCTCATAAGCCTCATAACCGTTCGATTCAAGCCAGTCTACTGCAAAAAGATATTCCTCTCGGTATTGCGAGTCAGAAATAATACCTTGCTTCCCTTCTGAAACGGCACGTCCCAATGGAGTTCCATTTTCTACCGTTAAGCCATAAAGGCTCACGTGATCAACTTCCAGTGACATCAATTCTTCAAAATCCTTCTCTAGGTCTCTCTTCAGGGACGGAGGGAGCCCAAAAATTATATCTACACTGACATTAGAGAATCCCTCTTCTCTGGCAATTCTGACGGACTCACGAGGCTCTTTAGCGCTATGCAACCTTCCCATCCAACGCAATGCGGGTCCCTGGAAAGTCTGCACACCCAAACTAATCCTATTGACGCCTGCTCGAATCCAGGCGGAAGCTTTATCCCTATCAAAGCTTTCGGGATTGGCCTCACAGGTCCACTCAAAATTCTTCCCTTGCAACCGTCCTATCCCTATCATACTTGAAAGTTTGGCCATCGAATCGTTGCTCAGTAGAGAAGGGGTTCCTCCACCAACATAGAGTGTCTCTAGTGAATCACCTATGTTGAACAATTGCTCTTCAGAGATAGCTCTCAATTCTCCATCTATGGCCTTAATCCAAAGATTAGAATCAGATGAAGACCCCACTTCAACGGCGAAATCGCAATAATAGCAGCGACGTGAACAGAAAGGAGCATGCACATACAGCGAAGCTACAGTCTCCAACTTATTACTTTCTCCTGATCTGGTACCATGAACTGTTCAGAACTCCCAGAAATCGCCATCCTCAGAATTTTTTTCCCTTTCAAATGACTGCTGAGTTTTTTCCCAAACACTCTCTAAGAAAAGCTTTATCCCTACTTTATTGATGGAGGATAACTCGAAAATCCCCCAAGCTTCTGGGAAATCATAATCTCCCACTTCATTTTCGTGGATATCTATATCTTTTTTTGTGAAGACTACACAATGTGGACGCCCAGAAAGCTCCCCCGAGTAATTCTCTATTTCCTTTCTGAGCAGCCTATATACTTCTTCGGGGTTATCAGAATCTATCGGAATCAAAAAGGCGAGAACTCGAGTCCGTTCAATGTGTCTCAAAAACCGTAAGCCTAAACCCTTCCCTTCGTGAGCTCCTTCTATAATTCCTGGAATATCAGCCACTGCAAAACTTCGGAAATCTGAAAGCTGGACTATTCCAAGATTGGGTTCCAAGGTCGTAAAGGGATATCCAGCCACCTTCGGGCGTGCTTTCGATATTGCCCCTAACAAAGTAGATTTGCCGGCATTTGGCTCCCCAACCAAGCCTACATCAGCTATGAGTTTCAACTCTAACTCCAACCCGCGTTCCACTCCAGGTTCTCCAGGTTCCCATCTAGTTGGAGCTTGATTGGTGGGAGTTGTAAAATTGGCATTGCCCCTTCCTCCACGTCCACCTCTCGCTAAGACGACCCTGTCTCCTGGCTCTAATACCTCTCCTAGAAAGTCCTTCGTTTCAGCATCTCTTACTATAGTGCCAGGAGGAACACTTACTTCTAGATCTTGACCACTTTTACCAGTCTTGTTTTTCCCTGACCCATGCAGCCCTCTGTCGGCCCTGTAATGTTGCCTCATATGAAAGTCTAGAAGAGTAGAAAGTTGAAGATCAGCCACGATAACAACACTCCCGCCGTTACCGCCATCACCACCAGCGGGGCCACCTCTAGGAACGCCTTTCTCTCTTCGCATAGCCTCGGAACCTGAACCACCAGTTCCTCCGTATACATGTATCACTGCTCTGTCGACAAACATAGACAGATAAACTCCCTTCTAAGTGTACCTTGTGAGACTCTAGATCATCACTTCACAATGGGGGCCAACAAAATATTCTCTTAAAAAAATAAGCTTTCATAAAAATTCATTTGTACACTAGACCATACAATGAGCTTACTGGCTAAACAAAACGGGCGAATCAGTTGAAAAATATTGGCTGATGGCACCTAGAGGCATACCAGGTCAAAATTTGAACCGATTGCACCGACAACCTCACCTAGAGTATTCCTGATCATTGGGGAGGAAAAAGCGCTTAGGGATTCTTTGTTTGTACCTTTCAGCAGATTAAAGTGTTCGAGGATTTGTATAACTACTAATGGAGTAGCTCTCTTCGTGCCGTCCTCCACCTTGATGGCAATTCCAAATTCTCCCTTTGTACACCCAACGGCAAAAACTCCCTCAGCTCCAGTTTTGGCAAAGATCCGACCACCTAATGCTTCCACCAGGGCCGTCCCGAACCGTCCTGTCCCAGCTACCATATCTGGATGAGCGACCATAGATGATACAATTCTTTGGTTAGAATCCTCAGCCCCTCCGAGTTTACAAAAAGCTTGAGCCAAGCGAGAGAGTGGTAGACCAAAACATACTACTCCACATCCATCGATACCTAGCTTAATACCCGATTTATCTAAACCGGTCCATCTCGATATTTCGGATATCATTCTAGTTTGGACCGGATGTTCTTGTTTTATATACCCACCTGTTTTCCAGCCCTTCGAGAGTGCTAAAGCAAGCATCCCCGCATGCTTTCCAGAGCAATTGTTATGCAAAGCTGTAAATTTTTGTCCTTTGGCATATAAATCTATTGCTGCATTTTCTTCAAAAGGAGGGTGTGGACCGCACTCAAGATCTTCCTCAGACAGACCTATTTTCGCCAAAATAGACTTCACGGCAGCAACATGTTTAGGCTCACCACTATGGGAAGCGCACATAACAGCCAGCTCTCTGGAACTGATACCAAATTGATCTATGACATTTTCTTCTATTAGGGGCACAGCCTGAAATGGCTTGGCTGCCGATCGGCAAAAAACTATTTTTTCAGGATCGCCGACCTTAGCAATCATTTCGCCTGCGGAGTTGACAACTGCAACATGGACTCGATGGGTAGATTCGACTATTCCACCACGTCGTACCAATATATCTTCCATAACATTCCCTTTCCTCATAGACAGAACCCACTACAAAGCAACTTGTTACTCCACCTATGTATTTTTAAAATGCCCCGGGCTAAGTACCCTTTGGTCCCAGTGTTAGAGGCCAATTGCAGCTTCCAGAAGTTTTTCTGGGGACTGAGCTTGTTCCAAAACTTCAAGCGCCCTCAGAATCTGGAGATCTGTAGGCCAAGTTTGCTCGAAAGCTCCCTCCGGGCCCCATGCATGAAGTGCAATTTCTCGTTCTAGTTGATATTTTATAAACCTACGTGCAATCTCTAAGTCAGACCTCTCCAACATAGCCTCATTATCCCTTAATAAATCTTTGTAAAAGAGTTCTAGCTCTGAATTTTTTAATTGCAATCGACTAAGTATAGCTGGATTTTCCTGGACATGTCTGACGGCATAGTTAAATAGACCAGCCGTAAATGAACCTGACAATTGAATCCTATGTAAAGCTTCTTCTTCACTCAAAGAAAGAGTGTCTTGTAACACAGAGATATCAGGAGTGATACCTCCTCCTCCATAAAGCTTTCGTCCTCCGACAGACTTCAAGAGTGGTCGACCATTCAAGTCATCCACCCTCACCACTCGACCATTCAACGACAATTTAGATGACCCCGAACTTATTAGTTCTAATTTCTCCTCTGAATCCATATGAATAGAACGACCCATCGGAGTATACCAACGAGCTGTAGTGAGTCTCAGAACATCACCACCGCTCAATTTATAAAGAGTTTGAACAGAGCCTTTACCGTAAGTACGGCTTCCAATTATCAGAGCTCGGTCATGGTCCTGCAGAGCTCCTGCAACAATTTCTGACGAACTAGCGCTATTTCCATTGACTAATATCACTAAAGGAAGATCAGCATTTGACTCGACGGTAATAGATTCGATACGCTCCTTTATATCGGAATTTCTTCCCTTGGTCTCCAAAATAGTTAACCGATCTTTCAGGAAAAGGTCAGTCACAGCTACGCCTTCTGCCAGAAGTCCTCCGGGATTATCTCGGAGATCGATAATCAACGATTTCATTCCCTGTCCGCGCAAGGATTCAACAGCTTCTTCCACTTCTCTGCCCGAAGTCTCACTGAAAACTTGCAAAGGAATATAGCCGACTGATCCCTCCAACAACTTCGTAAATGGAACCGAGCGTAATTCAATTATTGATCTTGTAAGTCGGAATGGGATTGGCTTGTCGGCACCTGGCCGATAGATAGTCAAATTGACATCAGTTCCTTCCCTTCCTCGTAAGCCATCTGCCACTTGGTCGGAGTCCCAATTTTTAGCGGAAACGCCTTCTATCGAAAGAATTCTATCTCCCGGACGGATTCCTGATCTCAGGGCCGGGCCACCTGGGATGGAAGTAATAACAGTCACAAGACTGTCACGTTTGAGGATCTCTAAACCTACACCACCGTAATCGGCTTCTGTCCCTGCCTGAAGGCTAAAGCTTTCCCAAGCTCGATTATCTATAAATGAGGTATAAGGGTCATCTAACCCATTCACCAAAGCCTCTATAGCCGAATTGACTAATTCTGACTGATCAACCGAGTCAACAAACTGCTCAGTTATGTGATCCAAGACCTCTTCAATCACTCCAGTATCAACAACTCGAATTGTTCTCTCTACAGCTCCCTGGAAAAACCAATACGCGATGATAGCAGAAACCGCCATAACAGTAACTCGAGACACAAAACCAATTCTGGCCATACGGATTATCCAGTCTCCTTTTGATTCCAAGGTAAATCTAGCATGGATCTAACCTCTTAAATTCCAAACGTAGCTGGCATTTCTCTAATAAGAATTTCTCTAATTTTCAGGTGGATCGTTTCTGGATTTTCAGTTCCGTCTACTACTACTGCATTTTCCATCTTCCTTGAAATATCCAAGTAACCTGATCGGACTTTTTGCATGAAATCAACTCCTGACAATTCCAAGCGATCCTTCTTCTTCTTCGCCAATGCCAACCTCTCACGTGACAATTCTGCTGGGATATCCAGGACTATGTAAAGATCTGCGTTCAATCCAGCCGAGGCGAAATCATTCAACCTGCCCACCTCAGTTAAATCTAATCCTCTGGCATAGCCCTGGTAGGCCAAGGTAGACATAGAGAAACGATCAGTTAGAAAAATTTCCCCTCTGTCAAGAACTGGAATTGCTACTTCCTTGACGAAAACAGACCTCGCTGCCAAGTACAGCAGCAATTCTGTTTCAGGAGGAATATCCAGGTCCAAATTTTCTTGGACCACACTCCTAATAGCTTCCCCAGTCTTTGTGCCACCTGGCTCCCTAGCTACGGTGCACTTCAAATTTTTTGAAAAAAACCATTTGGAGAGCAAGTCGACCTGTGTAGTCTTTCCAGACCCGTCCATCCCTTCCAAAGCCAGGAAGAAGCCTCGATTTTCTCCTAGGAAGCTACGATCATTCACCGCTAGTAATGTTCCCTCCCAAGATGGGTGATCTGCTCCTCACCTCCGAGCCACCGGAGAGTATTCTTCAGTTTCCAATTTTGAATAAACAAATCATGCTCGGGATAGAGGCCTGGAGCACACTGAGGACTCTTGAAATAGAAAGATAACCACTCTTGGATTCCTCCTAGACCAGCTCGCCCAGCCAAATCCATAAAAATAGCCAAGTCCAACACAATCGGCGCCGCCAAGATTGAATCTTTACAGAGGAAATCGACCTTTATTTGCATCGGGTAATTGAGCCAACCAAAAATGTCTATGTTGTCCCAACCTTCTTTGTCGTCACCTCTGGGGGGATAGTAATTTATTCTTACTTTATGATAGATATCCCCATACAAATCAGGGTAAAGTTCCGGTTGTAGTATGTGATCGATAACGCCCAGCTTGGATTCTTCTTTTGTCTTAAAACTGGCAGGGTCATCCAAGACAGCGCCATCACGGTTGCCCAAGATATTAGTGCTGAACCATCCCTTTATTCCGAGCATACGTGCTTTAAATCCAGGAGCGAGGATGGTTTTCATTAAAGTCTGTCCAGTCTTGAAATCCTTCCCAGCTATCGGTATGCCCTTAAGTTGAGCATACTCTTCAAAGGCAGAGAAATCAGCTGACAAATTAGGGGCTCCATTTGCATAGGGGACCCCTTCTTTTAACGCAGCATATGCATAGAGCATACTCGGAGCAATTGATGCATCATTTGCTTCCATTCCTCTTTCGAAAGATTCCATGGTTTGGTGAGCTAATCCAGGACGCAGGAAAATTTCCGTGGAACCACACCAGACCATGACTAAGCGGTCACATCCATTCTTTTCCTTAAAAGAGCGAATATCGGCTCTTATCTGTTCTGCTATATCTCTCTTGTTCGATCCTGTTTTCTTATTAGGACCATCCAGACGTGTAACGTATTCGGTATCAAAAGCTGCAGACATAGGCTCAATCTTTATCATTTCATCCTTGACCAATGCTAAGTGTTCATTACTAAGCACACCCGCATTTACCGCGCTTTCGTAAGCATTGTCAGAGATGGGATCCCATCCCCCGAAAACAATCTGATCTAGTTCCGCCAAGCCAATGAAATCCTTAATCAGTGGAGATCGATTTTCTGTTCTTTGGCCCAACCTAATGGTATTCAATTGTGTCAAACTTCCAATCGGTTTCGCCAAGCCCTTACGGGCCAATAGCACACCCGCGATAGTGGTTGTAGCTACAGCACCCATCCCCGGAAGTAGAACCCCCAAACGGCCTTTTGCACTAGAAATCTCTGGCGTTTCTTGCAAAATAGTATCTCCTTGCTTTACGGAATTATCATTACTTAGGTATCTAACGGAACTCCCGCAGCCGCCCGATAAACCCAAACGATCCTTCGAATTGCTGTCCAATTGGTCAGTACAGCGAATACTACAATGATCGCACTTAATACAAAACCATTCCAGCTTAAACCAAACATTAGCGAACCTAAGCCCAGCAGAACTATTCTCTCAGCCCTCTGCATCAAACCAACTGTACAGTTCAATCCTAGGGTCTCTGCTTTTGCTCTGGTATAGCTGATCAGTAAAGATCCTGCCATTGCTAGGGCTATCATATAAATCATACCCATATTCAAAAGCGACATCTCATACTGATTATAAAGAGAGATCAAACCTAGATAAATCACAATTTCACTAATCCGGTCTAAAACCGAGTCGTAAAATGCTCCAAATTTAGACTGCATTCCTGACAGCCGAGCTACACGACCATCGAAAATATCGTGTGCGCCTCCTAGAAGTACCAGAGCACCTGCCGTTCGAACATGGTCAATACCATAGAAATAGCCCGCTACAATAGTTACCAGGAAGCCACTGGTAGTAATTACATTGGGATGTACTCTCTTCCTGACCAACCACTGTGTTAGAGGATCAATCACTGGATAAACCCACTCTCGGAGATCGTTTAGGTTTTTAATTTTTAGCCTTTACTCTTAAGGAAGGAGGATGCGGCTTTCTGCACCCACGGACATCCCAGATTGGATCGTCTGATTGACTTTGACCAAAACTTTATCGAAGTTTGCCTGAGCTGCAACAAGCCTCTGATAGCTGGCACTCGTTTGGAGGTGACTTAAAGACTCTTCATAGGTTTTCTTGACCGATTCGTCAGGTTCTGAGCCACTGCTTACTAAATCTTTGATCTGAAGTTCTATGCTCTCCAGTTTTGTTCTGATCTCGGCAACCTCTGTGTCTTCGTCCACAATAGAAATAGCTTGCTTTAAAACCTGATACTCCCCAGACTGACCAAGCAATCTACCCAAATCCATCGCAATTTCGCTGATTCTATCCATTTGTTTCCCTGTTAGATTGATTTATCACTTTTAATTATGCATCGACACAATTATTTATGTTAGAGATACCTCCCCCTAGGTTTGCTCTGCCGTTACCACCCGTTCGCGACCATTCAAGTCCCGGTGGATCATTACAGAACTGAACGTCTTCGTTGCTTCTATTTCAGAGACAACTTGCTCAGCTTGGCCCAAACCACACTCCAGGGCCAGAAGACCTCCCGGAGTCAAATTATTAGGCGCCCCAATAATTATTTTTCTCATTATTTCCATGCCTGCTTTCCCTCCAAAGAGAGCTTCTGTTGGCTCCCATTCCAGCACTTCTGGCTGAAGTAGCATAGTTTCATCATCCGGAATGTAGGGAGGGTTAGAGACAATTATCTGAAACTTCTCATCCGACTTGACCACCTCAAACAATGACCCAGAACGGAATTCCATGAGATGCTCCACCCCATTCTGCTTAGCATTGATTCTTGCCACAGCGAGAGCATCATTTTTCACGTCAGTTGCCACTACCTTCGAGCACTTACCTTCCAACGCCAGAGAAATTCCAATCGCGCCGGAGCCCGTCCCCAAGTCTAAAACGTTCTCCATGCCTTCTTTTTGCTCGGATCCCCAAGCCAGAACAGTTTCCACCAAAATTTCCGTCTCTTGACGTGGAATCAATACACGACGATCCGTCAACAAGTCTAGCTCTCTAAATGCTGTATTCCCTAGTATATATTGTAAAGGTTCCCGAGCAGCTCTACGTAGCAACAATGATTTAAAAGTAGACTTTTCGGTCAAGCTAAGTAAACGATCATACTGCAAATATAGCTGAAGTCGATTCATGTCCAGGGCTCCCGCCAACAGCCATTCCGCATCTAATCGAGCATTCTCGACACCTTTGCTGTCAAGGTAGTCAGCACTCCAAAAGATCATCCGTTTAATCGACCAAGATTCACCATTGGTACCCTCATTCACGTCAGCAACTTCCACAACAATACCATCTCAAAAGTCTGACTCCTCCCGAAGACGCTCCTCTTGGTCCGCTGACTTCAGGACAGTTATTAGTTCTGTGAGATCCCCGTCCAGCACTTGGTCCAGTGAATAAATAGTCAATTTTACACGATGGTCGGTGACCCGGTTCTGCGGGAAATTATACGTTCGGATTTTTGCGGATCTGTCTCCAGTTCCAACCTGCGCCTTACGTTGCTGTGACCTTTCAGCTTCTTGCCTAGCTATTGATTGATCTAACAATCTACTCCTCAGTACTTTGAGGGCCTTAGCTTTGTTTTTATGCTGTGATTTTTCATCCTGGCAGGAAACGACCAAACCTGTAGGTATATGCGTTAATCGTACAGCAGAATCTGTCGTATTCACCGACTGTCCTCCCGGACCTGAAGATCTAAAAACATCTATACGTAGATCATTCGGATCAATTTTGACATCGACCTCATCAGCTTCTGGAAGAACTGCGACCGTGGCGGCTGAAGTGTGGATTCTGCCCTGGCTCTCAGTCTCTGGAACCCGCTGGACTCTGTGTACACCACTCTCAAAACGAAGTTTTCCATACACTCCTTTCCCACGTACTGTAAATATGGCTTCCTTTACTGATCCAGGAATGCCCTCTGAAATACTGAGAAACTCGACAGTCCAACCCTCTCGTTCAGCCACTCTCTGGTACATCCGAACAAGGTCTTTCGCAAAAAGTCCTGCCTCATCCCCACCTGTTCCTGCACGCACTTCTATGACTGATGCTTTGCGGTCCAAGGGGTCTTTAGGTACCAGAAGTTGTTGTGCTTCCGAAGATAGGTCTGCAATACTGCTAGTAAGTTCACCTATCTCTTCTAAGGCCAAATCTATAAATTCTTGGTCCTCGTTATCTTCCAACAATTGCTGAG
>Ga0114993_10006989_pt1 | contig 10506 bp, 8 predicted proteins | sample ArcticOcean_MG_C_FD_87042 | JGI IMG/M metagenome (GOLD analysis project Ga0114993, IMG submission 87042) | Marine microbial communities from western Arctic Ocean - ArcticOcean_MG_CB2_150 | ecosystem: Environmental > Aquatic > Marine > Oceanic | place: Arctic Ocean: Canada Basin | collected...
CAGGGATCTCTTGCGGGCCGAGCGCTACGAGCAGGCCCTCGATCTGCTCGTCGTGCGAGAGCGGGCCGAGCCGGATGACACCGAGGCCCGATTTCTCCAGGGGGTGGCGCTGGTCGAGCTCGGGCGGAATGACGAGGCGCTGGGAGTCTTCGAGCGACTGACCCAGGACCACCCGGAACTCCCCGAGCCCTACAACAACCTGGCGGTGCTCTATGCGGCGCGGGGCGACCACGACGGCGCCCGCGACGCGCTGCTGCGGGCCATCAGCACCCATCCCAGTTATGCGACCGCCCATGAGAATCTGGGTGACATCTAAGCCGAAATGGCCGGGATCGCCTACGACAGAGCGTTGCAACTCGACGAGGGGAACGACGCCGCTCGTGCCAAGCTGGGGTTGATCCGCGACGTGTTCCCGGGCCGGCCGCTGCGAGGCGTGCCGGCGCCCCCCGCGACGGCACGCGCCGGACGTCCACCCGCCCCCGCCGCGGCGCCAGCCCCCGCGCCGATTCTGGCGTCGATCTCGACGGACGAGCGCGCCGCCATCCTCGGCACCCTGCGGAGCTGGGCACAGGCCTGGTCGAGCCGTGACGTCGCGCGTTATCTCGGCTTCTACGCGGCGGGGTTCACACCCGTCGACGGGAGCTTACGGGCCGAATGGGCGCAGCGTCGCCGGGTGCGCCTCGGAGGTCAACGCGTCATCGAGGTGACCCTGAGCGACCTGGACGTCGGGCTGAGCGACTCCGGCGAGGTCCAGGTGACGTTCACCCAGGAGTACCGGTCCGACACCTTTCAGGACCGGATGCGGAAGCGCGTGACTCTGGACGCACGCCGCGACGAGTGGAAGATCACACGTGAGCAACCCGCACCCTGACCCGCGACGGCGGATACGAAGGTGCGCGGTCTTTGTGACCGCGGCGCTGACGCTTGCCGGTGGGCCAATCGTGGCCACGAGCAGCACCAGAAGCCAGGGCGTGAGCCTCCCGCCACCTGGACACCTGCCCGCGAATCTCCTGAAGCTCTCCGCGCGTCAGGCCAACGTGCTGGTCGTGGATCTCGCCCGGTCGCGCCTGTATGTGTTCGCGCGCCTCGACGGCCGACTGCGCCTGATGCGGGATCGCTACGTGAGCACCGGTCGCAACGGTGCCGCCAAGCGCAGTGAGGGAGACCAGCGCACGCCCGTGGGCGTGTATTTCACCACCGGACGCATCTCCGCCGCGGAGCTGCCCGACCAGTACGGCACCGGCGCCCTCCCGGTGAACTATCCCAACGAGTGGGACCTGCGACACGGACGCACCGGCTACGGGATCTGGATCCACGGGATGCCCGGTGACAGCGCCGCGCGCGCGCCGCGGGCGAGCGACGGGTGCATCGTGCTGTCCAACAACGACATGAGCCACCTCTGGGAACTGGTCGGGGACGCGGAGACTCCCGTGATCATTGCCGACGGGCTCCGCTGGGTCAGCCCGGACCACATGACTGGTCGGGCCGACGAGGTCGAGGCGGCCATCCTCAGGTGGGTGACGGACTGGCAGGGACTCGACCACGAGGCCTACGCAGGTCACTACGCGCGGGAGCTACGCGTGGACGCGCTCGTCCGCTCACTGGGTCAGCCAACTCGAACATCGTGTGACGGTGTGCCTCGGCTCCGCAGCGAGGACCGACCCAGGCTCGCCGACGAGCGGCTGATCGGCACCTACACGCGGTGCCTCCGGGTCGGCATCGAGGATTTCAGCATATTCGCCTATCCCGGCGAATCCGACACGGTGATGGTCACCTTCGATCACGACCCTCCCGGCAGCGGCCTGTTTGGTCCCGTCCACATGCGCCAGTTCTGGAAACTGGAGGCGGACGGGCGCTGGCGTATCGTGTTCGAGGGCCCCGTGCTGCCAGGGCCGGATCAGCTGCGGGGAATCCCCTACTCCGCCCGTACCGGCTTCGCCCAGCTCGTTCGCTAGGAGGCCTTTCCGGCTCGAAGTGCGAAAAAGGCAGCAGCGGGCCTGCAGGGGCGGAGCCTTGCAGCCGAAACAGATAGAGGAACGCCTGCGGGTCAGGCCTCGGACGACTGTGTGTGTGCCGGCAAGTATGACGACATCCGTCAGGGCATCCCCGACCTGGAGACGGCGTCGGAGCTCATCTTTCCAGGTCTGTGCCCGAGTGACGCTCGTCGGCGCGCTCTGGCTCACGGGGTGCGGGCTCGACTCACCGCCCCCGGCAGTCACCGATGCGGGAGCGGTCACAGACGCTTCAGAGCGGGGCTCACCGGGCATTCGGCTCGAACGGATGGAGGCAGATCGTGTGGACCCGGCGCCCGAATTCCGAAACCCGTTCCGCTTCGGCGCCGTCACGAGCCCGCCGCCCAGTGCTCCGCCCATGGCGCCACCGGTCACCGGAGGCGCCGCGCCTGGCGGGCCGGTGCCGGCGCCACCGCGTGCGGCGCCACCGCCTGCGCCACCCGCTGGCCGCCCCCTCGTGTTCATGGGGTTTGTGGAGAGCCCTGGCATCACCGGCCGCGTCGTGGTGCTGACCGATGGAGAGACGGTGTTCTACGGTCGCGAGGGTGAAGTCGTCGACGGGCGATACCGCATTGTCGCTCTCGGACGCGAGACGGTCGACATTGAACGAATCGACGGGCAGGGGCGACAGACCCTGAGGTTGCCCGGCGAATGAGCAGCGCGTTATGAGCTTCCGACAGCATGTCCCCATCGGTTCGCGGTCCATCTGGCCGACGCTGGTCCTGCTGGCCGTGGTCGTCACCACCGTGGGGTGCGCGAGTGCGGCCCGGCGGGCGCAGCAGAGCGCGAGAGCTGGCGACTGGGAGACGGCGGTCGAATACTACCAGCGCGCGCTCCAGGATTCGCCCGACCGACCGGAATATCGCATTGCGCTCGAACGTGCCCTGCTCAACGCGTCGCGGGAGCACATCGCGGCAGGGCGCGCCTTCGAGGCGGCAGACGAACTGTCAGCGGCGATAACAGAGTTTCGGCGAGCCTCCGAGCTCGACCCCTCGAACAGTGAGGTGTCGGCGCGCGGCGCCGCGCTGGAGCAAACCATTCGCCAGCGGATCGAAGCGGCTCGGCCACGGCCGCCGATCGAGGCGATGCGCGCGCAGGCACGACGCACGGGCGCGCCACCGCTGCTGAACCCGGCGTCGCGCGACCCGCTGGTCTTCGAGTTCAGGGAAGTCGGTCTGCAGGACGTCCTCGACTTTGTCGGCGATATCACCGGCATCAACGTGACCTATGACGACGAGTTCCAGGACCGACAGGTCACCATCAGCATCGACGGCATGACGCTCGAGGAAACGCTCGACCACATCCTGTCGACGAATCAGTCGTTCTACAAGGTCCTGAATCCTCGGACGATCATCGTCGTGGCCGAGACCGTAGCGAAGCGGACGCAATACGACGAGCAGGTGATTCAGACCTTCTACGTCTCCCACGCCGATGTGGCGGAGCTGTCACAACTGCTGGCCCAGATCGTCCGGACACCGCAGATGGCGGTGCAGCCCTCGATCATCCCGAGCGCGCTCAGCAACACGATCACGGTGCGCGCGACCGCACCGGTCGTCGCGATCATCGAGCAGGTGATCGCCGCCAATGACAAACCACGGGCGGAGATCATCATCGACGTCGAGATCCTGGAGGTAAACCGGGAGCGGGCAAAGCGATACGGGCTGAACCTGACCGACTACGCCCTTGGCGCCGTATTCGCGCCCGAAGTCGCGCCACCCAACGAGGCGATTGCGCCGTCCGGTATCGGCTCGGGTCCACCGTTCAACCTCAACACGGTGTCGCAGGGTATCAGCACCTCTGATTTCTATCTGGGCGTGCCGGCCGCCGTCGTGCGCTTCCTCGAGTCCGATTCGCACACAAAGCTGGTGGCGAAGCCGCAGCTGCGGGGACAAGAGGGGCAGGTAATGACCCTCAACCTGGGCGAGGACATTCCGGTCCCATCGACCGCCTTCACGCCGATTGCCGGCGGCGGCGCGGCCGTCAACCCCTTGACCTCGTTCAACTACCGCCCTGTGGGGGTCATCATAGAGATGACCCCGCGGGTGACCTACGAGAACGAGATCATCCTCGACCTGATTGTCGAGAACAGCACGCTGGGCGCCAACATCGACGTCGCCGGCACCTCCCTTCCCACGTTCGGCTCGCGGAGGGTCGTGACGCGGCTACGACTCCGCGACGGCGAATCGAATCTGCTGGCCGGCCTGCTGCGGGAAGAGGAACGGCAGACGCAGCGTGGGTTCCCCGGCGTCCGGGGAATACCGCTGCTCCGGTCGCTGTTTGGCGACAACGACGAAGCGGTCCGTCAGACCGACATCGTGATGCTGCTGACACCACGGATCGTGCGCACGCACGAGCTGACCCAACGCGACATCGACCCGATGTTCATCGGGACCCAGGCCAACTTCGCGCTGACGGGAACACCCCCGCGCATCGCCGTTGAACCGGAGGCCGATGAGCTGCCGGCGCCGCCGGACGCGGTCGACCCGCTCGGCGCCGCGGACGCGCCGACGAGCCCGTTGCCGCTGAGCCCCGTTCCGGCTCCGTCGGCCGGCACGGCGACGACACCGGGGGCCCCAACGTCACTTCCCGCTGAGCCGGAACCGGATGCCGAGCCGGAACCGGAACCGGATGCTGAGCCTGCGATACCGCCGGCGCCGACCGACCCGGCTCCCCAGGCCGGAACGGGTCCGCGAAGCCCCGGGCCTCAGAACGCGGTCAATGCTGCCGCAGACAGCGGTGGCGCCTCTCGAGTGCCGCGGCCTGTGCCGCTCAAGCTCACGCGCTGGCTCATCGGTCAGCCGCCAGAGGCGCGCCGGGCGGGCCCGCCACTCGATGCTGTCGGCGGTCTGCTGTTCACGCTCGATCTGCTCGAGGAGCCGCCGCCAGCGGGCAATCGTGAGAACGACTGAGACCTTAGGGCTCGGGTAGGAGCAGGCGGGCCCACTACTGCGGGCTGGTGGACCCCGAGTCACTGTCCGGCTGGGCCGTGGGCGCCACGGCGCCGAACGCCAGCGGACGCGCGGTCCCGCCCTGCGTTTCTTCGCTTTCCGAACTGGTCTGGACAGGCACAATCATGCCCGGAGTCAACGCCCCCCGGGGCGGTGCCACGGGCGGAGTGGTGGCTTGGGCTCCCGGGGCCGGCGGCGGCTCCTCAGTTGCGGCCTGGGCCTGCGCTGCCTGGAAGAGCGCGATCCGGTCCCTCGCCTGAGCTTGTACCAGAGGATCCAACTCGACGGAGCGCGGCGGGGCTCCGGGACCGCGCCCCCTCGACGCGGGCTGAGGGACTGCCCGCTGGGCCGCTCGTGCGACCGGCGACCTCGCCCGCACGCCTCCGCTCGAGGCCAGTATGACGACCCGATCGAAGCGCGAGCCGCCCGGAACGTGGGTCCCGCTCGGCCTGGCCACATAACCGGCCGCGGCCCGCAGGAGGATGCGCAGGGCGTCAGATTCCGGCACGTCGACCAGTTGCAGCGTCACGGGCGAGCCGGTCAACTGATCCGCGTCGACAAACGTGGTGCCACCGATGCGGGACCACTCGGCCAGGATCTCGCTGACCGGCACACTCGTCGCGGTGATCGTGACGCGCCCCCGATCGAGCGACAACTCGAGATCGTCCGCCACAGCCGGCTGGGCGACCACCACCGCGGCCAGTAGAACCAGGACTCGCGCGCTGCGCCGAGGCACCATCATCAGTGTCTACTCCTGGGCCCAGTATACGCTTGAACGAGAGAGGGACACACCAGCCGCCACGCGACCTGGCCCCCGTCAGCCACCACCCCGGGTTGGCTCAGCGGAGGCCTTCGACGAGGTAGAGCTCGGAGAGCCGTTGGAGATGGCACCGCCCGGCCCTCGGCCCCGCCGATTGGATAGATCATCGGGGGTTCGCTGGAAGAGCTGAACTCGAGCTGTGTGGGGGCATTCGCCGCGCCTCGGATGACGGCGAGCTCCGACCCGTCTGGCCGCGCGAGATCATCGCGGTCGACGCACGACAACCGGGTCTGGGCCGGCGAGCTCGTAGACGACGAGTGGACCAGCCGAGGTGGCCACCGGGAGATCGAGCCGTTGCTCGGTGATGAGGAAGTCGATCGCGTACTGCCCCGCCAGGCCCCTGGCATGCTCCACGGTAAGCGCCTCGAAGTCACCGATGTCGTCGATCCGCCGGGCCACCCGGCCGGCGATGTCCGACGAGTAGATCGCCAGGGCGCTGTCCTTGATCAGCTCCAGGTAGACATCGCGCCCGCTGGCGGCCCGCACGCTCACGCCGTAGCGGGGGGCATGGACAGGGTCCGCCAGGAAATGGGTGCCGACCGGCTGGGTCGCGGCCCACCGCATCAACTCGGTCCAGTCGCTGTCGGCCAACCCTACCTGAACGATCGGTCGCTCCGGGCGCTCGACGAAGCCACGATAGCCGCCACGCGTGAGGGCCAGCGCGATGGCCAGGGCAACCAACGCCCGCCGCGGCACGACGGGGGCGGGCGGCACCGTCGGCCGCAGCCCGCGCGGCCCCTCGAACAGCACCCCCGCAAGCAGCACCATTCCGACCGCGTCGATCAGCCAGAAGACGCGGTTGACCTGCAGTTGTACCGCCAGGGCGACCCCGGCATACGAAAACGGCGCCGACACGACAAACACGGCCAGCAGCAGGCCACACCCCGCAACGAGGGCCCCCTCCCGCTCGGAGGTCTGCCCGAGCGAGCGGCGATACCGGTAGAGGGCGAAGACGAAGGCCGTGATGGCCAGGTTGGTGAGCCAGGCCACCAGCGGCCAGTCACTCGTCACGAGGTAGCCCTTGGTCGCGAGCACACGCAGCCAGGTGGCGTCCATGACCACGAGCTGGTCGCGCAGTGAATCGCCGAGGGTCAAGACGACGCCCACAACCGCGACGACCGCGCCAGCGAGCACTGTTCGCGGCGCGATCCCGCCACCGAGGATCATGGCGCCACCGACCAGAACGGCGAACCAGCACCCGATCGTTGGGTGCACGAGCACCGTCAGGCCAACGACCACCAGCGCCCACCGGGTGCGGCCCGACAGATACAACGCCGTGGCCGACAGGCCCATCGCGAAGGCGAGCATGCGCGGATGGAAGTAGCCTTCCACCGAATTGGCGCTGGTGTAGGGAATCTGGTGACGGGCCGTCATCAAGAAGAGCAGGCCGCCGACCGCCCACCAGGTGCGGTACACCGCCCGACCGATGCCGATGATCGCCGCATACAGCAGGAGCAGCGTGAGGACATGTGCCGCCAGAAACGCCACCGGCAGTGAAAGCCCGGTCAGCCGCACGAGCGGGGCGAACCAGTCGTCAAAGAAGAGAAACCGGTCCTGCGCGGCAATCAGTTCGTCGTCGTGGGGAAAGAGCGCCGGATCCATCTGGTCGAGCACGACCGGGATGTAGAACGCCTGGTCGGAGACACCATAGTGGTAGCCGCCCGAATTGAGCGTGAGGAGCGCGCAAAACCCGAGTGCGCCGGCGGCAAGCAGCAGGGCTGGCTGGAGCGGCCCTGAAAGGCCTCCACCTGCCACGGGTCGGCGGCCCTGAAGGGCCTGGGCGCTGATCACGGTGTGCGGCGTGTCGGCGGCCCTGAAGGGCCTTGCTACACGGTCCCTTTGATGCGGAGGCCCTCGTCCTGGATGGTCTTGTTCAGCAGACTGGCGCACGCGTAGAGCGCGCGCAGGGTCGGCACCTCGACACCGGTGATCTCGGCCAGCTCGACGACGACCCCCAGCATGCCGTCGATCTCGAGCGGCTTGCCCGCCTCCACGTCCTGCAGCATCGAGGTCTTGTGCTTCCCGACACCCTCGGCGCCGGCGATTCTGCGCTCCATCGGCACCCGGAACCGGGCGCCCAGACGCTCGGCGACCACCTGTGCCTCGGTCATCATCGTCGCGGCGAGCTGGCGGGTCAGCGGAAACTGACAGATATCGACCAGGGTCGAGTGCGTGAGCGCGCTGATCGGATTGAAGGTGAGGTTGCCCCAGAGCTTCAACCAGATCTCGGACCGGATGTCGTCGAGGACCCGCGCCTTGAGGCCGGCCTCCTCCAACAGGCCGGAGACGGTCCGCGCCCGTGCCGAGTCGCTGCCATCGAGCTCGCCGACCGGGAACTTGTTGCCCTCGATGAGCCGGATGACCCCCGGTCTGGCGATGGTGGCGGCCGGATAGGCGATGCATCCGAGGATGCGGTCCGGGTCGATGGCGTTGAAGAGCACGCCCCCTGGATCCACCGTCTCGACCACCCGGTCGGCATAGTCCCCGCCAAGCTTCTGAAAGTACCACCAGGGAATACCGTTCTGCAGCGTTACCAGAACGGTGTCGGGACCGATCAGGGCCGGCAGTTCATCGACAACCGCCACGATCTGGTGCGCCTTGAGCGCCAGCAGGACGACGTCCTGCGCACCCAGGTCGGCGATGCGATCCGTCGCCTGGATGTTGGCGGCCACCAGTTCCTGCTCGGCCTCGACCAACGTCAAGCCCTGCGCCTTGATCGCGGCCAGATGCGGTCCGCGCGCGATCGCCGACACCTCGTGTCCCGCGTGCGCCAGCCGCACCGCCAGGTAGCCGCCGATCGCCCCTGCCCCGACCACGCATAGCTTCATCGGTTTCGCTTCCAAAGTCCCTAGACCGCCCCGTCGGCCTTGGCCGCGGCGATCGCCTGCTCGTCCATGCCCAGCACCTCGCGGAGGATCTCGTCGGTGTGCTCACCGAGGAGTGGCGACCGTTCCACGTCGGCTGGCGAGTCGGACAGCTTGATCGGGTTGCCCACGCTCAGATACGGACCGCGGGTGGGATGGTCGACTTCCACGACGGTGCCGGTCGCCCGCAGCGAAGGCTCGGCTGCCAGCTCTTTCATCGAGAGCACCGGGCCGCACGGGATGTTCAGGGGGTTCAGCGTCTCCATGACCTCGAACTTGGTTCGCGTCTGGGTCCAGCGCTCGATCTCATTGAACATCTTGTCGATCTTCGAGAGTCGCGCCTTCGGCGTATTCCACTCGGGGTCCTGCAGCCAGTCCTCGTGACCGATCACCCTCGCCAGCCCGTCGAACGCGGCCGCCTGCGCAATCACGTAGGTATAGGCGTCGGGGTCGGTCTCCCAGCCTTTGCACTTGACGATCCAGCCCGGCTGCCCGCCGCCCGAGGCGTTCCCGGCCCGTGGGGTCGCCTCGCCGAACGTGCCGTTCGGGTACTGCGGGTACTCCTCGAGCGGACCGTGCGCCAGCCGCTGCTGGTCCCGCAGCTTCACCCGGCACAGGTTGAGCACGCCGTCCTGCATGGCGCAGACGACCCGCTGCCCACGACCGCTCTTCTCGCGTTGAAAAAGCGCCGTGACGATGCCAAGGGCGAGATGCAGCCCGGTGCCAGAGTCGCCGATCTGCGCGCCGGTGACCACCGGGGGTCCTGCCGGGAACCCTGTCGTGCTGGCGCCGCCACCGGTGCACTGGGCGACGTTTTCGTAGACCTTGCAATCTTCGTAGGGACCGGGACCGAAACCTTTGATCGACGCGTAGATGATGCGGGGGTTGATCTCCTGGATGCGCTCCCACGAGAACCCCATCCGATCGAGCACCGGGCGCGAAGTTCTCGGCGATCACGTCGCAGGTCTCGATGAGCCTGGTGAAAATCGCCTTGCCTCCCTCGTGCTTCGTGTTCAGTGTGATGCTGCGCTTGTTGTGGTTCAGCATCGTGAAATACAGGCTGTCGACATCGGGGATGTCCCGCAGCTGGCTGCGCGTGGCATCCCCCTTGCCGGGACGCTCGACCTTGATGACGTCGGCACCGAACCAGGCCAGCAACTGGGTGCAGGTCGGGCCGGACTGGACGTGGGTCATGTCCAGGATGCGTACTCCCTCCAGGGCTTTCATGGCGATCTCCAGAGTGCTCCACAAGCCGTCTGGACCACGTTCTCAACCATCCCGTCAATCAGGCGGTGGCGTGGCCGCGAACCAGCGATGGCCGATCCATCGCGGCCCACATTATGGCATTTGCCCGTCACAGCACTCACGGACGGGGCCGGTCTCGTCGTGGACTGGGTGGTCGAGATGGTTCGGTTCGACGAGTCAGCGGTCCTGGAGCACGTGGCGGAGCGCGGTGACCTCGATCTGTCGCTGATGGCGCCGCTGGCGCGCTTGGTTGCCCGGCTCCATGGATCATCCCGCACCGACCGTGGACCTGTCAGTGGGGCAGATTCGGCCAGGTGGTGGCACCGGGGCGGGAGGCCACGCCAGCCGTCTTCTGGAGCTGCACCCACCCTGCCTTGCCGGACGGCGCCCAGCGCCTCGCGTCCGGCGCATGCACGGAGTGCCCTCGATGGGCGCCCTGCTCGCGACTCATGGCGGAACAGAGAGACCGCCAGGACGGTGCCGGGGCCGACGCCGACGGGACCGGTGGCAGGGAGGCGCCCCACGAGGTGTGCTTTTCCAGCGTCGTGTGACCAGAGGCTGTTACTCCCCTGGCCCCCTAGCGATCCGGGGTCACCCGGCTGCCCCACACCGGGCGG
>Ga0114993_10006990_pt1 | contig 10506 bp, 8 predicted proteins | sample ArcticOcean_MG_C_FD_87042 | JGI IMG/M metagenome (GOLD analysis project Ga0114993, IMG submission 87042) | Marine microbial communities from western Arctic Ocean - ArcticOcean_MG_CB2_150 | ecosystem: Environmental > Aquatic > Marine > Oceanic | place: Arctic Ocean: Canada Basin | collected...
GAGCGGGAGGTCTTCCGATAAATTTAACTCGTGGAGAGATAATCTTAAAAAAATATTATCACACATAGAAGCAAAAATTGATTTTCCAGATGAAGATCTACCCAAAAATATCATTGGTGAAATACAAAAGGTATCAAGTAATGTTTTAAGTGAAATAAAAAAAACTTTAAATGATCAAAGGGTCGGGGAGAGAATTAGAGAGGGATTTAAAATTGCAATTATTGGCCCCCCTAATTCAGGTAAATCCAGTTTGCTAAACTACCTTTCAAAGAGAGATGCGGCCATCGTATCGGAAATCGCTGGCACAACAAGAGATGTAATAGAAACTCACCTTAATCTTGATGGGTATCCAGTAATTGTTTCAGATACTGCAGGAATTAGGAGTTCAAAAAACGAAATTGAAAAAAAGGGAATAAAAATTGCTTTAAAAAGAGCTGAAGACGCCGATTTAAGGCTAGTCATTGTATCTGCAAAAAATGTTGATTTTACTCGCCTTTTAAAGAATCTATTAAATAAAAATGCAATTTTAGTGGTAAACAAATCTGATTTACTAAAAGGAAAGTTAAATAATGAATTTAAAAAATATGACCACGTATTAATATCTATTAAACAAGACTCAAATTTAAATAAACTAATTACAAAAATAAAAAGCAAACTAAAAAATAAATTTTCAACTAACGAGGATATTTTAATTACTAGAGAACGACATCGACAAAATTTGATTAACTGTGTTTATCATTTAGATAAATTCCAAAAGAAAAAATCAGTTCATGATTTTGATAAAGCTGCAGAAGATTTAAGAATGGCTTCAAGACACCTAGGAATGATTGTTGGCAAGGTGGATGTAGAGGAATTGTTAGGTAGTATTTTCAGCGATTTTTGCATAGGAAAGTAGCAAAAAAAAAACAGCAAATAGTTCAGTAAAATCAACGTTTTTTATAGTATCATTAATCTCTTATCTTGAAAATTAAACTATCACCTGTAAGTTAAATTTATGTACAAAGATTTAAGATTTGATGTTGTGGTTATAGGCGGAGGACACGCAGGTTGTGAAGCTGCTGCTGCTTCAGCTCGAATGGAAGTAAATACTGGTTTGTTCACTCATAAAATAGAAACCATAGGAGAGATGTCTTGTAACCCGGCGATAGGTGGTTTGGGGAAAGGACATCTTGTAAAAGAGATTGATGCACTAGATGGTTTGATGGGTGTTGTAGCTGATAAATCGGGAATACAATTTAGATTGTTAAACAGAAGTAGAGGACCAGCTGTGAGGGGTCCCAGAACTCAGTCAGATCGAATTTTATACAAGAAATATATGCAAAAAAACCTTCTAAGCTATTGTAATTTAAAGGTTTTTTCAGATCCTGTAATTGAGTTTATTTTTGATAAAAATAGAGTTGTCGGATTTAAAACAAGGTCAGGAAAAAAAATAAATTGTAAAAAAATGATTTTAACAACAGGAACTTTTCTAAACGGTTTAATTCATATCGGAAATGAAAGAACGCCGGCGGGCCGACATAATGAAAAACCATCTACAGGATTAAGTGAACAATTAGAAAAATTTAAAATAAAATTAGGAAGACTAAAAACTGGAACTCCTCCACGTTTAGACGGATCAACAATCAATTATAAAAACTTAGAAAAACAAGATGCCGACACAGATCCTGAATATTTTTCTTTTTTAACAAACAAAACTTATAATAAACAAATTGCTTGTAGTGTTACTTATACAAATAAAAAAGTTCACGAGATTATAAAAAAAAATTTGCTAAAGAGTGCTGTATACTCAGGAAGCATCAAGGGCGTTGGTCCAAGATACTGTCCCTCAATTGAGGATAAGATAGTGAAATTTTCTGATAAGACAAAACATCAAATTTTTTTAGAGCCTGAAGGATTAAACGACAGTACCGTCTATCCAAATGGCATTTCTACATCTTTGCCAGCTGATGTGCAGTCTGAAATATTAAGTAAAATCAATGGATTAGAACGTGTTCGAATAATAAGACCTGGATATGCTATAGAATATGATTATGTAGACCCTAGAGAACTCAAAAACTCATTAGAAACTAAAAAAATTAAATCACTTTATCTCGCAGGTCAAATTAATGGAACCACTGGCTATGAAGAAGCCGCCGCTCAAGGACTTATGGCTGGTGTTAACGCTGCTTTGGCTATTAAAAAACAAGAACCATTAGTACTAGATCGTGCCCAAGCGTACATTGGAGTTATGATAGATGACTTGGTTACAAAGGGTGTTGCTGAACCCTATAGAATGTTTACTTCTCGAGCCGAATATAGATTAAGTCTTCGTGCAGATAATGCAGATTCAAGATTAACTCAAATCGGAATAAATATTGGGTTAGTGGGAAATCACAGGTCAGATCTGTATACCAAAAAAATCAACAAAATTAATCATTTGTCTAATACTTTGAAAAGTCTTAAAATTTCACCCAATGAAGCTGCTAAATTTGGTATTAAAATAGCAAAAGATGGAGTCAAAAGATCTGCATTTGAAATATTATCAAGAGATAGTGTTAATTTTAATAAATTAAGAGATATTTGGAAAGAAATTCCTCTTGCCTCACCAAAAGAGGAGGAGCAGTTAGAAATTAGTGCACATTACTCTGGATATTTGGAAAAACAAGAAACAGACATTATAGCATTTAGAAAAGATGAAAATCTTCAAATACCTGAAGATATTGATTATAGCAACTTAAGTGGACTATCAAATGAAGTTAAAAGTAAATTTCAACAAATTAGACCAAAAACGTTAGGTCAAGCTCTTAGAATAGACGGAATTACGCCAGCAGCTGCCTATATATTGCTTTCTCATGTAAAAAAGTCTCCCAATAAGCTCAAAATAGCATAAATGGATAGAGATGAACAAATAAACACATTCAATAGATTAATTAAAGTTTCACGTGAAACAATTATAAGTTTAAAAACGTATGAAAATATTTTAATTGAAGCTAATAAAAACCTAAACTTAGTTGGCAATTCAACAATAAAGCAAATTTGGATAAGACATTTTTTAGATAGCGCTCAAGTAATTGATTTTATTGATAAAAATGATAAAGTAATTTTGGACATGGGATCTGGCGCTGGTTTTCCAGGATTAGTTATAGCCATATTAGCTAAGGATAGAAAAATTATGCTTAAAGTAGAATTAACTGAGAAAAGTCCTAAGAAAAAAATTTTTTTAAATGAGGTAATCAATAAACTTAAATTAAATGCAGCAGTGCTTGATGAAGATATTTTAAATAAAAAAGTTAAATTTGATAAAGATGTTTTTGTTGCCAGGGCATTTAAACCTTTAAATACAATTTTAGAACTTATTCACAATAATGCTCAAAATTGGAAAAAAATTATTATTTTTCTAGGAAAAACGGGTGATCAGCAGTTATTTCAAGCTTCTAATAATTGGGATATTAAGTATAAGCAAAGCATGAGTGTTACGAATAAAGATTCGAAAATAATAGAAATTAATAAATTATTTAAAAAATAAAATTGCAAAATACACAAATTATTTCAGTTATTAATCAAAAGGGTGGTGTGGGCAAAACTACCACTGTAATAAATTTAGCAACGGCTCTTGCATCCCAAAACAAAAAAATCCTAGTTATTGATTTAGATCCCCAAGGTAATGCGACAACAGGTTTAGGATCCTCTAATATAGATGGTTCAAACACAATTTACGATGTATTAAATGGCAATTGTGATTTTGTAGAAACAATCAAAGAAACAAAAATAGAAAATTTAAAATTGGTTTCTTCAAATGTAGATTTATCAGGATTAGAAGTAGAAACAGCAAATGAAAATAGAAGAGCCTTTTTATCAAAAGACAAAATAGATGTTTTCATCAATAGTTCTAAAAATAACTTTTCGTATATTTTTATTGATTGCCCTCCTTCGCTAAGCTTACTTACAGTTATGTCCTTGGTGGCAGCTAAGTCACTTATTGTGCCTCTACAAGCAGAATTTTTTGCTTTGGAAGGGTTAAGTCAGCTAATGAAAACAATTGATAGAATTAAAATTAAGTTAAATCCAAACTTGGCTCTAAGAGGAGTTTTACTCACAATGTTCGACAAAAGAAATAAACTATCTAGCCAAGTAGATTTTGAAGCAAGAAAATTTTTTAAAGAAAAAGTCTATCAAACTGTAATTCCAAGAAATGTAAGACTTTCAGAAGCCCCATCTCACGGCATACCTATTTTAATTTATGATAAATTCTGTGCTGGAAGTAAATCTTATTCTAGCTTTACAGAAGAATTTTTAAAACAAGAAAACATTATGGAAAGCGCTGCTTAATGATTGAAAGTAAATTTAAGAAAGGATTAGGTAGAGGTTTATCGTCGTTATTAGGTGACTCTTCATTAGGTGACTCTTCAAAAAAGCAAGAAACTAATAAAATTTCTATTAAAGATATTGAAAGGAATAAATTTCAACCACGAAAAAATTTTAATAAAGAAAATTTAGGAGATTTAACTAACTCAATAAAAGAACAAGGAGTTATCCAACCTATATTGGTAAGACCAAGCAAAAATACAAGCGGTAAATATGAAATTATTGCTGGAGAACGAAGATGGTTGGCTTCCCAAAATGCTGGTTTACATGAAATTCCTGTTGTGATTATCGAAGTTGATGATGTTAAATCATTAGAATTTGCAATAGTTGAAAACGTTCAAAGACAAGATCTTAATGCCATAGAAGAAGCAAAAGGGTATCAAAGATTAGTAGATGAATTTAATTATAATCACGAAAAATTATCTCAATTTATAGGTAAAAGTCGAAGTTATATTGCTAATTCTTTAAGACTATTAAATTTACCTGATGATATATTGTTAATGGTGGAGCAAGGTAACTTAACTGCTGGCCACGCTCGGTCTTTAATTGGTCTGCAAAATCCAATAGATATTGCAAAAAAAATTTTACAAAAAAAACTTTCTGTTAGACAATCAGAGGTGCTTGTTAGACAAATAAGATCTAAAAAATTTAAATTAGTTTCTAAAAAAGATACTAATATATTAGAGCTTCAAAATTCATTAGAAGGAAAAACGGGTTTATCTATATCGATTGATAATAAAAAAAATAATTCTGGACGAATTTCTTTTGAATATCAAAATATTGACCAATTAGATAAAATTATAGAAGCTATAAAGAATAATTATTAGCCCTACTGCATAATTCTGAAAAAAAATTAAAAAATATAATTTTTGATATTTGAGGTTTTTTTTTACATAAAAGTTCAGTTTGATTTATTTCACCAATTATTTCTTTCAATTCTATAGATTTCCATAAGGTTAATTGTTTTTTAACAATATTCTTTTCTTGCCAGAAAATAGGAGGTTTCGCATTATTTATTACACTTTCTAAGTTGTTTTTTTCTGAAGTTTGTTCTTTTAAATTAATTAGTCGCTGTACTTTATTGCTTAAAATTCTCAATAGAAAAATTTGATTAATTGCACCCGCATAAAACTCAGATAGCATTTTTTTAAATTGTGATATATTTCCACATAAGCATTCATTAATAAAAATATCTGATTTATATTCTCCAGAAAAATTAATTATATTCCTCAATTCATCAATTTCTATTTTTTTATTATAAAATGAAAATAATATGATTTTTTCAATTTCATTTTTTAAATTATTTCTATCATTGTTAGACTTTTCTACTAGTAAATTTAAAGACTCCCGTGATACTGAAATTTCGTTTTTTTTAAATTCAGATAATGCAATCGTATGTAAATCTCTTTCGTTATCTAAATAACATGGAACACATATAGCGTTTCCTCTTTTTTCAAACATCGCTCTTAATTTAGATTTCTTTTCTAGAATTCCAGAAAATATTATTAGAGTTATATTTTGGGGTAACTTTTCTAATATATTGGTTAAATTTTTTAATAATTTATCTGAACTGCCCTTTATTGTTATGATCTTACTGCTACTAAATAACGATCCTGAATAAATTGAGTTGTATAGATTTTCCTCATTAGCAAGAACTTCAGTTTCGTACATTGATAAAAATTCTGCCGTTTTGTTAGATAATTTTTTTATTGAATCAAAAATATCATTTTTTAATCCTTCGTTTTCGCCGTACAATAAAAATAAATTATAGTTTGAGAATTTTTTATTATTTTTTATTATTTCGTAACTTTTTATAATCACTGTGTTTTTATTTTTTCTGAAAGTTTAATCAACAAATTTTGGTATACTTTGCTCAGCAAGCCATCTATCGATCGGTTCTCTAACTTAACAGTATCAGAGTATTGTTCTTGAACTTTATAAGCAACAGATTGATTGTAATTTTCTTCAAGAATTTTAACTTCACTAAAAGATTCTGTAACAATTATTTTAGTATTGATAGTTATTTTGTATTCTAAAATTTTTCCCGCACTATTTTTTGAAGTTGATTTTTTTTCATTAGATACGCTAATTAAAAAATCAAGACTTTGTAAATTACCTTCCCCACTTTTCTTTTTGGATAGATTTTTTATATTTGAAAAAATTTTATTTCCTAATAATTTATTACCTTCTATTTGGTGTGTTCCAATATCAAATTCAATTTTTGCCTCGGCAAAAATTGGTTTATACCCACCACATCCAAAAAGATTCAGCGACATTATTAAAAATAAAGATATAAAAATTATTTTTTTCATTTTGTTGTTATTAAGTTTACTAGTTTATTTTTAATATAAATATTCTTAACTATTGAAGATTTTCCTATATGCTTTGCAACATTATCAACTTCTTTTGATTTTTTTATAATCATCATCTCTTCTGAATCTAATGGCATTTCTATCATACCTCTTTTTTTACCATTTACCTGAATTATTATTGTAACGTTTTCTTCTTTAAGTAGTGAAGCATCATATTCAGGCCAATAAATTTTTTTATTTATCTTTTCACAGCATTCATGCGCTAAATGTGGAGTAAGTGGCAACAGTAACATTATTATTTTTTCCCACTCATGTTTTAAAGTTTTGCCTGATGTTTTGTTATTATTAATATGATCACAAAATATATTATATATTTCATGTATATTGGCAATTACAACGTTATACTGAAAATTATCTAAATTGTTAGTTACATTGCAAACAGTTTTATTTACAGCTTTTTTTATTAAAATATCAGAATCTGAAGAAATCGATTCTTCTTTGTTCAAAATATCATAATTTAATTTCCAAATTTTTTGTATAAATTTAAACGATGCCGAAACGCCCTCCCGTGACCATTGCACGTCTCTTTCGGGTGGGCTATCCGATAACATAAACCATCTGATTGAGTCGGCCCCATACATATTAATCATTTCTTCTGGATCAATAGTGTTTCTTTTGGATTTAGACATTGACTCTGAGGGACCCACTAGTACTTTTTTTTTCTCCTTTTTAGTTACGAATTCTCCTGCGGAATTTTTTTCTATTTCATCTGGATATAACCATTTATTATTGTCATTTTTATAAGTTTCATGGCAAACCATTCCTTGGGTAAACAGACTTTCAAATGGTTCCTTGTAATTAAATATTTCATTATCAAAAGCTAATGCTCTCATAAAAAATCTCGAATAAAGTAAATGTAAAATTGCGTGTTCGACGCCCCCAATATATTGGTCTACAGGCATCCAATAATTAATATCTTCTATTTTATAACCATACTTTTCATATTTAGGAGAACAAAATCTTAAAAAATACCATGAAGAATCCACAAAAGTGTCAAGTGTATCGGTTTCTCTAATAACTTCTTCTCCCGAGGAAAGTTTAGAAAACTTCCAAGTGGGATGTTTTTCTAAAGGGTTTCCTTTTGTATTTAAGTCAACATCTTCTGGCAATAAGATTGGTAAATCTTTCTTATCAGCTGGTAGCGCCTCGCCTTTTTTATTATATACAATTGGAATAGGGCAGCCCCAATATCTTTGCCTTGAAACACCCCAGTCTTTAAGTCGAAATGTAATTTTTTTTTCTCCCAATTTTTTTTTTGTTATTACTTCTATTGCTTTTGCTATAGCTTCACTAACTTTAAGATTGTTCAAAAAATCTGAATTAAATAATATTCCATCTTCCGTATAAGCCTCATTATCAATTTTAAATTTTACAGGATCAGCTTTGCTAGGTTTTACAACGGGTAAAACTTTAAGTTTATATTTTTTGGCAAAATCTAAGTCTCTTTGATCATGTGCTGGACATCCAAATATAGCTCCAGTTCCATAATCCATTAAAACAAAATTAGCGATATAAATTGGCAAATTAGTTTTTTTTATAAAAGGATGTTGTGCAGATAAATTTGTATTATATCCAATTTTTTCAGCAACCGCTAAAGCTTCTTCTGTGGTTCCTGATTTTGAGCACTCGAATTTAAATTTTTGAAAATCTTTATTATTTTCAAAATTTTTGGTAATTGGGTGATCAATAGAAAGCGCAATAAAAGAGGCTCCAAATATTGTATCTGGTCGTGTTGTGAAAACTTTAATTTTTTCTTTTTTTTTGTCAATTTGAAAGTTTATCTCGCAACCAAAAGATTTTCCAATCCAGTTTCTTTGCATAAGTTTAACCTTATCAGGCCAATTTTTTAAATCTTTTAGTTCATCTAGCAAATCTTGAGAAAATTTTTTTATATTAAAAAACCATTGAGAAAGTTTTTTTCTTTCTACGGGAACACCTGACCGCCAACCTTTTCCATCAATTACTTGTTCATTAGCTAAAACTGTTTGCTCAGTTGGATCCCAATTAACATAAGTATCTTTTTTATAAACTAGATTTTTTTTAAATAGCTCTATAAAAAATTCTTGTTGATGTTTATAATAATCTGGCTCACAAGTAGATATTTCTCGATCCCAATCTAGAGACAGCCCCAGGAGTTTTAATTGTTTTTTCATTGTTTCAATATTCTTTTTAGTCCAATCTTTTGGATGTAGATTGTTTTCGCGTGCAGCATTTTCTGCAGGTAATCCAAAGGAGTCCCAACCCATTGGATGTAAAACATTAAATCCTTTAAGTTTTTTATATCGAGCCAACACATCCCCAATTGTATAATTTCGTACGTGCCCCATATGAATTTTACCTGAAGGATATGGAAACATTTCTAGGCAATAGAATTTTTTTCTTTTTTTATCTACAACAACATTATTAGTTTTTTCTTTTAACCAAAAATCTTGCCACTTTTTCTCGACTATTTTAATATTGTATCTTTCCATAGACAGTGAAAATTAAATTTTCATAGAGAGGAAAATTTATTATTATCTAATTTCTTAGCTTAGGTCTTTTCTTTTTATTTAACTTTTTCAATTCTTTTTCAAAGATAACTGCCTTTTTAAGTATAGCTACTTGTAGTTCGCTTTGTAGCACTGATGTTACTTTTTTCACTGTACACTCTTGCTGTGCATTACATTTTTTTTTATGAACTATTACCTTAAGTCCATCCGCTCTAACTTCATTTGTTAAAAACCTTATTGTAATTTTAAGAGACTCACTACTAGCAGCACCTTCGTTATACCAATCGGTAGTAATAATTCCTCCTGAATAATCTACATTTGCTAGTGGTAAAAAATCAAGAATTTCTAATGTGGCTCTCCACATTGGATTTGAACTTGCAAATTGATAACTTGTACCACCACCTTTTTTGTTTCCCATTAAGGTTATACCTTTACCTTCTTCCAGATTTTTCTTTACTCGTTCATCAGCGTTTGGAGAAACTTTTCTTGCATCTACTGGCTTGTAAATTCCGCAAGAGGCTAAAGAAATTACAACCATTCCAAAAACAAATAGCTTGCAGCCTCTTTTTATGTAATTTATATAATTCATAGCTTAAGCAATTGTAACATTAATCATTTAAGTAACAAAATTTCCACTAAAACTAGATAATAAACTAAAAAAATGCTTAATTTGCTCAGTTTTTACCATTTAAACTACAATGTTACATTTTTGCAACAATTGTAAAAAATATAGATATTTAATATTTTTTTTAATTAATACTCATCTAATTAATGTTATTTTCCCAGCATTCATATGAATAAATAAATAATAAAGGAGTAATTATGAATAAAATGACTAAATTCGGAGTGACTGCATTGTGCGGAACTTTGGCTTCTATAACTTCAGCTAGTGCTGGAGAAATGGGAGTAAGTGGCGGTGCAACTGCTACTTGGACTTCAAATTCGGGTACCGTTACTGGTAACCCTTTAGGTCTTGCGACTAATTTGACGTTCAGCGGAAGTGGTGAGTTAGATAACGGAACTACTTTCAAAATGTCTGTAACACACGATGATCAAAATAACTTTTCATCATCTGTTCTTAGCCTTACAACACCAAGTATGGGTTCTTTTGGAATCGATATGGGTGCTGGTGGTCAAGGTATAGATCGTTTAGATGACATGATGCCAACAGCTTGGGAAGAAACTACAGGTACCGGAACAGGTACAGGTATGCAAACCGTAGCTGGTGTTGGTGGATCAGGTAACATTGAATGGGCAATTCCAACTGGTTTTTTACCAGAAGGTACTTCATTACATGCGGC
>Ga0114993_10006991_pt1 | contig 10505 bp, 5 predicted proteins | sample ArcticOcean_MG_C_FD_87042 | JGI IMG/M metagenome (GOLD analysis project Ga0114993, IMG submission 87042) | Marine microbial communities from western Arctic Ocean - ArcticOcean_MG_CB2_150 | ecosystem: Environmental > Aquatic > Marine > Oceanic | place: Arctic Ocean: Canada Basin | collected...
GCGGCGACGCCGAACCCGGCGATCCCTGGAACGTTTTCGGTGCCTGCCCTCTGGCCGCGTTCTTGGCCGCCGCCACGTAGCATGGCGGGAAGATGTTCGCCGTCGCGGACGATCACCGCGCCGACCCCTTGGGGGCCACTGACTTTATGGGCAGCAAGCGTTAAAAAATCAACTCCAAGGTCTTGAAAATAAACGGGAATTTTTCCCGGAGCCTGGGCCGCATCACAGTGAATGAGACCCCCCCTTGCATGCGCCAGTTTGGCGGCCTCGGCCACTGGCTGAATCACCCCGGTTTCGTTGTTTGCGAGCATCAAAGAAACCGCCGCGCATTCCTTTGAAGCCAAAATCTGTTCCAAGGCGCCTAAATCCAACACCCCATCCCGATCAACCGGCGCGTGGATCACGGACGGGGTCATGGCCGCCGCCCCTTCGCGCACCGAGGGATGCTCCACCGACGAAACAACTACTGGACCGGTGTTGTGACCCCGGGCGGCGATTAGCGCCTGAGCATTGGCTTCGGTGCCACCGCTGGTGAAAATGACTTGGGCCGCCGTCGCCCCCACCATTGCGGCGACGCTGTCCCGGGCGCGATCGACTGTGGCCCGCGCCAATCTGCCAAGCCGATGCACAGACGACGGATTTCCGCCGGTGGCCATGGCCTCGGCCACAGCCGCAGCGACCGCCGGTTTAGCCGGCGACCCGGCATTAAAATCCAGATAGGTGGCGATGGGGCTCATGGTGTCGATGTGCCCTACTCCGCCGGTTCCATGACCGGCAGTGGCGCCGTCTGGGGCTGGGGCTGTGCCCGGAGTTGAGCAAATGGGCCGTCCAAAACGCTGCTGCTGCCCAAAACCCGCTTGTTGATCACATCGGCTAAGGACACCGAGGTCAAATACCGATGGATCTGATTGCCCAGCTCTTCCCACAGTTCATGGGTCAGGCATCGGCTTGTGTCGCTGAAACAGCCGATCTCGATCATCGGCTCATCCACCGCCTTTACAATCTCAGACACGCAGATGTCGCCGTCGTCCCGGGCCAGAACGTAGCCGCCCCCTGGGCCGCGAACGCTTTTGACAAGGCTAGAGCGGCGCAATTTGCCGAACAGCTGTTCCAAATACGACAGCGAAATTTCCTGGCGTTCCGCAATCACTGCCAACGCCACGGGCTTGCCGCCACTATTGATGGCCAGATCGGTCATCGCCATGACCGCGTAGCGGCCTTTAGTCCCCAACTTCATGCGAATTCCCCATCATTCTTTCGTAGTATCACCATCTAGATCTTTTACGTCGCCTTGCCAGGGTGGCAAAAGGCGCTGTTCTTGGTCGGATTGGCGGGCTTCAAGTTCCGTCACCTGAGCCTTCATGGCTTCCAGTTGATCCAACAGGCTTTCAATCACCCGCGCCACAGGATCGCTCACTTCTCCGAATTCCGCGCCATAGGCTTCGAACTTTGGCTGATCTCCGCGCCGCGCCTTGGCGATGCGGGCAGGATTGCCGACCACCGTGGCGCCTTCGGGAACATCGCGCAGGACCACCGCATTGGCGCCGACGCGGGCATTCGCCCCAACCGTGATGGGGCCCAAAACCTGTGCCCCAGAGCCAATGATGGCGGAATCGCCAATCGTCGGATGGCGCTTTTGGTCAACCTGGGCCGATGAACCCACCGCCGGGGCGATGCCGCCCAACGTGACCCCATGGTAAAGCGTCACGTTGTCGCGGATTTCAGACGTCTCGCCAATGACAACACCGGCTCCATGGTCAACAAAAAATCCCCTACCAATATTGGCCCCTGGGTGAATTTCCACCCCTGAAAAAAACCGCGCCAGATGCGAAATCACCTTCGCCAACAACCGCCAATCTGCGCGCCACAACCGATGGGTCAAACGATGGGCCAACACCGCGTGAAAACCTGGATAGGCCAGCCAAACCTCGGCGACAGACTTCACCGCTGGGTCGCGATCAAAAATCGCCTGGATGTCGCTGCGAACCGATTCAAACATCACTCAACTTCAAACCAATCAAATTTTCATTTGTCCGCACGGCGATCCTGAACCAAATCAAAAACCCACCGGGCGAAACCATGGTATAGGAGGCCTATCATCTTCCCGGCCCGGCGGCGCAAACAACTAGTGATCCAAATAAAGATACATGCCTGACTAATTTAGTCAAGTTTATCTGCACGGCTTTTTTAGGGGGAACATTGAGCCCCTGGCCCGATGGTTTGGGCTTAAAAGTATGGTCGGATTTCAACGTCCGGTGATTTGTAAAATGCGGCGCAATCTTAGCGCGCCAGCGAGGAGAGTATGCCCGATATAGTCATCAACGGCCCCGAAGGCCGCATCGAAGCGAGGTATCATCGCGCCCTCAACGACGACGCCCCCATCGCGTTGGTTTTGCATCCACATCCACGGTTCGGCGGGACCATGAACAACAAGGTGGTGTACAAAATTTTTCATTCGTTTGTGGACCGCGGATTTACGGTGTTGCGGTTTAATTTTCGCGGGATCGGGCGTAGCCAGGGAACCTTTGACAATGGCCAGGGGGAACTGGCGGATTCCGCTGCCGTCCTCGATTGGCTCCAGGCAATTCATCCTGGCGCCACCAATTGCTGGGTCACCGGATTTTCGTTTGGAGCATGGATTTCTATGCAGCTCCTGATGCGGCGCCCTGAAATCCATTCGTTCATTTCGGTTGCCCCGCCGGCCAACATCTATGACTTCAGCTTTTTGGCCCCATGCCCGTCATCGGGACTGATCCTGCAAGGGGCGACAGACGATGTGGTCCCGGAAGAAGAAGTGGGCAAGCTGGCCAACCGCCTGATTGACCAGCGTGGCCCCGGTATCGAGTACCACACGATACCCGGCGCCGGGCATTTTTTTGAAGGCAAATTGGACAAACTGACCGAAGTGATCGATTCCTATATCTCCACCAAATTGCCCGACTTAAAAAATATAAAAACCTTAGATTAAATAGCTTGTTACGAAAAGTTTATAAACCTAATTCTTAAGTTATACTCTCTAAAAATGAACGGCCAGAAATCAGAGTTTTTAAGGGTGCTGGAAGAGCGTCAGTTCGTCCACCAGAACACCAATCGCGACGGTCTGGGGGCGCTAACGGCTGCCGGGTCGGTGACCGGGTATATCGGCTTTGATTGCACGGCGCCTAGCCTCCACGTGGGCAGCCTGGTTCAGATCATGATGCTGCGCCACATGCAGCTGTGCGGCCACAAGCCCATCGTCTTGATGGGCGGCGGCACCACCAAAATCGGCGACCCCTCCGGCCGAGATGAAACTCGGCAAATGCTGGACGACGACGGCATTGCCGCCAATATGGCCGGGATCCGGCAGGTGTTCTCGCAATTTATGACCTTTGGCGATGGCCCGACGGACGCGGTGATGGTCAACAATGCGGACTGGCTGGACGACCTGGAATACATCCCGTTTTTGCGCGAATACGGATCCCACATGTCGGTGAACCGCATGATGGGGTTCGAAAGCGTCAAGCTGCGGCTGGATCGCCAACAGCCCCTGTCGTTCCTGGAATTCAACTACATGGTGCTCCAGGCCTATGATTTTTTGGAGCTCAACCGCCGCATGGATTGCGTCCTCCAGCTCGGCGGCTCTGACCAGTGGGGCAATATCGTCAGCGGCATCGAATTGGCCCGGCGGTTGGACGCCAAAACCTTGTATGGCCTGACCTCGCCATTGATCACTACATCGTCCGGGGCGAAGATGGGCAAGACAGCAACCGGGGCCGTATGGCTGGATGCCGGCCAAGTCACCCCATACGATTATTGGCAGTTTTGGCGCAGCGTCGACGACGCCGATGTGGGGCGGTTTTTACGGCTGTTCACCGATCTGCCCCTGGACGAAATCGCTCGATTAGAGGCCTTGGAGGGATCAGAGGTCAACGTGGCGAAAGTGATTTTGGCCACTCAAGCCACAACCCTTTGCCACGGCGCCGACACCGCCCAAGCTGCCGAAGGTACTGCGCACAAAACATTTGCCGATGGAGCGGCGGCCGAGGGCCTGCCAACGTTCCACCTCGACAACGAAAAATTGGCCGTGGGCATACCGTCGTTCGAAGTGGTTGTGGCCTCCGGCTTCGCGAAATCCAATGGCGAGGCCCGCAAGCTCATCCGGGGCGGCGGCGTGCGGATCAACGACGCGGTGGTCGGCGATGAATCCCAGGCCGTGACGCCGGATGACTTGGATGATCAGGGCAGGGTCAAATTGTCAGTTGGCAAAAAGCGCCATGCTCTTGGGACGACCGAACCGGATGAGGGCTAGTGTCCGGATGGAGGCTCGGGAGGTTCTTCTTCGACTTCTTCTTCCGGGGGTTTATTTTCGCCGGGGGCGTCGGGCACATCTTGCGGAATGCCACCGCCAAATCCGAAGATGATTCCGCGCAGGAACCCGGGCGTCAGGGCCGACAGCGGATTGACGATGACAACCGGGGCCGACATGCGCTCGGAGATTTGATAATTCAGAGCAAACGCGCCCTCTCCGATGATCAAATCTCCCAGCAAGGGAATCGCCCCCAACACCGAATTGATGGTGTAGGCAGGCACCAAGGTTCCCTGCAAGGCGATCAAATCCTGGGATCGACTGAACTGTCCCTCCACGGAGATTCCCAGGGCGGGTCCCCAGGCCCGGGATTGGCCCAGGGTGACCATGCCGCCCTCGGCTGTAAACGGCGCTTCGAAGCCGACAAATTGGATGCCGGCGCCTTGGAGCGAATCGCCAAGGCCGGTGAGCGACGCCACCGACAAAAACTGCGCCATGGCCGGAGCATCGATCAGGCGGAATTCATCCACTGTTGCCACGCCCACCATGGGGGCGCCGGGAATATCATGGTCAACCCGGGCGGCCAACGTCAGATTGCCCCCCGCTGCTCCATGGAACAGATCAAAAGTGCTGAGAAATTCTCCGGCATCGGGGGAGGTGATGACAATGTTCTGCTCCCCCGCCAGATCCGACAGCTTGACGGTCATGGGCGCCCCGTTGGGCAAAAGCCCCAAGGTATCCGCGGACCGCACCCGCCCAGCATTCAGACCAATCACCCCTTGCACATCCGAAACAATTTGATTGTTGCCGACAATCACCCGGTCGAAGGTCACGGAGATATCCAGGGCGTTGTCCAAGCCTTCTAAGGGGTCGAAAAGCCGGTCCATAAAGGGCCGCAAATCAAAACTGCCCCCCCGGATTGCCAGCAACAGCGCGCCGTTCTCCCCGGGGCTGACCGTAGCGGTCAGATTGTTTTCATCCAATACCAGGCGGGCGATGTTCAGCTGCTGCAGGGCCCCATCCGGAGCCAACTGCAACGACCCCGATGCCGCTAATCCTTCGGCGGAAACCGCAAACGATCTGATCTGAAAAGTCCCTGCGGCGTCCGGCCCCATGGTCAGTTGGGCCACACCATCAATGCCGGGTGGCTTCGACCACGACAGGCCGGTAATCCCCATGGCGGCTTCCTGGAGGTTAAGGCTCACCACCATTACGGTGGCACGACCCCCTACCGTTTGCACCTCGGCCGCCGCCGCCACCGGGCCAGAAAGCCAGGTTCCCGTGGACACCCCAAGCGCGTTACGGGCGGCATCATCCAGAACAGCGTTCAGGGCGATCCGAGAATCGCCGGGAACACCGCTCTCGGCAACCCATGAAAAGCCAAAGGGCAATTGGTTGACCACGGCGGTACCGGTGGCTCTCAACGCCGGATCGTAAACAAAGGCGCCCGAGGCCACCACGGTCGGGGCCTCGATTGAAAACGTCGGAATTTCGTAGACGCCAGTTTGAGTGCGGATCAAATCGAAACTGCCAGTGGCCGCCATACCCGCTGGCTTGGCCCAGGAGTCCACGGGCAGCGCCAACGCTGTCTGCGACAAATCCAAGGCCACCCCTGCCCGGGTAACGGTCCAGTCCGCCGCTTCGATTTCGGCACTGACCCCCATGAGGCCCAAAACCATGACGCCTGTACCAAATCCCAAGGCTTCGCGCTGAGCGTCGGAAACAACACCGCGCACTGACAGGCGGTTGTTAGGTTCGATGCCTGGGGTAAATCCGTGACGCAGCTCGATCTGCAAAGGCACACCGTTGATCGCCACATCCCCAGAAATCACCGCCGAATTTGCGTCAGCGCGCAGGGTGAGAGCACCCCGGGTAATGGTAAATCGACCTTCAGGATCCTCGAAGGAAAATTCCCGCATATTGACGGCTGTGGCGAATTTCACCTGGGACGGCTCGACAACCGGCTGCACCGGCATGGTGAGTTGGGTCCGGGCCGCAATCACTCCGCCTAAGGGGGCCGCACCGGGCACCAAAATTTCGGTAAAATTAACCGGAGGCCGGGCCAGAATGGCGGCGGCGTCCGCCGTTGACCCGGTGACCACCATGTCGATCACCATGGACGGGCTGGTGGTGTCCAGGCCGTCGATTTGCAGCAATCCTTCGGTGATATCCAAGCCACTGATGACCCCGTGTTCCAGGGTCAGTTCAAAGGTCGAGGTAGTGAGCTGGGCAAATCCCCGGGCGCCAAGCAATGGAAGCTCCCCTCCGTGCAGGGTGGCGGCACTTTCCACAAACGTGAATTCCATTTCCACCGCCCCCGGCTCCAACAGTTTCCATTCGGTGTACCCGGGCTTCATGCGCAAGTGCACGGACCCTTCGGGGATCATGCCGCCGGTGACTTGCATCACCCAATCCCGGGACTTCGGGGCCAAATCCACCGGCCAAAGGGCGTCCAGGCGATCGACGGCAACATTGGTCCAGGTGCCGTCCGCAGAAATGCCCAAACCCGCCTCGTCAAAGGACAACAAGCCGCTGAATTCACCCACGGCTTCTCCGGACTCAACAAACAATTCGTCGAAACGCACGGCGCCCAGGCCGTCCACTACGGCACCACGCATGGCCATTTGGTCGAACTCCACGGGGCCTTTCCAAATAGTCGGCCAGTCAATGGTTCCGGCGCCAAAGGCCAAATCAAAATCGATCCGTGAAATCTCGCCGGCATCGCTGACCACCGCCGATGCCGTTCCGGACACCGGTGTGTGGACCCCGGCGAGAAACGCCATGATTTGGCCCTCCCCTGGGAACCGCGACAGATCGACCCCATCGAACGCCGCCCCCAACGTCAGAGTGCCGCTTTCCAGGGCGTATTCGGCGGCCACTGACAAACGCACCGGGCCGCCCTCCACCGCCAACTGCAAATCAAGATCACCTGTCAGCAAGTCCGCATGGCGCACCAATTCCGCATCCAGGTCGGGTGCCAACCAGCGGGTTCCTGTGACCCGATCGTCAATGGTGACAACCGCATTTGAAATGCGTAATTGGGTCAAAAAACCGGTGAGGCTGTCCGCATCCAGCGGCTTGCGCAATTCGCCGATGAGCGCTTGAACAAAGGCGCCGGCTTGGCCTTCGCTGGGGTCTTCGGCATTGCCGAACAGAATCCGCCCGTCTTCGGTGCGCACGATCCTCAATTGGGGGCCCAAAAGTTCGATATAGGTGGGGGCGATAACGCCGCGGATCAGCGCGTTTGCGGAAAGGGTCAGGGAAATTTCCGGGGCCCGGGCAACCACTCCCCCGGCTTCGTCGACAATGCGCACGTCTTTGGCGCGCAGATCCAGGCTTCGCTCCCAGCCTTCCCACGTCAAAACGGTGTCTTCGTATTCAACCCGGTAGCCAGACGCCCCGGCCGACAAGGCGTTTTCGAAATAGGGGGTCAAAAAGCTCAAGGAAACCGGGCCTGCCGCAATCAACCATACCGCGCCAATCAGCAACAATCCCGCGCTGGCCGCGAAAGCGGCCAGAATCCGGATGAGGATTCGGCTTGCCGGTTTCAGCACCGTTGCTCCAATGCGATCAGGTCAGTGCCCTGTGCCAGTCCCAAAACGCGAAAAACGCCCCCAAAAATGTGTCGGATTCAGACATACCATGCCACGCCGTTTCCGCGCGGTTTTTCTTTACCAAAAGCTGGTGTTGACCCGGTAGCATGGACGCCCATGACTGAATTCAAGCTGCTGAATGATTTAGCCGAACGACCGGACGAAAATCCGCTTCCCGCCCCCTTTGACCCGGAATACGCCGCCAATGTGCTGACGGATTTGGCCAATGCTGACGATCCTGGCTTGGATTCCCTGAAAGCGTTTCCGGACAATCCCGTTGGCAAGGCTCTGTTGAACGCCGTTGCAGGCAACAGCCCCTATCTGGCTCAGGCCATGCTGAAGGATTTGGGGTTCGTCCAGAACCTGGCGGTCGCCGGACTGCAAGCCAGCCTGGACGGTGTGCTGGACGCCATCAAATCGGAACAAATCACGGCCCAGCCCGAAGCGGCGTTGATGGCGTCGTTGCGGGTTGCGCGGCGTCGGGTCGCCCTGGTTACCGCCTTCGCCGATATCGCCGGTGTGTGGCCTTTGGCGCGGATCACCGGGGCCTTGAGCAGTTTTGCCGACGTTGCGGTGGACGCCGTTGTGAGTGACTTGATCGCTGGGGCCGTGCAGGCCGGTGCGCTTACGCCACAGGCCGCGGCGGACCATGGGCTGGTGGTGTTGGCCGTGGGCAAACTCGGGGCACGGGATCTGAACTATTCGTCGGATATCGACATCATCGTGCTGTGGGATCAGGAAAAATCCCACGGCATCACCGACCCGGATGCGCTGTTTGTGCGCCTGACCCGGCGCCTGGTGACAGTGTTGGAGGAACGCACGGTCGATGGTTATGTGTTCCGCACAGATTTGCGCTTGCGCCCCGACCCCAGCTCCAGCCCCATGGCGGTTTCCATGATCGCCGCCGAAACCTATTACGAAAGCGTCGGCCAGAATTGGGAGCGGGCAGCGCTGATCAAGGCCCGGCCCATCGCCGGTGATGTCGCCGGGGGTCAGGGTTTTCTTGATCGCATCGCCCCGTTTATTTGGCGCAAGCATCTGGATTATGCCGCCATCGACGACATCCATTCCATCAAACGCCAAATCCACACCCACAAAGGCCACGCTAACATCGCTGTGGGCGGCAACAATGTGAAGCTGGGGGCCGGTGGCATTCGTGAAATCGAATTCTTCGCCCAGACCCAGCAATTGATTGCCGGTGGCCGCGACCCCCGGCTGCGGGTCCCCGGCACCTGTGATGCCATCCGAGCCTTGGCCGAGACTGGCCGTTTGGCCTCTGGCGCAGCGCAGGAACTCACTGACGCCTATGATTTTCTGCGCACCCTAGAGCATCGATTACAGATGGTCGGCGATGAACAAACCCACACAATTCCGGCGGATGAGGCGGGGATGGCGCGGATTTCAGGATTTCTGGGGTACGAGAACGCGGCGGCCTTCGAGGCTGCGGTGATCGTTCAGCTGACCCTTGTCTCGGGCCACTACGCCAAGCTGTTCGAGCAGGCCAAGCCCCTTACCTTGACCGGAAATCTGGTGTTCACCGGCACAGAAATTGACCCTGGCACCCTTGAGACATTGGCCGGGCTGAATTTCGCCGATGGCCCCAGGGCCGTGGCGATCGTCAAAAAATGGCACCACGGCCAGTACCGCGCCACCCAAAGCGCCCGGGCCCGAGGGTTGCTGACCGATTTGGTGCCGGGGTTGCTGGATGCCTTTGGCCGCACCTCCGACCCGGATGCGGCGCTGCTGAAATTCGATGAATTTCTGGGCGGTCTTGCCGCTGGGGTTCAGGTGTTCTCGTTGCTGCTTGCCCACCCCGAGCTGTTGGAATTGATTGCCGAAGTCATGGGCAGCGCCCCCGCCCTGGCCGCCCGATTGAGCCGCGACCCCGGACTATTCGATGCCGTGTTGGTGGTGGACCCACCGGGGTCATCGAACGATTTCGCCAGCGAACTGAACGCAGTATTGGAGCGCGCCAAAGATTTCCAGGATGTTTTGGACGAATCTCGCCGCTGGACCAATGCTGCCAAGTTTCGCATCGGCATTCGCATCATGCGCGGTGGGGCGGACGCCAACGAAGCCGGTGCCTTGCTTTCGGATCTGGCCGATGGGGTCATGGGGGCGCTGTTGCCCCGGGTGCAAAAAGAATTCGCGATCAAACACGGTGACATCCCCGGATTCCGGTTCGCCGTGGTGGCCATGGGCAAGCTTGGAGCCCGAGAAATGACCGCAGGATCAGATCTGGACCTCGTGTTTCTGTATGAATGCCCCGACGGTGTCGATGCCTCGGACGGCCCCGCCTCCTTGACCCAAAGCGCCTATTTCGCCCGGCTTGGCCAACGAACCATCAGCGCATTGGTCGCCGGCACGGGCGAGGGCCGCCTGTACGAAGTGGACATGCGCTTGCGGCCTTCGGGCGCCTCGGGGCCCCTCGCCTCCAGCCTGGAAGGCTGGGCGGTGTATCAGCGGGAAAAGGCCTGGACCTTCGAGCACATGGCCCTGACCCGTGCCCGGGTGGTGGCTGGGCCGCCTGAATTCGCCAACGAAATAGAGGATCAAATCCAGTCCATCCTCACTGCGCCCAGGGATGCCACCACATTGGTCCGCGATGTGGCGAAAATGCGCGCAAA
>Ga0114993_10006993_pt1 | contig 10504 bp, 12 predicted proteins | sample ArcticOcean_MG_C_FD_87042 | JGI IMG/M metagenome (GOLD analysis project Ga0114993, IMG submission 87042) | Marine microbial communities from western Arctic Ocean - ArcticOcean_MG_CB2_150 | ecosystem: Environmental > Aquatic > Marine > Oceanic | place: Arctic Ocean: Canada Basin | collected...
ATAGATAATTTTCAAAAGATTTATAAAGATGATTTAATTAAAAAAAATAAAATAAATAAAAAAATTAAAGCTATTGTTGCTTGCGGCAATGGAACAGCTGGCATATTTGCGCCGGAAATTTTAAGAGGAATTGGTTGTGAAGTTATTGAACTTGACTGTAAATTAGATTGGACTTTTCCTAATTATAATCCAAATCCTGAAGATCTTAAGATGTTGCACGCCATCAGTAAGGCTGTAAAAGAAAATAAAGCAGATATTGGTTTTGGTTTTGATGGCGATGGAGATCGTGTTGGAGTAATAGATAATAATGGTAATGAAATATTTTCAGATAAAATAGGGTTATTAATTGCGCAAAATTTATCTAAAAAATATAATGGATCAAAATTTATAGTAGATGTTAAATCTACCAGTTTATATGCAAAAGATAAAATTCTTTTAAAAAATAATTGTAAAACAATTTATTGGAAAACAGGTCATTCTCACATTAAAAGGAAAGTTAATAGTGAAAAAGCATTAGCTGGTTTTGAAAAAAGTGGACATTTCTTCTTTAGCCAGCCGTTAGGATATGGTTATGATGATGGAATAAATTCTTCAATTCATGTTTGTCACTTATTAAATAATCAAAATAAAAAAATGAACGAAATAATAAATGAATTACCAAAAACTTACCAAACTCCTACTATGGCACCATTCTGTAAAGATGAAGAAAAATATCAAGTAGTAGACAAAATAGCTAAACAAATTGAAGAAATCAAAAATAATCAAATTAAAATTGATGATCAAATAATTATAGATGTATTAACTGTTAATGGTGTCAGATTTTCTTTTGAAGACGGATCATGGGGATTAATTAGAGCCTCATCTAATAAACCTTCATTGGTAATAGTTACAGAAAGTCCTACTTCGGACAATAGAAAGAAAAAGATATTTAATTTTATTGATAATATGTTGCAAAAAACAGGAAAAATTGGTGATTACGATCAAAAAATTTAAAAGTTAAAATATTCGTAAAATAATCGACTAGATATAATAAAAAGATAAATTCCAAACATCTTACCAATTGATCTTTTATTAAATTTATGAACCGATTCAGCTCCGACCTTAGCCATAAATGTAGTAATAGGAACAAAAATTAAAAAAGCTGGTATATTTAAAAAACCTAAACTTAATGGTGCATTAATATTGAGATAATTTCCAGAACTTGCAAAACCTATTGACCCTATTAGTGCAATTAAGAATCCGATAGCAGCAGAAGTACCAATTGCAATATTTATTGGATAACCAAACATTTTAAATATCGGGGTATTATAAACACCCCCTCCGATTCCCATAGGAGCAGACAAAAAACCACATAAAAAACCTAGAATTACTCTGTAAAATAAATTTATATTTCTTGGTGTGGGATTATTTTTTTCTTTTTCTAACAAAAAATAAATAGCAAAAATCATAGTCATAATGGAAAAAAACAAAACTAAACTAGAAGCCTTTAAACTAACGGCAAATATAGTACCAATTACAACGCCAATTATCACAAAAACTCCAAAAGTTTTTACAAGATTAAAATCAACAGCCTTAAATTTCATATGAGTTATTGTCGATATGATTGAATTTGGAATAATAATAAAAAGAGATGTTCCTACAGCCATATGCATGACAAATGCTTTTTCTATACCAACAAAACTAAATATATAAAAAAGAACAGTAACCATAATTAGGCCCCCGCCTATTCCAAAAAATCCTGCCATGAAACCAACTAGTAAAGCTGATAAAACCATTACAATTAAAATAAATATTATTTGATTTACACTTAAAGCTTCTATCATGCGCTTGTTTGGTTAACCTTCTCGTTGTTTTGAACAATAGTCATTATATGTTTTGCTTTTTGAAAGTCAGAATCTCTTGCCATCATATTATCACTTAAATATCTTTTCCAATTTTTAGAACCAATTTGACCATGGTATAAACCAACGGTGTGTCTCATTACATGATTTACCTTTGTTCCTAGTTTAACTTCTTTTTCTAAATATTGTAATAATTTTTCAGCAATCTCTTCTCTCGAAGGAGAATTTATAACTTTAAATATTTCTTTTTCTATATCGACTAAAAAATAAGGGTTTTGATATATAGCTCTACCAATCATAACCCCATCACATGATTTTAAATGTTTTTTAATTTCTTCAATTTTTGATATTCCTCCATTTATAATAATTTCTAAATCTGAGTTTTCTTCTTTAATTTTATAAACCATTTCATAATTTAACTTTGGTATATTTAAATTTTGCTTTGGTGATAGGCCTTTAAGTATTGCTTTGCGTGCATGCAAAATAAACTTTTTACATCCTGCATCCTTCATTTTAAGTATAAAATTATTTAAGTAATTAAAATCTTCTATGTCATCAAAACCAATTCTTGTTTTTGCTGTAACTGGAATATTACACGAATTAACCATTTTGTTAATGCATTCAGCTACTAAATCTGGCTCCTTCATTAAGCAGGCTCCAAACATATTCTTTTGAACTTTTTTACTTGGGCAACCCAAGTTTATGTTAATTTCATCATAATTCATATCTTCAGCTATTTTTGCAACTTCTGACAGTTCTTCTTTATTTGATCCTCCAACTTGTAGTGCTAAAGGTTTTTCTTCTGGGCTAAATGATAAAATTTTTTTCCTATCACCATAAATTGCAGATTTAGTAGCAATCATTTCTGAGTACAACATTACATTTTTGCTTATTAATCGTAAGAAATAACGATCATGTCTATCTGTGCAATCCATCATAGGTGCTACAGATACTGTGTGTTTCATTTAGGATTTTTTTATATAATTTTGATAATTATATTATTCAGGTTTTTTTTCTTCAGATGTGTCTTTAGTATCATCTTTTTCTTTAATTTCATTTTCTTCACTTGCGTCAACTGGAGTCTCTGCAATTTTTTTTTCTAATTCTGGCATTCTTCTGACTCTTTTTGAGGGCAATATAGCTGTTCCACTTTTTGATATTTCACCCTTATATATTTTGTCAAAATCATCTTCGTGCTCTTCTTTTACCTCTTCTAATTCATCAGATCCTGTTTGGTGTTTTCTATGTCTGTTTATCGCTGAGTCCTCTAGGGTTTTAATAGAAACCTTGCCTTCGCCAATTTCTCTTAATGCTATAACTGTGTTTTTGTCATTATCTTTTGTTACTAAAGGTGGGTCACCATCATTAAGTTGTGATGTTCTTTCTTTAGCCAATAAAACTAAATCATATTGACTATCAGTTTTTTTTAAGCAATCTTCTACGGTAATACGAGCCATGAGGGGTTTTTTTATAAAATTACGCTTAATAAAGCAAGTTTTATTTAATTAAAACAGGCTTGATTTGACTTTTAAAAATAATAATTAAAATATTTGCTACAATTATATACATTGAACTTATAAACGCTATTACTTCAATAGAATAACCAAGATCAATAATTAGACCGAAGACTGCGGTTCCAAAAGCTGTTGAAAAGACCATCATTGCTGTAGTTAGTGCCTTAATTGAACCTATATATTTGACTCCATAAATTTCAGCCCACGTTGATGATCCTAAAACATTAGCTAGACCATTGGAAACCCCCATAAGTCCAAGCACAAAATAAGATGAGATATAGTTATCAGAGTAAAATAAAATCAACATCGCAAATAGTGAAGGAATGTTCATTAGTGGTAAAATTTTCCTGCTATTAAATTTGTCTACAATAGGACCTGAGATGAACAAAGTTATAACTGATAATATTGCATAAAGCATAAATGATTTAGCAATTACAAATTCTCCCCAACCTTTTGATTCCAAAATAAATGATTGATAAACAAAAACTCCTGTGTTGATTGTTGGTAAAGCTAACATCACTAATGAAATTAAATAAAATTTAGGATCTAATAGAAGTTCTCGTCTTGTCCAATTTCTAATATTATTTCTTTTTAATTTAGCTGATTGTTTTTCTCTTGATGATAGCTTTATATTTTTTATTGTTAAAAAAGATATAATTGGCAAAAATAAAACAACCAATAAAGCAATTGATAACCATATACTTCTCCATGAATAAATAGAAAGAAAGAAAACAATAGTTATTGGCATTATAAATTCAGCTGCCGAAAGACCTAACCATGTTATGCTTAAAGCTTTGCCTCGATTAAAATCAAAATATCTTGAAATACTAGTGGTTGCTGTATGTGCCATTAGGCCTTGACCAGATAATCTTAAAAGAAAAATTCCAATTAACAATAATGATATATTGGCTGTAAAAGAAAAAAATATGGATGAAAAGAACAATAAACAGATAACAATAAAGGAATAATATATTAAGCTAATATCATCAATTTTTTTTCCTGCCCAAATTAAAGTAAAACTACTTAATAAAGTAGCAACGGCATAAATTGAGCCAAATTGTCCATGACTTATATTTAAATCAGATCTTATACTTTCATTAAACAATCCAATAAAAAAACTCTGTCCAAAACTGGAAAAAAATGTAAATATGAATCCAAATATTATTATTTTAAAACTTAATTTAATGTTCAACATTTAAAAAATTATGAGCTGTAAAGTTTCCTTTATTGGTCTTGGTGTAATGGGCTACCCTATGGCTGGTTATATATCAAAAGCCGGACATAATGTAACTGTTTATAATAGAACTACCGCAAAAGCAGATAAATGGATATCAGAATATAAAGGTTCTAAAGCTGATACACCTGCAAAAGCTGCTGATGGTGCAGAATATATATTCACATGCGTTGGTAACGATAACGATTTAAAAGAAGTAACATTTGGAGACAATGGTATTTTCAAAAATATAAAAAAAAATGCTATATATATTGATAACACGACAGCTTCAGCAACTATTGCAAGAGAGATTTACGACTATTCAAAAAAAAATGGTTTTGGTTTTTTAGATGCACCAGTATCGGGTGGGCAAGCCGGCGCTGAAAATGGCGCACTAACTGTAATGATTGGTGGTGACCAGAAAGATTTTGACAAAGCTAAAGACAAGATTGATTGCTATAGTAAAAAAATGAAGTTACTTGGTGGAGCTGGATCTGGACAACTTGCTAAGATGGTAAACCAAATATGTATTGCAGGATTAGTACAAGGACTATCAGAAGGAATTAATTTTGGAATGAAAGCTGGACTGAATATGGAAGACGTTATTGAAGTAATTTCTAAAGGAGCTGCACAATCGTGGCAAATGGATAATAGATATAAGACAATGATCGATGATAAATTTGACTTTGGATTTGCAGTTGATTGGATGAGAAAAGATTTAAAAATAGCCTTAGAAGAATCTAAAAAAAACAACTCTTTGCTTCCTGTTACAGAAATAGTCGACAAATATTATGGTGAAGTTCAAGAAATGGGTGGCAATAGATGGGATACTTCTAGTCTCATAAAAAGATTTAGAAAAGCGTAAGTGCAAATAAATAAACCTGACTACTATAACGACCTTGGTAAAATTTATTTAAAAATTTGGGACCTTTTAGAGAATGGTTTTAAAAATAGAAATGCTCCATTTCATATACCGGTATTTATAAGCGGTAATCAAAATAAATTTGATGGCAAAATAGTTGTTTTAAGAGGTATAGATAAAAAAGAAAAAAAAATATGGTTTCATAGCGACATTAGATCAAATAAAATAAAAACTTTGAAATCAAATTCGCAAGCTAGTTTACTATTTTATGATAAAAGTGAAAAAATCCAATTAAGAATCTGTGTTTCCGCAAAAATTAATTATAAAAATGAAATAACTGAAAAGTCATGGAAAAAAACGGCTCATATGAGTAGACAGTGTTATTTAGGTGATAAAGCTCCTGGAGCTGATACTTTGAAACCTACTTCTGGATTAACTGATAATATTGATAATCTAAAATACTCCGTGGAAGAAAGTGAAATTGGTTACCAAAACTTTTGTGTAATTGAAACTTTTGTAAAATCTATAGAATGGTTATATTTGGCCGCCAAAGGTCATAGACGTGCACATTTTGAAATAAAAAATAATTTCCTTGAAAAAAAATGGTTAATTCCTTAAGTAATATATTGCTATGACGCTAACAGTAACTCCAGTTTGTAATTTTGGAGAAAAAGCTAAAAACTTCAAACTTATTTCTACAGAAAATGAAAAAAAATCTCTAGAAAATATAAAAGGAATAAATGGAACTCTAATTATGTTTATTTGTAATCATTGTCCTTATGTAAAAGCTATAATAAAAGATGTGGTTGAAGATGTTAAATCACTAGAAAGTTTAGGTATTAATTCTGTTGCAATAATGTCTAACGATGTAGAAAATTATCCCGAAGATTCTTTTGAAAATATGATTAAATTTTCTAAAATCAATAATTTTTCATTTCCTTATTTGTATGACAGCACTCAAAATGTAGCTAAAGATTATAATGCAGTCTGCACTCCTGACTTTTTTGGTTATAATAAAAATCTTGAATTGCAATACAGAGGTAGAATTAGAAAGTTGAAGAATTTAAAAGCCATAAGAATGGGTGAAAGTGAACTTAAAATGGCTATGAAATTAATTTCTTCTACTGGAAAGGGTCCTAAAGAACAGATTCCTAGCATGGGATGTAATATAAAATGGTTTAAATAATGTTTTTAATAGTTACAAGAAATTTTCCTCCAGATATTGGTGGCATGCAAATATTAATGGGAGGTTTAGCTGAAGGGTTATTAAATCATGGTCCTGTAAAAGTCTTTGCTCATGATCACAAAAATTCTAATTTATATGACAGCAAATCAACAATGAATATTGAAAGAATAAAGGGAATAAAACTTTTTAAAAAATATCGAAAAGCAAATTTAGTTAATGAATTTATAAGCAATAATTCTAATATTAGAGCAATAATAGTTGATCATTGGAAAAGTTTAGAATTGCTAAAAGAAGAAAATTTAAAAAAAACTAAAACATTTTGCCTTTTGCATTCAAAAGAAATTAATCATGAAATTGGATCTTCCCTTAATAAAAGATTAATAAAAAGCACTAGTAAGGCAGATTTCATTATTGCTAACTCTAATTTTACAAAAGAATTAGCTTTAAAAGTGGGCATTAATGCTTCTAAAATTAATATTATTTTCCCAGGAATAAATAAACCAAAAATAATTGAAGATTCGTTTAAAAATGAAGCTAAAAATGTATTTAAAGACTCTTTTCCTAAAATTATTACTATCGCTAGGCTTGATAAAAGAAAAGGGCATGATCACATTTTAATGTTAATAAAGAATTTAAAAAATAAATTTCCTAAAATTAAATATTTATCTATTGGTTTTGGAGATGAAGAAAAAAATCTTATTAAATTATCTAATGAATTATCATTAAAAAATGAAGTGGTTTTTTTAAAAGATATTAATGAAAAATTAAAAAATTCATTAATTGCAGAATCTAACTTATTTTTAATGCCTTCTAGAATAGAAAAAAAGTCAGTAGAAGGATTTGGCATTTCTTTTATTGAAGCGGCGTCTTATGGTGTTGGATCAATCGGTGGAAAAGATGGCGGCGCTCCAGACGCAATTAGCGATGGTAAAACTGGAATTATATGCGATGGTAATAATTTAGATTCTATATATGATTCTATTATAAACTTCTTTAAAGATGACAAATTTATTTTATACGGTAAAGAAGCCAAAATTTTCTCTGAAAATTTTCATTGGGATAAAATTGTGAAAAAATATTTAAAATTAATTAATTAATTTTAACCTATCTTCAATTTCCAAATATACTTGTTCTGCTGTCAATTCTCTTAAATTTTCAACAGTAATTGCTTTAAATTTATCAGTTTCTATTGATACTTTTTGTGGGGTAGTGTGGTGGCCAAAAATTACTAGACCTTCTTTTTTTAAGTGAGCTGCTATATGTGCTGGACCAGTATCATTAGCAATTATAAAATTTGATTTTTTTATTAATCCACTTAATTCTATTATGCTTAGAGCTTTTTTATTATTAGTTATTGATATCGCTCCTATTGATTTAGCTAATTCAATTTCTTTTGGTCCTGGAGCAATAACAACTTCTAACTCTGGATTTTTCTTTTTAATAATTTTTATAAGATTATTATAATATGGCCATTGTTTGTGGGACAATTTGGGTGAGCTAAATGGAAAAATTAAAATAAATTTTTTATTGAAATATTTATTTACCATTTGATCTACATTAACACAAGCCCATGAAAAATCGGGTGATGTTGTATAATTAGTTTTTATATTAAAATTGCTTAGTTGAATTTTGAATCTTTCTAGAACAGACTCATTATTAAAATCACTTTTTTTTGTTCCTTTTTTTAATGTTGTTTGAGTGCTACACCACAGAGAAGATCTTAACAAATATCTCTGATAAAAAAGCGTTCTTGAAGAATTTTGTAGGTCGTAAACAAAAGAAAAATTATATTTAGCTAACATTTTTTTCAAATTAACTAGATAGATAATATTCCATTTGGGCAATCTTCTATCAATTAATAGAGCATCTATATATGGGCATCTCCCTAATAACTCAGAATATTGAGCCGTAGTTAAAATGAAAATTTTATTATTTGGGTGAAATTGTCTTATATCCTTAAGAGCGCCACTTATTTGGGCAATATCTCCTAAAGAACCATGTTTTATGATCAAAATATTTGACATGTGATAAATAAATTTAGTAAATCAATTTAACATATAAATGACTAACAAATCTAAAAAAATTCAATCTGAGATTTCTGCGGGAGAATTGTTAGATAAATTGAGTATTTTAGAAATAAAAATCATCAAAGTTAAGAATAAAAGCAATCTTATAGAAATTAAAAAAGAACATAAAATCTTAAATAAAACAAAAAAAATTAATATAAAAAACTCTTCTAAAATTAGTTCACTTTTTTCTAAATTAAAACAAATTAATCTAAAATTATGGAATATAGAAGATAAAATTAGAATTTATGAAAAAAATAAAGATTTTAATAAAACTTTTATAAATCTTGCAAGAAGTGTTTATTTTAATAACGATAAAAGAGCTATAATTAAATCAAAAATAAATAAAATTTTAAATTCTAATATAAAAGAAATAAAGCAGTACGTTGATTATTAATTATAATCGTACTTTTTTTCTAAAAATTTTATAAAATTATGTATTATAAAAGTCATTATTAAATATATACTTCCAGCTAAAATAAATACTTCAACGGGCCTGAATGTTGTAGATATTATATGTTTAGCTACTCCTGTAAGATCTAGTAAAGTTACAGTACTTGCCAAAGAAGTTCCCTTCAACATTAAAACCATTTCGTTTCCATAGGCTGGCAATGATTGTTTTATAGCAATAGGTAACTTTATCTTTAAAAAGGTTTGCACTTTATTTATACCCAAGCTTTTTGAAGCTTCTAAAATTCCCTTATTAATTGTTTCAAAAGCTGATCTAAAAATTTCAGAAGTATAAGCACCTGTATTTAATGTAAAAGCAAGTATTGCACATGAATATGGCTCTTTTAAAAATATCCATAAAAACGATTCTCTAATAAATTCAATCTGGGCTAATCCAAAATATATTATAAAAATTTGTACTAATAATGGAGTTCCTCTAAAAATATATGAATAATAATAAGATATATAATAAAAAACTCTATTTTTGCTTGTTCTTAATAATGCAAAAAAAGCTCCAACAAAAATACCAAAAAATAGTGAAAGTAATGTTAATTCTATCGTAAGCTTAGTAGCATTAAGAAGCCTTGGAAAACTTTCTATTATTAAATCCACTTAGTATCCCTCACTATATTTTTTTTCTAGCTTGTTAAAAAATTTCATACTTAAAAAAGTTAAAAATAAATATAAAACTGCAGCAAATGAATAAAAGAATAGAGGATCTCTGGTGTATCCAGCGGCAATATAAGATTGTCTCATAATTTCAACAAGACCTGTAACTGAAATTAAGGATGTATCTTTTAAGGTTATTTGCCAGACATTGCTTATATTTGGTAAAGCCAGTCTTAACATTTGAGGTATAATAATTTTATAATAATAAATTTTTTTCTTTAAGCCTAAAACTTTTGAAGCTTCAAATTGACCAACATGGATCGACTGAATTGCTCCTCTAAATACTTCTGTTGAGTATGCTCCTGAAATTATACCAATTGAAATAGCTCCTGTTAAAAAAGCATTAACTTCAATGTAACCATTGTAACCAAAAATTTTGGCTACATACATAACCGCTCCACTTCCCCCAAAAAATAATAAATAAATTACTAAAAGTTCAGGTACTCCTCTGAAAACTGTCGTATAAAAACTTCCTATTAAGTTTAATAATTTATTGTTTGATAATTTGAAAGATGCAAAAATTGCGGCAAATAAAAATCCAATTGATAAAGCAGTCAATGCTACTGCTACTGTCATTAGAGTTGCAAAGAATAATTCGTCTCCCCAACCAGTATCGCCATAAGCTAAAAGTGACATAAGTTTAAGGCGATAGTTAAAATATCTATCGCCTTAAAAAATAAATTATTACATTGAAGCGTCAAAG
>Ga0114993_10006994_pt1 | contig 10504 bp, 7 predicted proteins | sample ArcticOcean_MG_C_FD_87042 | JGI IMG/M metagenome (GOLD analysis project Ga0114993, IMG submission 87042) | Marine microbial communities from western Arctic Ocean - ArcticOcean_MG_CB2_150 | ecosystem: Environmental > Aquatic > Marine > Oceanic | place: Arctic Ocean: Canada Basin | collected...
CGACCACCCGCCAGACCTCGTCGATCCGCTCCACCGTGTGCGGTGGTCCCATGCGCCGCCCGCCACGCTGCCGATCCGCGCGCTCCTGACCCCCAGCTTGTTTGAAGCCGTTAGCCCGTCTGAACACGGGCGCCGGGTCGATCGGAAACGCCACCCGACAGGGCCGTGACCGATCATCGGCCTCCACCTGGATCGGGCGGGGCTGATTCACAGGCCTTAAACCGTCGGCGGGGCCCAGTCCATCTAAGGGATGCCGGCCATCTAAGGCGTGCAGGCCATCTACGGGTCGTAATCCATCAGGGCGTGCCGACGTTCGGGAATGCGGCTCCATGGCTCTACCTCCACGACGCGCTTCAGGGGCGGTGCCCCGTAGCGCGCCTTCAACTGCCGGACCATTTCGTCCAGCCGTTCACGATGTCTAATCCGGCCCGGGAACAGGACCGACTGCTTGCCGCTCTCCTGCGACAGCTCTAGCAATTCGATCGACAGCCCGGTCACGGGTGCGGGGTACGGCGTGCGCTCCAAGATCGTGCGGATCACCAACCAGAGGCGGTCGACGTCGCTGCTGGGCTCCTTCAACGCCTGCTCGTGCGACCAGACGCGGTCGTCTTCGGCGGTGATCCGCAGCCGCAGCGAGCGCACGAAACGGCCCGACACCGCGCGGTGCCGCAGAATCCGCCCCAGCAACTGCCGCATGCTGTATGACACCGCCTCCTGGCTGACCAACGGCGGCTCCGCCTGCATCGACTCCACGATCCGCTCCGTATGTGGACGCGGCATCACCGTCGACGTGTCTTGCCCGCGCGCCATCGCCCAAGCCCGGCCGCCGCTTCCCCCGAATTGCGCCTCCACCGCCGCCCGAGGTAGCTCCCCCAGTGCCCCCAGCGTCTTCAGGCCCAGCAACTGCATCCGGGCCACCACCTCGTGGTCGAGCGGCAGCAACTGGATCGACCGCGCCGCCAGGAACGACGCCGCGTCGGCCCCACCCACGCTCTGCGTGCCGCCGGGATGCGCCGCCTGCGCCGCCACGAAGGCCGTGAACTTCTGCTCGGCGATGCCCAAGCGCGGCCGCAGCCCCACCGGCGCGCGGCGGCGGATGGCGCGCTCCAGCGCGTCGATGCTGGGGTAGAGCCGGTCCAAGCCGCGCAGATCGGCGTAGACCAATCCCGGCGCCGCCTCCTCCACCAGGGGACTGATGCTGCCCATCGCCTCCAGGCAGGCCGTCGCGGCGCGGTCGTGCCGCGCTGGCCGCGACTCCAGGATGGTCAGCGTCGCGCAGAAGCTAATCGCTTCCCGCAACGACATCCCGGCCTGCACCCCGCGTCGCGCCGCGCTGGGCGTAATCGCCACGGTGCGCAACCCAGCCTCGTCGGCCAGCGCCACCGGCGCATTGGCCAGATCGGGCTGGTCGGCTAGCTCACACGCCAGCGCGAAACCGGGTACCGCCAAGCAAGCAATTTTCATGTCCGACCCTCATTAGGTCGGACAGTCTAATAGAACAAGTGTTCGGATCTCAAGCGAGACGCCACGCTTACAGAGAACGTCGCTGCTAACCGCTCGCGGAAGTCGTTCCCCAGATGAAACTTCGGATTGCCGAAAGCGTCGCCGACGACGAAGAACCTTTGCGGTTGAACGACTCCAGGTAGTCCCGCAGAGCCTCCGACTTTGAATCAGTCGCCCTTGCTGCCGCTCCTGACTTCCGCTGGCCTACCCCCCGAACCGACTCCGGATCGCCTCGGCGATCTGGTCCGGCGCATCCTCCTGGATGTAGTGCCCCGCCTTCGCCATCTTCACCACCTCGATGTCCGAGAACGTCGACTCCCAGCGCTTCAAGAACGGCCCCCGGCCAAAAGCCGGGTCTTTCATTCCCCAAGTCAGGAGCACCTTCTTGTCGGCCAGGTTCGCTTCCACCCGCGTCGCGACCTCTGCGAGCCACGGCTTCGCGGCGCGGATTTCGCGCGGGAACACTGCGATCCCCTCCCGCGACTCCGGCGTCGGCACCACGTCGCGGTAGTGGTTGAACTCGGCGTCGCTCAGCTTCGCCTGCAGCATCCGCTTCATCAGCGGGCTGACAAAGAAGTTCCGGCGCTTGATCAACTGCTGAATCGGGAACGACGACATCACAACGCTGAACGCCGAGGTCGTGAAGCCGCCCTCGGGCCAGAACCAGGTATTGCCCATCACCAGGCCGTGGATGCGGTCGGCGCGCTCCGAGGCCACGCCCATCCCAATCGGACCGCCCCAGTCCTGTCCCATGACGATGAAGTCTTGCAGGTCCAAATGGTCCACCAACTCGCCCACGATCCCCGCGTGTTCCTTCGCCGTGTAGCGGTAGCCCTTGGGATGTACGGAGAGCCCGAAGCCCGGGTAGTCCACCGCCACACAGCGGAACTCGCCCTTCAGCGCGCTCACCAGCTTGCGATAGAGGAAAGACCAGTCCGGGTTCCCGTGCATGAACAGGATCGGGCGGCCTTCCCCTTCATCGATGTAGTGGACGGAACCCACGGAACTCTCGAACCAGCGGGATTCAAAGGGGAAAAATTCTGGCGATGGAGTGAAATCCACCACGTCGTTCGGTCGATCCATCATGACCTCCCTCGTCAGCCCATCGTATGTCCGCTTCGTCCTAGCCAATTCCCGGCCCGGACCGCAGGATTGTAGGGCAGCAGGGTTGGACGATGTGGATGACGGTGCTTGTGAATTGGTCAGATCGCCGTCGATCGATCCGGTTGCTGTGGGTGTGTGGATCAGACGATGACTTGGTCGCTGCCTAAGGCCTTCAGAAGTGGTGAATGGAGAACAATCGACCGCCAGGCTTCCCGACAACCAAGCAAACGCGACTGAGTCGCCGTCTTAGTCGCCGCCGCCCGCTGCAGCCCCTGCGCGTGTGGCGAGCGCTTCGTAAGCCTCGACCAGCAGCGCATCGGTCTCGTCCCAGCCGATGCAGGCGTCTGTGATCGAGACGCCGTATTCCAGCGTCGACGGGTCCGCGCCCAGCTTCTGGTTGCCGGGCGAGAGGTGACTCTCCAGCATGCAGCCCACGATGTCCGAGTCGCCCGCGGCGCGCTGCGCCAGAACGTCGCGGAACGCGATCGACTGACGGGCGTGGTCTTTCGCCGAATTCGCGTGACTGCAGTCCACGATCAGCCGGGATCCGATGCCGCCGGACTCCATCCGCTCTCGTACTTGGGACAGCGAAGCCGCGTCAAAGTTTGGTCCGTTGCTGCCGCCCCGCAGGACCATGTGCCCGTAGGCATTGCCGGTCGTGTGGATGACCGCGGTACGACCATCGCGGTCGATACCCAGAAACGCGTGCGGAGCCAACGCCGACACAATTGCGTCCACCGCCACCTGTGCCCCGCCGTCGGTGCCGTTCTTGAAGCCCACCGGCATGCTCAACCCGCTGGCCATCTGCCGGTGTGTCTGACTCTCGGTCGTGCGCGCGCCAATCGCGCCCCAGGACGTGAGGTCGGCCAAGTACTGCGGCGTAATCGGGTCCAGAAATTCAGTGCCCGCCGGCAGGCCGATCTCGCCGATCTGGACCAGCAGCTTGCGCGCGCGGCGCATACCGGAGCCCACGTCTAGCGTGCCGTCCAAGTTGGGGTCGTTGATCAGACCCTTCCAGCCCACCGTCGTGCGCGGCTTTTCGAAGTAGACGCGCATAACGACGAAGACACGGTCGCTGATGCGGTCCGCAAGGGCCTTCAACCGACCCGCGTATTCCAACGCCGCTTTCTCGTCGTGGATTGAGCAGGGGCCAGCGACCAACAGCAGCCGGGGGTCGCTGCCATCCAAGATGGCCTCAATCGTCTGCCGGGCCGTGGTCACCAGCGCCTCAATCTCCGGGGTGATCGGGCACTCCGCCATGAGGGCATGGGGAGAAGCGAGGGGCTCAGTGCGTGCGACGCGGACGTCGGAAGTAGTAGGAGTCATGCAGGACATAATCGGGCTATCGGTCGGAGAGTGCAATCTCCGGATTGTGAAACCTGGATTTTCGTCTGAGGTGAAATGCGTCCCAACCTGCGAATCGACCTCCGAGCGCCGCTCAGCAAGTCGTGACAGGGCTCCGGCGACGCCATCCCGGTATGCTGCGCTCCTAGCGGTCGCCGCGCCGCATGGCCTGGCGGCACGATGAAGGAACGATCCACATGACCGAGCCGCCGCTCATCGGCATCACCCTGGGCGACCCGGCGGGGGTGGGGCCTGAAGTCGTCGTCAAAGCGCTGGCGTCTGAGCCCGAGACGCTCCCCGCACGGTTCTTCGTCATTGGCACGGCGAAGGACGTACAGCGTGCCAATAGCCAAGCTGGGCTGGGCCGCTCCGTCCGGATCATCGAAGCTCCCGCCGATGCCGATGGGGACCCCGCAACCGTGGATGTTCTCAGTGTCGGCGGCCTCGAAGGCGTGGAATTCCCCTTTGGCGAGCACTCCCGCGCCGCCGGAGCCGCCTCACACGCTTGGGTTGAGTGCGCCGCGCAGCTCGCCCTCGACGGTCAAATCGATGCCATCGTTACCGCGCCTATCAACAAGGAGTCCTGGCAACTGGCGGGCAGCGCCGATGTCGGTCACCAAGAGGTCTTCAAGCGGCTCAGCGGCGCTGACCCTGTTGCCACCATGCTCGTCAGCGGCGTTCTCCGCTGCGTGCATCTCTCGACCCACCTGCCGCTGGCGGAGGCCGCCCTCGCGGTGACCCAGGAGCGCGTGTTGCGCTACACGAAGCTGACTGATGAGGCGTTTCGAGCTTGGGGCGTCGAGGCGCCCCGCATCGCCGTGGCGGCGCTCAATCCGCACGCCAGCGACGCCGGATTGATTGGGGACACGGAGGCCAAGGAGATCGGTCCGGCGATCGCGGCGGCCGTCGCCGCAGGCATCGACGCCAGCGGACCAATCCCCGCCGACTCGGTTTTCAACCAGGCCATTGCCGGCGACTACGACGTCGTTCTCGTGATGTACCACGACCAAGGACACATCGCCATCAAAGTCCACGGCTTCGAAGAGAGCATCAGCGTCAATCTGGGCTTGCCTTTCATCCGCACGTCTGTGGACCACGGCACCGCGTTCGATATCGCCGGTCAGAACCGCGCCGATGCCACCAGCATGGTCGAAGCGCTCAAGCTCGCTATCCGTCTCGCCCGCCGAGTGGGCCTGTCGGCCCCCTCCGACTGACCGTGCCAAACCTGACTCGGGCCAGCTGCGAACAGCTCGACGCGGACGACCCCTTGCGTGCCTGGCGCGACGAATTTATTCTGCCCATCGCAGCCGACGGCGTCGCATATCTGGCCGGGCATTCATTGGGCGCGCTGCCGAAGCGCGCGATCGCCTCCGTCCAGCGGACGGTGACCGACGAATGGGGTGACCAGGCGGTGCGGAGTTGGAGCGACGCGGATTGGATGGATCTCCCCCGCCGCATCGGCGACAAGATCGCCCCACTGATTGGCGCGTTACCGGGCGAAGTCCTCGTCGCCGATTCCACATCCGTCAATCTCTTCAAGCTGCTCGGCGGCGCCCTGCGGCTCCGCCCCGATCGCCGCACCATTCTCACCGTCGACGAAAACTTCCCCACCGATCTCTACATCACGCAAGCGGCGTCGGAGCTCTTCTCAGATCACCCAATCGACAGGGTTTCGCAGGCGGATCTGTTCGCCGATCCGGACCGCTATCTCAGCGACGATGTCTGCGTCGTCACGCTGTCCCCTGTCGACTTTCGCGACGGTGCCCTCTACGACATCGAGAACTTGACGCGCGTCGCGCACGAACACGGCGCGCTCGTGCTCTGGGACCTCTCCCACTGCGTGGGCGTGATTCCAGTCGATCTGCATTCCATGCAGGCCGACCTCGCTGTGGGCAGTACCTACAAGTATCTCAGCGGTGGACCGGGCGCCCCGGCGTTCCTCTTTATCGCCGAGCGATGGCGCGACGCCCTGCGTCCCACGCTCCCCGGCTGGATGGGCCACCAAGCGCCGTTCGACTTCGCCCCGACCTACGCGCCGGCCGACGGTATCGAGCGCCATCTCAGCAGGACGCCACCGATCCTCAGTTTCACAGCGCTCGATGCGACGAGCAAGAATGTCATTGCGCCGAGGATGGCCGAGGCCTTGATGCCATCCCGGAGAACATCGTTCACTCCGCGTCCCCCCTGCGCGAAGGAGATGCCCAGATCGCCCTGCACCAGGTTGCCCATCCAGCGGCCAAACTGTTCGGGCATGGAGTCGTCGAGGCCGTAGAAGGCCTCCTGGGAAGCGATGAGCTCGTCTGACGTTCCCATGCCGCCGATGACTTCGAAGGGCCCGCCTGGCACGGCATTCATGAGAAGGAATGTGATCAGCGCTATCACTACCAGCGTGATGACTCGTTGAAAAATCTGCGACGCCAGATAGCCCGCCACGCCCGTCGCCTCTCCACCGCCGACGCCGCCTGACCCCTCGGGCCAGGCGGCGGCCGCCGGCTATCACGCGTCAGGCATGCTTGCCCTCGATAAAGATCTCCGCCATGAACTCGTCGCCGGGAATCGCCGACTCCCCGGAGAACCCGCGGAAGCCCTTCACATAGGGCTTCACCAGGGCACTCCGGACGCGGTGGTTGATCAACGCCATCGGCGCCTGCTCAACCCAGAGCACGTTGGCATCCGCATAGAGCTGAATCCGCTTCACGTTGTCGGTTTCGTTCTCCGCTGCGTCGATCAGAGCGTCGAACTCATCGTTGGCGAAGTTGCCCGCGTTGAGCAGCCCGCCGGTACGCCAGAGCGGAAGCCAGTTTGAGGCGTCCGCGTAGTCGCCGGTCCAGGCCCCGAGCGAGATCTCGTAATCCCCACTCAGCAGGGAGCCGACCCAGGCGCCGAAATCGAGCACCCGGATCGTGATCTCGATCCCCAGGACGGACTCCCATTGCTGTTTGAGCCACTCAGCGGTGAGGGTGCTATTGCTATCGTCTGGCGTCGTCAGTTCGAAGGACAGATCGCTGGGGTCAAGGCCGGATTCGCCGAACCGGTCGGCCGCCTCGTCGATACGGTCTTCGTACAGCGCCCGGCCGACCGATTCGTCGCCCCCGGGCAGGTCTGGCGGCAGCCAGGAATACGCGGGAATCGCCGATCCTTCGCGCACAACCTCCGAGTATTGGACGCGGTCGAAGGACATCGCCATCGCTTGCCGCACGCGCAGGTCGGCGAGCTCTGGGACGACGTGGTTAAACCACGTCCCGGACGTGTTGGACTGCGCATAGGCAATGAACTGCTCGCGCAGCGCGTCATCCCCGCGTACGGTCGCGATCCCTTCCGGCCCGAGTTCCACGATGTCGACTTCACCCTCTTGGTACGCAAGGAAGGAGATGTTCTTCTCCGGGATTTGGTCGAAGAACACCGTCTCCAGATGCGCGGGCTCCCCGTGGTAGAGCTCGTTCCGCACGATGGTCACGTCCGCGTTGTGGTTCCATGACTGCAACTTGAACCGCCCGTTCGAGACGTGGTTGCCCGCTTCCGTCCAACTCTCGCCGTGCAGGTCGATCAGGTCTTGCCGCACTGGGTAGAGCGACCAGAGCGTCGCCAGGAGCAGGAAGATGGGGCTGGGTTTGTTGAGGGTGTAGATGACCGTGCGATCGTCCGGCGCGCTGACCTCCAACCGCTCCACAATCTGCGCGGCCAACTCGGCCGCCAGCTCCTGATCGTCCTCCCCCTGTGCCTCGACCGCCTGCTCCTGCAGACCCTCCGCCGCCAGGATGCGATAGAAGTCGACATAGGTGTTGCCGGAGCCGGGCGCGAAGAGCCGCTTCGCGCCATCCACCAGGTTCTGGGCGACGAGCGGCGTGCCATCGTCCCAGACCAGGCCCTCCCGCAGCTTGAACGTGTAGGTGAGGCCGTCGGCGCTGATCCCCCCGTTGGCCTCCGTCGGGATCTCCTCCGCCAGAATCGGCTCCAAGACCCCGCCCTCCCCGGCGGTCAGCAAGGGCGCGTAGATCTGCTTGAGGATCGAGACCGCTTCCGTGTCCGCCGTGCGCTGTGGGTCGAGTTCCCCCTCTCCCCCAGCCACAACATTGAGTGCCTGCACCGCGGGATCGGGATCGGGATCGGGATCGGGATCGGGATCGGGATCGGCGCCCTGTTCGGTCGTCTGATCGGTCTGGTCGGTTGGTTGATCGGTGTCAACCACGGCCTCATCGTCGTCATCGTCGTCGGCGCCACAGCCAACCAGCGCGAGGCCTGCGGCCCCCACGCCCGCCTTGGCGGAGACTCCCAATATCGTGCGGCGGCTATACCGCGTTTGGATCAACTGCTGCCAGTGCTGCGTCTCGCTCATCGTCCCCTCTTGTCCAAATCTGAAGGCACTCCTGCTTCAAGATCACTCAAATGGACCGTACGAAACTGCATCGCCAGCGTCAATGCCGCGAGTGGATCACGCGAAGTTGTCAAGTTAGGAGATTCCCTGAATCCTCACTGTGAGGAGGATAATTATTGAAAGACTAATAGTTGCTTCACTGGAGAGTGAGTTTGGGTGCTATGCACATGCTTCACCGCTAGCTTTGGACGAGTTCTGTATCTGGGAAGAACGCCGCCCAGGCGAACCAGAAGTGGCTGCCATGCGTGATCGGTGAAAGCTGGGAACCGGCCAACTCGCCGGAGATCGCCTTCCCCAAGACGCTCCACACCGACCCCGTCTCTGCATCGATAAATGTCTGATCATCGTTCGGATTCGGCTGCAAGGTGACGAGAGAACCGTTGAGCGACCGCGAGAACACTCCCGTCGCGCCCACGTCACGCGCCGAGTCAATCAGCTGCGTGTCGAGAGCCGATGCTGTGCCCGGCGTCCAGAGCACGGTGATTGAGGTGCCGGCAATCTCATCATCGACGACTCGCACACGCGCCAGAAGCTCGAAGTCATACGCGACCCGTTCGCCGTCCAGATCTATGGCCGCGACGCGTGCAGTGGGATGCAAACGGGGGTCGGTCGCCTCCGTGAAGAATGAGGAGTAGGGGCCGCCGGAGTCATAGGCGGGGTACCCGTTGATTTCGTAGCGCCGCCCAAGTCCTTGATCGAGCGCCAAGACGAGACCTCCGGGATCGGACGCCTTGAACTGCTCCCAGCTGATCACCGGCGCGGGAACCTGCGTCAGTGTCGCGCCCACCATGCCGCCAATGATCGCCCGGCCGGTGAGCTGCTGCCACAGGGTCTCAGTCGTGCGGTCCCACATCACCAGGTCGCTCTTGCGGAGCATGCCGGATGTCCCGAACTCCACCACCTCGCCCAGCAAGGTGCGATCAAAAGCGATGGCGGAGTTGCAGAGCGGGCAGAAGGTGACTGCCAGCGCTTGCCCTCCAATGGTGGTGTTGGCGATCTCGTGGCTCGTCATGATGCCGAGTGGGAACGCGCGCACGTCGTCGTTGATGGCCACGCGGATCACCGGGTGATTGTCGGTCAGCCACTCATCGCCCGCGGCGACGGACTCAAAGTTCGGTTCATCCAAGGAGCGGATCGCATCACGTGGGAGGACCGACACGATCTCGGTGATATCGATGAGCCGTACATCGAAGTTCGTCTGCCAGGAGCCGGTGTTGAGCCCCAAGGGCTCTCGGAAAATGAGGTCTCCGGACGGCGTTTCCGTCGCGCTGGCGGCCAGGTAGAGCGTCGCCGGGCTCAGGCCCCCGGTAGTGGTTTGGGTGGCCTCCGCGGAGACGACACTCTCGGGTTCCTCGCTGCCGTCGGCAACCGCGTCGCGGCCTGTCTCCACATCGTCGACTGCCTCGAACCCGCCGCCATCAGGTCGCTCAGCGCGCACCGAGTCGGTACGAGACTCGGCCGCCCCCGATCCCGTGCACGCCGCACCGATCAACGCCGCGGCGACGATTCCACTGCCTAACCACCACATCTTCTGGCGCCGCATTGCTCAGTCTCTCTCACATGTTCACCCTATTCAGGTTACGGGGTGCGTGAGGCGGCGGATGTCTGGGCGGCACTCATTTCACGCGTCGTTTTCACCGAAAGCGCCCCCCGGGGCTTCACCGAAAGAGCGCCCCGGGGCGTCGCGCGACTAGTTGCCGCGAAAATCCGGATTCCGCCGATCCAGCCGGGCGGCGATCCCCTCCTGCGCGTCCCCGCTGCCCCGCGCCTCCTCCACCAACCGATCGACATCCTCATGCGCAATCCCGTCGCGAAACGCCATTTCCCGCACGAGCAAAGCCTTCATCGCCTTCAGCGAGAGCGGCGCGTTGGCCGCCAAGCGTTGGATGATCAGATCGGCGGCGGCTTGCAGTTCCGCTGGCGGAGCGACGCGGGAGATGATGCCCATCGCCTGCATCCGCTCGGCGGGCAACGGGTCGCCGAGCAGGAGGATCTCCCGGCTCGCCACCGGCCCCGCGACCTCCAGCAGCTTCTTGGCCAAGAACCAGGTCGGCGCCAACCCGATCTGCGCCAGCGACATCCCGAAGCGTGCTGCCGTGGAGGCCACGACGAAGTCGCAGTGCAGCGCCAGCTCATTGCCGCCCGCGATGGCGTCCCCCTGTACCACGGCGACGGTCG
>Ga0114993_10007002_pt1 | contig 10498 bp, 7 predicted proteins | sample ArcticOcean_MG_C_FD_87042 | JGI IMG/M metagenome (GOLD analysis project Ga0114993, IMG submission 87042) | Marine microbial communities from western Arctic Ocean - ArcticOcean_MG_CB2_150 | ecosystem: Environmental > Aquatic > Marine > Oceanic | place: Arctic Ocean: Canada Basin | collected...
AAACAGATTCATCGCTCAGTCCGACCCTATGGCGGCGCGTTGTGGGTTGATTCGACTGACAAAAACTTGGGCAAGCGACTTGCCACGGTCGCACGAGACAAATCTGCCCCGCGACTTCACCCAACCGGATGGATGGTCAGTCGAAATGGTCCGCTGCCCGGCGCTGCCGACTGGACCCACATGTACGGCGACATCGGCAACACGGGCAAGTCAAACGATGCTGCGGTGAAATTACCCTTGGGGGTGCTCTGGTTTGGCGGCGCGTCGAACGAACAGACACAGATGCGACCGGTCGTTCCGCCAGAACAGGTCGTTGCCGGACGGCTTTTTGTGTTGGGAACCAATTCGATGACGGCGCGGGACGTCTACACGGGTCGCACGCTGTGGACTGCCAAATTCCACCAGAAGGATCTGAAGACGATCAGTGTCGACGGCGACGAATCTAACTCCGAGCCGGATTTCAAGCCACTCGCCGATCCTTATCACGCGCATAAGCTTGGCGACGTCCAACAGGCGAACACCCGCGGCACGAACTTCGTCGCGACCGAGAAGTTCGTCTACATCGCCCGCGGTAACGTCTGTCGCGCGATTGACACGGCCACCGGCAAGACGGTCCGCGCGTTTCAACTTCCGCTCCGCGACGGTCAAACTGCTCCGCCGGAGTGGGGCTACATCGGAGTCGAGGGGAACATCCTGCTGGGCGGTTGGTCCTATGCGGACTATTCCAAGCGGCTCGATCCGAAACGGACTCGCGCGTCGGTGATTGACCGATATGCCAGCGGCGGACTCGTTGCTTTTGATCGAACGACGGGCCGCCAACTGTGGCAGGTCAAAGCCCGACACAGTTTCCTGCACAACGCGATCGTGGCCGGCAACGGGCGGGTCTATTGCCTCGACCGCCTGCCGGCTCAGATCGAAAAGCAACTCAAACGTCGCGGACTGGCATCGCCGGCAAGTTATCGCATTGTGTCGCTCGACCTGAAAACTGGTCGCACGCTATGGGAAGCGAAACAGGGGATTTTTGGTGCGTGGCTGAATTATTCTCAGAAACACGATATCTTGCTGCAAGCGATCGATCATGGACCTGCGCGGATTGATCGCCGCAATCCGGGCCGTGGCATGACCGCGTATCGTGGCAAAGATGGAAATACCTTGTGGACTAAGCCGGATGTGGCTTATTTCGGCCCCTGTATCTTGCTCAACGATAAGATCCTTACCAACGGTCGTTTTTATGGCACGTCGACCGGCGCGTTTAGTCTGCTCGATGGTTCCGGCGTGACGATCGCCAATCCACTGACCGGCGTCAAAAAGCCGTGGCGGATTTCTCGCGGATATGGCTGCAACAGCATTCGCGCAAGCGAGCACCTGCTGACGTATCGTTCTGGCAGTGCCGCGTATTACGACCTGAATTCCAAGAGCGGCACCGGCAGTCTCGGTGGCTTTCGGTCCGGCTGCACGTCGAATCTGGTCATTGCCAATGGTGTGCTCAATGCGCCCGAAATGACTCGACACTGTACGTGCAATTTTCAGCAGCAAACTTCCCTTGCTCTGGTGCATGTGCCGGACCTTAAGACGGAACGCTGGACCTGCCACTACGGACCGCTCAACGAATTCGACTTCTTGGCCTACAAACCGATTCCCGTAAAGGAACCGGTCCACCGCGTGGGGATTAACTTCAATGCTCCCGGTGATCGGCAGTCAGAGAGCGGCACGTTGTGGACCGACTTTCCGCACATTGGCGGCGCCTCGTACAGCATCCCGATCGAGGTCAAAGGCGATCACGTCTTTGGTCTCCGCCGGCACGAAGCGTTTGTCAAGGGCAAGCTCCCCTGGGTCGCTGCATCGTGCCGAGCGAACGTGCGAGAAGTGACGGTTGATCTCAACCTTGCCAAGGACAAGCCGCAAACGTACACGGTCAGGCTCTACTTCGCGGAACTTGGCTACGCCAAGCAGGGCGAACGTGTGTTCGACGTCGCGCTGCAAGGCAAAACGGTCCTCAGGGGCCTTGACGTTCATGCGGCGGCCGGAGCAGTCAATCGCGGCATCGTGCGAGAGTTTCGCAACATCTCTGTCAGCGATCGGCTGCGGATCAACCTGACGCCTCATAAAGCCAGCCGCGGCGCCGTGCTGAGCGGCGTTGAGATCATCGCCTCGAAGTTGCAGAAAACACCATAGCGCATCGCGACGTTTTACCGGCTCGGATGTCCGCCGGCGTTCGCGCCATGTCCTTGACCCCTTGATCGCCAACGATCGAATTGCGACCATACAACTTAACGGTCGTCGCCAAAAGAGATGCCGTCTCCTGCCCCATTGTGCTTCTGCAAATGGCTAACGACGTGGTGAAAGAAACCGCTGCACGGGACGTTCGCGAAACAGAGTCTGCGCCTACGCCACAGATCCGGCCTTGGTGGCGCTTCAGAATGCGATCACTCGTGGGTTTGATGCTCAACGTCTCGCTGTTCTCCGCGATCGCGCGTCTGAGCGGATTGTGGTTTCTTTCTGGTATCTGTTTTGTCTATGTTTCACTTCTCACATGGATCGCCTGTGAGCTTGACTGGGGCAAACGAACATACCGCCGCTGACAGTGATCGGCGACAACACGACATCGCTTGTAGCCGTAACAAACCGTGATTGCCAATTTATCCATATTGTCGCGCACAACAGCAGGAGAACAAAACCACATGTGCCCAAAAAACGTCGAGAAATCCAGTCGTGCCAGGCTCATTGTCCTCGCAGTGTTTGTCACCACGTTCCAGTTGGGATGCCAGCCAACCGTACCAACCCAACCAACCAAGTCCGTGTCATCGAAGACGAAGAGCGCTGACGCACAGTCATTTCGCTGGCAGAAAGCGCAACCTGGCTCTGCGGGCGCAGCCGCGACGATCACCAGTGAAATTAAGACCGCCGATTCGCTGGGCCTGAAGCCATTTATCTATTTTTCAGCAAGTTGGTGCCCGCCGTGCAAAGCGATCAAGAGTTCGATGGACGACCAACGAATGAAAGACGCATTTTCAGGAACGTATATCATTGAATTCGATATCGACAAATGGCCGCGACTACCGGCCGGCTTTGACGCCAGCGCCGTTCCTGTGTACTACGAGATTGATTCGGCCGGGCGACCAACAGGAAGAAGGATTGATGGCGGTGCATGGGGAGCGAACGATCCCGCGAACATGGCCCCACCGCTGGAAAAGTTTTTTCACGCGAAGTAGGCCCAACACGCACGGCCCCAGTGGTCGGTACGGTGTGAATGACGAAGTAAACGGAGATTGCGTCTGTGGTTGAGATGTCGCACGGCTATAACCTCTTGGTAAATAACAGTTTACGTCGAATTGTGGCGAAATCGAGGATTTGATGAGGTAAGAGACAACAACCGGCCAAAATCGCTCGGTCACCAGGATTCAACGACCTACCCCCCGAAAGAACGTGATAAAACAGGGGGGTAATTGATCGGCGCTTGCCATCAGTTTAGAGTGTGGGCGTGCAGTCGCGGAGCGTGCCCGTCGACGACCAATTCAAAGGAGCAGCCAAGCGAGCAGCTACTGTTTTTGCGGTAACAAAAAAGACACTGGGGTTCCTGTGTACACATCGGGTGGTACAGGGCGTCGGTGTCTTTTTTGTTGCTGTTGGCGGTTGATGACAATCTCTACCACGTGCTTGACTAGCTGTGACTACGAGATTGACGTCTTCTAGGAAGCGGATATGAATACCGTCCTCACTGGATCTTCATCCTGGACTGAGCAACTACGCGCGAATGTGCGGCGCGTGGCGCCGCATGACGCGAGTGTTTTGATCACGGGGCCGAGCGGCAGCGGCAAAGGGGTGATTGCGCGACAGATCCACGAGATGAGCCATCGGGCGGAAGAGCCCTTCGTCTCGGTCGACTGCACCACGATCGTCGGCAGTCTGTTCTATAGCCAGTTATTTGGCCACGTCCGCGGCGCATTTACCGGCGCTGACTGCCAGACACTAGGGTGTTTTCGGGCGGCAGAAGGCGGAACGGTCTTTCTGGACGAAGTGGGCGATCTGGAACCGTCCATTCAGTCTAAGTTGCTCAAAGTCCTGCAGGAACGGCAAGTAACGCCGCTAGGGTCCGATCAGGCGATTCCGATCAACGTGCGAGTGATCGCCGCCACAAATCGGGACTTGGAGGCGGATGCGCAAAGTGGGCGATTTCGCCAGGATCTGTTTTATCGCCTGAATGTCGTGCATTTAGCGGCGATTCCGCTTTGCCAACGCCCCGACGACATCGATCAGTTAGCGGATCACTTCTTACAGCAGCTTGCCGACCGGCAAGGTTTGCCACGTAAGACGCTGTCCGCTGGCGCGATCGAGTTGCTCCGGACAATGCCCTGGCCGGGCAACGTGCGGCAGTTGGAACACGCCATGGAACAGGCGGCGATCTATTGTGACGGACCGGTAATCGACCTGCGTCTGGTGAGGGGCCTGCTAGAGGGGGGGTCTGCGCCGCCGATCGCCTCAGACAGCCATCGCGATCCACCTGAAGAAGAGTCGCCGGCTCCGTGGCGTTCCCCCTCTGAGGACGATGCGTTGTCGTCCAGCGTCGCTGGTGATACGGCCTGGAAGACCCTCGAACACCTCGAGCGTGAGCATATTCGCTCTACGATGGAGATGACCGGGAACAATCAGAGCAAGACGGCCCGGATGTTGGGGATCAGCCGCCAGACGCTCATTCGGAAGATCAAGAAAAACAATCTTTTGCCCGTTTCTCCTTAACTGGGCTCTTCTTAATTGGGCTCCTCCACCCCGCCGGGCGATTCGTAGCCTCTGCCCGATTCTCAGGCACTCTGCCGAGGCGTTTTCTCAAGTGAAAAGCGCACGGGATTTCTTGTGGTTCGATGCCGGAATCCACGTGAAGAATCGTGGAGGAGCCGAAAGGATGACCGACGAACACTTGCCCGAAGCGCAACGGGGTTAAAAAAGTTTACACACCGCCGGTGTCTCACTTTGTTACAGTTGCGCGTTGCGGCGGACATGCAACCTGTCCGCCAGCGGACAGTCCTGTCGCGATCTGTTACAGGTGATTTTCTTCTCCAGTGCCGCATTCAGCATGCACTGAATTTTTCTTCTCCATACCACATCTGGACTTGCGCCGATTGTGCGCTCGCGCCGCGGCACTCCGGCACGCTTCGTGCTTTATGTCTCCTTCAGTGAAACAAACATTTAGTCGCTCACTAACGAGGAGAACCATCATGTTGCCAAGAACCAAACGACACCCGACCGTCGCCATCGTGGACGACGATTCCAGGGTGCAAGGTGAATTGGTCGAGGCGTTTCCTCACCGCTTGAACATTCAAACGTTTCGGTCCGGCGATGCGGCGATGCGATATCCGGGACGGGCGAGTGTTGCACTGTGGATCATCAACACGCGGTTACCAGACATCTCTGGTTTCGACTTGTGTCAGCAGCTTGCGGCGAGCGGCCAGAGGCCAGCGATTTACTTAATGGGTGACCAGTACGACGAATCCGACGAACGCCGCAGCTATCTGTGTGGCGCCAAAGTCTACGTTTGCAAACCGGCCAAAGCGGTGTGGTTGCAAAGCTGGACCGGTTGTCGTGAAAGCGTGGGGGACAGCTGGCAAGAGGAACCTATTGTCGCGTGACACGGATTGCGAACGACGCCGCCACACGATTAGGACATTTACACCAGACCGAAATCGTTTTCGACTCAAACCGTACAAGCAGATTTAGAAAAGGGAGAGACGAATTATGTTCCGCACGACATGTTTTTTGACGACCGCAGCCCTTCTTTCGCTCGCCACCGCCGCAGACGCCTTAGAAATCCAGATCACGGCCAAGGGCCTCAGATTCACCCGGGGTAGTACGGCGAAGATCAACCAAAACATGGACGGCAAAACGACCGACACCGACTTGTCGGAACTCGTCGAGGACCTAACGACTGTCGAAGACAGCCTTTCCGAGATTTTCGGTGCCGGTACGGGAACCAAGGGGACCGCTGGTGTTGCAACCTCGGCTTACCCAGCGATCGTCACGATGACGACCCAGTCGCACATCGACAACCATCTCGCGCCGGACGATTACAACGCCGGGATCTTCTCGCTCTTGGATCGATTGTCGCACGAGTCGGGTCGATAGCTACCCAGAGGTTTTCAGTAACGAACGATTTTGATTTCAAGCAACGCACCAACGCATTCAGAACACTTTTATCAAACCGAAGTTATTTCAGACACAAACCACTCAGGCACATCTAGCTAATGGAGATTGAATTATGTTCCGCACGACCTGTATTTTGACCACCGTAGCCGTTCTGTCACTTACCACTTCCGCACACGCCTTACAAATCAAACTCACTGCCCTGGGTCTGGGACTTACCACAGACCCGTCCGTCAAGATCAACAGTGAGGGAAACGGGGACCCGGTTGACGCCGACCTGCCGGGATTCGTCACCAGTACCACGACCGGCGTAGGCAGCGTCCTCACGATTATCGATGACGGGACGGGACTCAACGGGATCGCAGGTATTCCGACACCGGCGTTCCCTGTGATTATTACGATGACATCCGAATCCCGTATGGATAACTTTCCCACGACGGACGACTATCGCGCCGGGCTCATCGCCCTGTCAGAGCAGAAGGGTAACGACGGCAAGCATCCCGATAAGGGTGAGGGCCTGGGAGTTCGTGCCTTCACCGTTATCGAGAGCGGCGTCGACATGGGTCTCCGCCAGATTGACTCCGGCACGTTGCGACCAATCATCGAAGGCAGCAAGCACGTATCTGGTGGCACGGACCTGAAGCACGGCCCCGACCCGAACAACGCCGACCTCGTCAATTTTTCACCCAACGGCTCGGATCACGTCGATGAAGCCGTCTACTTTGACTTTAACCCCAGTCAAGTGAAGGTCGATGCCGACAGTTTCGCCATCCGATTTACCGAAACCGAACCGACCAAGGATTACATGACGGTCGTAATTAAGCGGGAGAGCGGTGCAGACATTACACTGTCGAACATCGACGTCACGCACTCGGCATTTGTCGCCCAAGACGCTGGCGACAAAGTCTACGACCTCAATTTTAGCCTGATCGCAGGACTGCTCGACGACGACGTGCTCACCGAGGTGTCGGTCCGCTCCGAACTGAACGGTGATGGATCAAAAAGTCACTTCTTTATCAACGGCCTGGATGCGACGGTGACGCCCATTCCTGAGCCAAGCACGCTGATGCTGGGGATTTTGGCCTCCATGGGAATGTTGCTCCCGAGACGACGACGCAAGAGCCAAAACTCGACCAATGACGTCTCGCAACCGACAGAGACTCATGCCGCCACCGCGATCGTCGGTGCAATCAAAGAAAAGATGATCCACTGCACCGCTTCCCTTCAGCCGCGTGCATTGTTCAGCCGCGGGCTCACCGCACTCGGTATTTCGATGGCAGTTGCGGCCCTCATGCTTTCGTCATCAACCGCAAGTGCCGGCACCATCGGCTTCTCTGGCAGTTCTAGCTTCTCGAGCAACTCCTCCTCGTCCGTAGCTTCACGCAGCCTGGCGAAGATCGATATGAATGCGTGGGAAACCGAAGGATTGTCCCCGGTAAACGCTCGCGAACCCAAGTCCGCCGACGCCGTAGGCGTAACGAATGGTGTCGCGACGCAAGAGGTTCACTGGGGAGAACGATTCGTGCAGTTCATCCTGTCGATCATCCCCGGACCGTCAACCATCGTTCTCGCCGTCCTCACGTTGATCAGCCTATCGATGATCTTGATTGGTGGTCGACGACGAGTTCCCCATCTGCACGAACTCACTGCCTAACCGAACCTTACGGAACCTGACTTGCTCCGTTCATAGAACCTCGACTCAAGGAGAACATCGATGTTTACCAGGACTCGACGCTTGAGAATCGAAGCGGCCAGAAACAAAGGAAAGAAACCAACGGGCCAAAACTTTTCGCTTGCCAGCGGATCATCGAAAACCCGCTGGACCAATTCACGACCCTCGCATACGTCGCGCGTCAGGATTTGGTGAAAAACGCGATGTTCAGATCAAAGAAAGTTCTGCCCCTTTTGTTTCTTCGAGATACTGCTATGAGGTTGAAACCGATTCAACCTCAAAACGAACCGTTAAGGAATTTTACCAGCAACGGGAGAATGACCAATGAAGATCAACACACTAGCCGCGATTCTTGTTCTGACGCTCTTGGTAGCGGGCGTCTCGGCCGCGATTGACTGGGCCGTGCCGGCGGACGCGACGGCAGGACAGACCGCCGCCGCTACGGCCAGCGACGACAGTGCCCACTCCCATTCGGGCCGTTTAGTCGCCACGAAAAATGGCACTCAAGCCAGGAGGCCGACTGCGTCTGCCGGTCTCGCGGATGATCCCTCGGGAGATTTCATGGCGATCGGCAATCGACACCCGGCGTTCTCGCTGGACGCGGCCGACGGAAACCCCGTCGTAGAGCGAAACCATCCCGGTCCTGATCTGAGCGACCACTTCGGAGACAGCGAGTACTTCGACCCACCCACCAACGGCCACGCAACCATCGCCCAAATTCTCACCAGCGCTGAAAAATAAGCGGTTGGTACGCGATGACAGAAGCAGTTGAAGGTGTTGCAAGCCTTCGCCAGCGATGTGCCCTTTGCAGTACCTGATTGGCAAACACCTTATTGGGAATGACGAAAGTAGGCCGAATTATTGGGACACGTATACGTGTGAAGTTTGTTGCTCCTGTTTTACAGAGAACTTGACTTATTCAGTTTTTAGAACCTTGACCGAAGGAGAACGCTGATGGCAACTCTGAACAATTTCTTTCCGGCCGTGTGCACGATGATTGCGTGGAGTAGCCGCAGAGGAGACTGCCCAAGGGCACGCCGTGGAATGATGTTCGTTATTCTTTTCGTTGCGATCGGTTCCGGAATCCGTCCTGCTCACGCATCGCACGTCTACTGGGTCACGTCAGCAGCAGGCGGTGGCGAGTTGCAAAGAGCCCGGGCGACGGATGGCGGTGACGTGACAACGATCACGACGACCGGAGTAAACGTGCCTCACGATATAACCGTCGACGCCGCTGGCGAACTAATTTTCTTCATCGACGACGGAGATAACAACATTTATCGGCTTAATTCCGATGGCACTGACCAGAGTATCATTATTTCGGCGTCGCTGGCTAATCCGAAAGGGCTTGCGCTGGATGAAGTGAGTGCCACGCCAATGATCTACTTTTCGGATACTGACACACACAAAATTAAGCGGGCGGAATTCGACGGTACCAACGTCGTGACGGTGGTTGATCCTGGTGTGGATTCAGGTTTTGGTCTCGCGCTTGATGTACCGAACGATTTTCTCTATTGGACCTATGCTTCGGCCGGGAAGGTGCAGCGTTCAGCGCTGGACGGATCGGGCGTGACGGACCTTTTTACTGAGCTCGGTTCGGCCAATGGCCTCGCCATCGATCTGGCGAACCAACATCTTTACTGGACGGACGCACCGAATGGACTGATCCAACGGGCGAATGCCGATGGCACAGGGTCGGTGACAACGATTCTAAGCGGACTTACGACGCCGGAGTGGCTTGAGCTTGACACGGTCCACGAACAAATCTATTTCACCGATAACGGGACGGGAGAACTCCGTCGCGTAGATTTCGATGGCAACAATCTGACCACTTTGGTCAGCGGTCAAGGTGACATCCGTGGCTTGGCATTCGCCATCCCCGAGCCCTCGACCCTCACTCTAACCGGCCTTGGCCTGCTGAGCCTGCTGGGATGCGGAAGACGAAGGAGACGACAAGAATCCGCATAAACGCCTTGGCACCCGCTGACGCGGCGTTTCAGTGCCCTATTTACAGATTACAGAGAACTTAACTTATTCAGTTTCTAGAACCTCGACCGAATGGAGAACGCTGATGGCGACTATAGGAAATTTCTTTCCGGCCGTGTGCACGATGATTACGTGGAGTAGCCGCAGAGGAAACCACCTAATGGCCGATTCGACGACGAATCCGATTTGTTGGGCGCGCCATGTCGCGCACCCAACGAAGGAAAACGGGAATCGAAACCAGCGGGGGTTAGGCAAGTCCGTCCTGGGAGACGCAAAAAGGAAATGATCTGAATGGTGCGAACTCGCATTCTTCCGATCACTATTTTTCAACGGACTGACACGTAAGGAGAAACTCTGTGCATTATCGAAACACACAAGCCGCGACGACTGAGGAGAAGTCCGTACGAGACTCGGCACTGTTACCGCCGAGTCGGGTAGGACTCTCCCGTTGTCTGATCGTCTCGACGGACCCGACGCGACGTGAGTTGCTACGTCGGGCGGCTGCCAACGGTGGCTGGCAAACGATTCTCTGTGCCGACGCCGAGAGAGCAATGAAAGTCGCCGAGCGCATGGCGTTGCAGTTGACCATCATCGATTTGGAAGACGCCGACGGCCATCATCCGCCCAAGTTCGACGAGTTGCAAGTCCGGTTATCCGAAACCCACAAAGTACTTTCGATCGTCTGCGGCAACGAAGGCAATGTGC
>Ga0114993_10007003_pt1 | contig 10498 bp, 9 predicted proteins | sample ArcticOcean_MG_C_FD_87042 | JGI IMG/M metagenome (GOLD analysis project Ga0114993, IMG submission 87042) | Marine microbial communities from western Arctic Ocean - ArcticOcean_MG_CB2_150 | ecosystem: Environmental > Aquatic > Marine > Oceanic | place: Arctic Ocean: Canada Basin | collected...
AGTAAGTACTAATGACATCTGCAACATCACTTTAAAAGTGTCTCTAATATTATCAGGATGAAATTCAGCAAAACTTTCTGCACAATCTCCGCCTTGAAGTAAAAATGCTTTGCCATCAACAACATCAGCAAGCTGTTGTTTTAAATGTCTTGTTTCTCCAGCGAACACTAAGGGGGGAAATTTTTTAAGCTTTCCAAGAACCATGTCTAATTCTTTTTTATCCGGATATTCCGGGATGTGTTTTGCTGGATAATTTCTCCAACTGTTTAATGTCCATTTTTTCATATTCAACCTAAAGTATATATAGTGTATAGAAAGAGAAAAACCAAGTTTGAATATTTTATATAAGTAAAAAATGGCTAAATTTTCAAAAATTATAAGGCAAAATAACGAAAATCTTTTAATAAAAAATTTTATAAAAATTTTTAAGCATACTTTGAATAAAAGACTTAAAAAATCAAAAAGGTTCTCTTTTGTTCTTACGGGAGGAGAAAGTCCCATTAAATTGTACAAAAAAATTGCAAAAATAAAAAATATTTCTTGGGATAAAATAGATTTTTTTATTGGAGATGAAAGATATTTAAAAGAAACTTCAAAGTACTCTAATTTTAATATGTGCAAAAAATATCTTTTAAATAAATTAAAAATTCCTAGCTATCAAGTATTCAAAATACCAACAGATGGAAAAAATATTAAAAGCGATGTTTTAAAGTATGAAAAAATTTTAAAAAAATACTTTAGAAATAAAAGTATTAACTTTGATTTATTATTATTAGGAATTGGTTATGATGGACATATAGCGTCACTTTTTAAAGACAATATAAGTATAAAAAATAATAAAATTGTAACTTATGCAAAAAGAAAAGATTTTTCTAGAATTACTTTAACACTGCGCTCTATAAATAATAGTAATTTAATTTTTTTATGGTCTCCTGGAAAAAAAAAGTTAAAGCTTATAAAAAAAATACTTCTTGATAAAAAGAAAAATTATCCCGTTTCATACATAAGAAAAAAAAATAATTTTTTATTCTACAGTGACTGACTTTGCTAAGTTTCTTGGTTTATCAATATCAAGATTTTTTAATGAAGCAACATGATAAGCTAATAACTGAAGTGGTATGACTGCTAAAAATGTTGTCAGGTATTGATCAGTCTTAGGTATTCTCAAAGTAAATCTAATATTCTCACTTATTACATTGTTTTCTACATTGGTTATTAGCAAGACCTTGCCTCCTCTTGCTATTACCTCCTGCATATTTGAAATTGTTTTCTCAAAATATCTGTCTTGTGGTGCTAAAATCACTACTGGTAATCCTTCTTCAATTAATGCTAAAGGTCCATGTTTCATTTCTCCAGCAGGATAACCTTCAGCATGTATATAAGATAATTCCTTAAGTTTTAAAGCTCCCTCTAGCGCGATAGGAAAAGAAGGGCCACGACCTAAAAAAATCACACCTTTAGAATGATAAATATCTTTTGCAATAGTTTGAATTTTTCCTTCACAACTTAATGTTTTCGTAATGAGATCTGGAAGTATTTTAAGATTTTTAATCATTTTTTTATATTCTATTTGAGAAATTTCTTTCCTAATTTCAGATATTTTTAAAGATAAAATATAAAGTACTAATATTTGATTTATGAAAGCTTTAGTTGATGCCACTCCTATTTCTGGTCCAGCATGTATCGGTAAAACAAAATCAGATAATCTTGCTATAGAACTCTCAACAACATTAACCACTGAACACGTACTAACATTATTTTTTTTACACAAGTCTAGAGCTGCGAATGTGTCAGCTGTTTCTCCAGATTGGGATATGAATATATATAAGTTTTTTTTATTAAATTTAATTTTTCTATATCTAAATTCTGAAGCTACATCAGTTTCAACTTCTATATTAGTAAGTTCTTCAAGCCAATATTTTGCCGTAAGGCAAGCGTGGTACGCTGTTCCACAACCAACTAGAACTATTTTTTCAATTTCTTTAGGATCGATAGGAAAATTATATAAGTTAATATCTTCATTTAAATAATTAACATATTCTTTTATACAAGTTTTTGTAGTAATAGTTTGCTCATTAATTTCTTTTGACATAAAATCTTTATAATCACCTTTGTTAGCAAATTGATTATTATTAGATAGAGTTAGGACTTGCTTGTTTATTTTTATATTTTCGTTATTATAAAATTCTATTTTATCATTAGATAAAATACATATATCTCCATCATCTAAATAAGTTATTTTATTTGTCATAGACTTAAGTGCATATGAGTCTGATCCAAGAAAATTTTCTTTATGCCCATATCCAACTGCTAAAGGACTACCTCTTCTTGCTCCTACAACTATATTGCTATATTTTTTAAAAAGAATGCCCAATGCGAAACTTCCATTGAGTTTTCTTAAAGTTTTGTTAATTGATTCAATGAGATCAAAATCTTTTAAAAAATGTGTAAGTAAAATTGTTATAACTTCAGTGTCAGTTTGTGACTTAAATTTATATCCCTTTTTTTCTAGGTCTTTTTTTAAAAATTGGGAATTTTCTATAATGCCATTATGCACAACAGAAACTTCTTCGGAAGAATGTGGGTGTGCGTTAACTCTGCTTGGAACTCCATGCGTGGCCCACCTAACATGCCCTATACCTAAAATTCCATTTGATGGTGTTTTGAAAAGTATTTTTTCTAGACTATCAACTCTTCCTGTGCACTTTTTTTCATCAATTGCTCCATTTGAAATCGTAGCTATTCCAGCAGAGTCATAACCTCTATATTCAAGCTTTTTTAAAGATTGAATGATATTTGAGCTTACAGATTTATTACTAGCTATACCTATGATACCACACATTATTTTCTCTTATAATTTTTAATTTCAGCTTGATTAGATCTCGTTAGAGCTAAAGATTTATTTTTTACATTTCTTGTAATTGTAGATCCGGCTCCTACTACAGATTTTTTTCCAATTTTAATAGGAGCGACTAAAGAAGTATTAGATCCTATAAATGCACCGTCAAGTATTTTTGTAGTACTTTTCTTTTTTCCATCATAGTTGCAAGTAATAGTTCCAGCTCCAATATTAACATTGTTGCCAATAAAAGAATCTCCAATGTATGATAAATGATTAATTTTAGATTTTTTCCCCACTCTACTTTTTTTAATTTCAACAAAATTACCAATCTTTGAACCTTTTGATAAAAATGTTCCCGGTCTAATTCTTGAGAAAGGACCTACACTAACATTCGATTCTAAAACTGCATTTTCAATATGTGTAAATGATAAAATTTCAACATTATCACCAATCTTAGTTTTTACTCCAATAACTACATAGGGATTAATTATAACATTTTTTCCAAATTTAGTGTCTTTTGATAAGAAAACAGTTTCTGGAGCCCTCAAAGTAACGCCCATTTTCATAGCTTTATTTCTTAGCTTTTCTTGGTTTAATTTTTCAATTAACGCAATTTTTTTTTTGTTTATTGATGTCATCAATATTTCTCTTTACATTAATATAAACTTTGTAATAACTCACAAAATATTTCTTTATAATACTTAATAAATGACTCAAAAATTAACATTATTGTTTGATTTAGATGGCACTTTAGTCGATACAGCGCCAGACTTAGTCATAGCACATAATCATGTGATGAAAAAATTTGGCTTACCAACAAAATCTCCTAATGAAATTAAAGCTTTAGTTGGGATGGGAGCAAGAACTATGATGAGTAAAGTATTGTGGAATTCAGCCAAAGAAGAGCTAAAAAAAATCACACAAAAAAATATTAAAGATCTAATGGTAAAAGAATTTATAAGTTTTTATGGAAATAATATTTTAGTTGAAAGCAAACTAATTGATGGCGTTAAAGATTTTTTAATTTGGTGTAAAGAAAATAATATTTCTATGGGTGTATGTACAAATAAACAAGAGCATTTGGCTATAGATCTGTTAAAAAAAATTAAAATAAATAGTTATTTTGAATATGTAGCTGGAAGTAACACTTTTGATTACTGTAAACCAGACCCAAGACATTTAACATCTGTTGTAGAGATAATGGATGGTGATTTAAAAAAAACAGTTATGATTGGGGATAGTGAAGTAGATTCTAAATCAGCAGAAAATGCTTCTTTACCTTTTGTTTTGTTAAAAGATGGCTATACAAATATAAAAGTATCTGAAATGAAATATGATCATTTAATAAAAGATTTTATTGGGTTGGAAAAAATAATTATTAGGTATTTGTGATTGAATTAAAACTTTTTATTGCTCTCATAAGTTATTATTTTGTGATGTTTGCTACGCCAGGACCCAATAATGCTATGCTCACTGCTTCAGGTATTAAATTTGGATTCAAAAAAACTTTACCACATTTATTTGGCATACCATTTGGTCATGTTGCTCAGATAATTTTGGTGTGTTTTGGTTTGGGTGCAATTTTTCAAAAATATCCTTTAATACAGTTTTATCTTAAGTGGATTTGTTTTGTTTACTTACTTTATTTAGGTTGGCAAATTTTAGGATCTCTATCCAACAACGAAAAAGAATCTGGTAGACCGTTAAGATTTTATGAAGCTGCTCTTTTTCAATTTATAAATCCTAAAGCTTGGGTTGTTGCTGTAACAGCCGCATCAGCTTTTTTTCCTAGTGAAGAAAATTTTATTGTTGCAACTTCTTTTCTTGCTATTACTGCTCCTTTTGTTTGTTTTCCATCAATATGTATTTGGGCAGCTTTTGGTTCATCAATCAAAAACATAATAAAAAATGCCAAAATAAAAAAAATTATAGAATATTTATTAGCTATATTATTGCTTATTACTGCTGTTATAATCATTTTAGATTAATTAATTAAGTTATGCATTTTACAAAAAAGAGCCCTTTAAACAAAAGAAAAGAATTAATTAATAAACTAAATACAAATAAGTTGCTAAAATTCCCAGGAGCTTACAATCCTTTGACGGCAAAACTTATAACTGAAATAAGTTTCGATGGTATTTATATCTCTGGTGCGGTCATGGCAAATGACTTGGGGATTCCTGATATAGGTTTAACAACATTAAATGAGGTAGCTTATCGTGCTGAACAAATTTCTAGAGTCACAGATTTGCCTAGTATAGTCGATGCAGATACAGGTTTCCAGGATTGCAAGAAAACAATTGAGCATTTTGAAAAAATGGGACTATCAGGTTGTCATATTGAAGATCAAATAGAGCAAAAAAGATGTGGCCATTTAGACAACAAAGAGATTATTCCTTTAAATGAAATGGTTAAAAAAATAAAACTAGCAGTAAAATCTAAAAAGGATAAAAATTTTTTAATCATTGCAAGAACTGACGCAAACACAATAGAAGGTCTGAGTAAAACTATTGAAAGAATTAAAGCATACGAGGACGCTGGCGCTGATGCAATTTTTCCTGAAGCTATGAAAGATAAAAAAGAATTTGAGAAAGTGCGAAAAAATTCAAAAACTCCATTAATTGCAAATATGACTGAATTTGGAATAACAAAAATTCTAACAGCAAGTGAGTTAGAAAGTTTAGGGTACAACATTGTAATTTACCCAGTAACAACGCAAAGGTTGGCAATGAAAAATGTTGAGGATGGATTGCGTGCTATTATGAAGGATGGACATCAAAATAATATTATTGATAAAATGCAAACGCGTAAGAGATTATATGAATTAGTTGATTATGAAAAATATAATACACCAGATAAAAAAATTACCGACTTTAATACTGATGGACATGATTAATCTATGAGTGATGACATTAAAAAAGGGTTATTAGGTATACTTGTTGATGAAAGTGCTATTTCACAGGTGATGTCTGATATAAATTCACTAACTTATAGAGGTTATGCAGTTCAAGATCTTTGTAAAACATGTAGTTTTGAGGAAGTTGCCTTTCTTATTCTAAACCAAGAACTACCAAATAAAATTCAACTTAAAAAATTTAAAAATGATTTAGAGGGAAATAGAAATATTTCTATAAACCTTAAAGAAATTATTAGAAATATACCCAAAAAAGCTCACCCAATGGATGTAGCTAGAACTGCTGTCAGCGTTATGGGACTTGAAGATAAAGAAGTAAATAATAACTCTTCTGCAGCAAATATGAGAAAAGCTATAAGAATATTTTCAAAAACTCCTACAGCGATAGCAGCTTTCTTCAGAACAAGAAAAGGTAAAAAAATTATACCACCTAAAAAAAAGTTGGGATTCTCAGAAAATTTTTTTCATATGTGTTTTGGAAAAATACCAAGTGAAGAAATTATTAAAGCTTTTGATATATCTCTAATTCTTTATGCTGAACATAGTTTTAATGTTTCAACTTTTACCGCAAGAACTATTACAAGCAGTTTGTCAGATATACATAGTGCTATAACTGGTGCTATTGGAAGTTTAAAAGGATCTTTGCATGGAGGTGCAAATGAAGAGGTTATGCATATGATGAACGAAATTAAAAAACCTGAAAATGCATTGAAATGGATCAATAATGCTCTCAACAAAAAAAATGTAGTAATGGGTTTTGGTCATAGAGTTTACAAAAAAGGAGATTCACGAGTCCCTACGATGGAAAAGTATTTTAAAAAAGTTTCTGAAATAAGAAAAGATAAAAAATTTCATAAAATTTATGACACAGTTAAGAATGTTATGATTAAAAAAAAAAATATTCATCCAAATGTTGACTATCCGACAGGGCCAACTTACCATTTAATGGGTTTTGATACTGACTTTTTTACACCTATATTCGTGCTTTCTCGCATTACAGGATGGTCTGCACATATAATGGAGCAACATACTGCAAATAAATTGATTAGACCTCTTGCTAAATATAGTGGTGAGAAGCATCGTAAAGTAACGCTACTCAACCAAAGATAATATTATTTCCCTGGAGTTTTGTACTTTAGAAAGTGAATTAAATATTAAAATTAAGAAAATGCTTCCGACCAATTTCCTTTAGTAGATGCTTTAGAATATTCAGTAGCTCTACCTTCAAAGAAATTCATATGTTCTACAGCATTTAACATTGTGTCTAGCCAGGTTAATGGATTTTTATCTACTTTGTAAATTGGTTCAAGTCCAAGTTGAACTAATCTTCTATTACCGATCCAACGAATATATTGTTTTACTTCATCTGAGGTAAGTCCAGTGATTGGTCCCATCTCAAAAGCTAAATCGATAAAAGCATCTTCATGTGAGATTATTGTTCTGCAAGCTTCATAAATTTCTTTTTTTAACTGTAGAGTCCAAATTTTTGGGTTTTCTTCAATAAAAGTTCTAAATAACTTAATCATTGAATTGCAATGCAATGTTTCATCTCTTGCTGACCAAGTTACAATTTGACCCATGCCTTTCATTTTATTTTGTCTTGGAAAATTTAATAAAATTGCAAAACTAGCAAATAGCTGAAGACCTTCAGTGAAAGCACTAAAGACGGCAATTGTTTTTGCTATATCGTGGTTAGATTTTACATCGAAGCTTTGCATATAATCATACTTATCTTTCATTTCTTTATACTTCATAAATGCAGAGTACTCTGATTCCGGCATACCAATGGTATCTAGTAAATGTGAGTAAGCAGCTATATGAACTGTTTCCATTGCGGCAAATGCTGACATCATCATTAATGTTTCTGTGGGCTTAAATACATTCATATAATGTCTTATATAGCAGTTACTAACCTCAACATCTGCCTGGGTAAAAAATCTAAAAATTTGAGTTAGTAAATTCTTTTCTGGTCCACTTAAATTTTTTTGCCAGTCTCTAACATCATCACCAAGAGGTACTTCTTCAGGCAGCCAATGTATTCTCTGTTGTGTTAACCACGCGTCGTAGCACCAAGGATATCTAAAAGGCTTATACACTGGATTACCTATTAGTAGACCCGATTTTTTTTCGACTGTTTGATTATTTTTTACTTTATTTATTGGCATGACAAACATTCTTCATAATCTTTACTCTCATTCGATTCATTTTTTGTCGCATTTGTTGGCAAACTGCTATTAATATTTTCGGCTCTTTGTATTGATTTAGATCTACAATAATACAAACTTTTTAAACCCTTTTTCCAAGCCTGGAAGTGAATTTGATGCAAATCTTTTTTATGGACATCCGCAGGTAAGAAAATATTGATAGATTGTGCTTGAGAAATATAAGGTGTTCTATCAGAACCGAGATCAACAATCCATCTTTGGTCTAGTTCAAAAGCAGTTTTAAAAACATCTTTTTCATTTTTAGTTAAAAAATCTAAATGTTTAACTGATCCTTGGCTAGTTGTGATTGACGACCATATATCATCATTATTTTTCCCATATTTTTCTAATACTTCTTTTAAGTATCTGTTTCTAACATTATACGAACCTGAAAGCGTTTTGTGTGTGTAACTATTAGCGGCAACAGGTTCAACCCCAGGAGAAGCTCCACCACAGATTATTGATATAGAAGCTGTAGGAGCTATTGCTGTTTTGTTAGAAAATCTTTCTTTAAAACCATATTCTTCTGCATCTGGGCATGGTCCTCTCTCTTCAGATAATTTTCTAGATGCTTGATCAACTCCTATTTGAATATGCTTAAAAATTTTATTATTCCAAGATTTACTCATAACAGATTCTAAAGGGATTGATTTTTTTTGCAAAAAAGAATGAAAACCCATAACTCCAAGCCCCACACTTCTTTCCCTCAAAGCTGCATACTTTGCATTATTAAAAGATTCTGGCGCTCTATTAATAAAATCTGTCAAAACATTATCTAAAAATCTCATTACATCCTCAATAAAGCCAGGTTCATCTTTCCACTCATCATATGTTTCCAAATTTAGAGAAGATAAACAACAAACTGCAGTTCTTTCTTTACCATCTTTATCTATTCCTGTTGGAAGCGTTATTTCACTACAAAGGTTAGAAGTTTTTACATTTAATCCAGCAAGTTTATGATGCTGCGGAATTAATCTATTTACAGTATCTATAAAAATTATATACGGTTCGCCAGTTTCTACTCTAGCTGTTAACAACCTTATCCATAAATTTCTTGCTGAAATTGTAGATTGAACAATTCCATCTTTAGGGCTTTTTAAAGCCCATTCTGAATTAGTTTCTACAGCTCTCATAAAGGCATCCGTAACTAAAACTCCATGATGCAAATTTAAAGCTTTTCTATTAGGATCTCCTCCGGTTGGTCTTCTCGTTTCTATAAATTCTTCTATTTCAGGGTGGTCAATGGGAAGATAACAGGCGGCAGAACCTCTTCTTAAAGAACCTTGGCTAATTGCCATAGTCAAAGAATCCATCACTTTTATAAAAGGAATTATTCCAGAAGTTTTTCCAACTCTTCCTATTTTTTCTCCTATTGATCTAAGATTCCCCCAGTAGCTTCCTATACCACCGCCTTTTGCTGCCAACCAAACGTTTTCACTCCATAAATCCAATATTCCATTTAAACTGTCTCCAGCTTCATTTAAAAAACAAGATATTGGTAAACCTCTTTCAGTTCCACCATTAGATAAAATTGGTGTAGCTGGCATAAACCATAAATTACTTATGTAATTATAAATTCTTTGCGCATGTAGATTGTTGTCTGCATACATGCTTGAAACTCTAGCAAACAAATCTTGGTATGACTCGTTTTGTCCCAAATATCGATCACTTAAAGTTGCTTTGCCAAAGTCAGTTAGTTTAGAATCTTTAGTCCTATCTATTTTGATGGTGATACCTTTATCATTTTGAAAAAGTTCAGTTTGAGAGGTTAAAGAAAATAAATCAGGTTTTTTATCAAATTGATTATCCTTTATAATAAAATTCTCTTTTTGATCGATTTTTTCGACAGCTTTCTCGATGGCTAATGATAGGTTTTTATTCATAATAGGCTTATTTTGTTATTTTTTTATGTAAAAACAACTACATGTTGTGTACACTTCAACTAGATATACTACATATTTATGCAAATCAATAGAACATTATAAGAACATAGGGATAATAGCAAGTATAAAATTAAATATTAAATAAATTAGAAAAATATTAGATATAAGAGGCAATGTCAAAAATTGAAAATGCCAATATAAATCCACTAGGTTTTAGAGAGTACGACGCTAGATGGTTATATCCAAAAGACATAAATCTGGAAGGAATTAAAAATCTTGGTAGAGGATTTGGAACACAAATAATAAAACACACAAACACAAAAAATCCTAAAGTGATAATCGGGCATGATTACAGGTCTTATAGTGAAGAAATAAAAATGGCATTAAAAAAAGGATTAGTTTCTACAGGATGTTTTGTCGAAGATATTGGTTTATCATTGTCACCAACAGTTTATTTTGCGCAATTCAATTTAAATGCAGATGCAGTAGCAATGGTTACCGCAAGCCATAATGAAAATGGTTGGACAGGTGTTAAAATGGGTATCAAAAAGGGATTAACTCATGCTCCTGAAGAAATGAAAGAATTAAAAGAAATAACGTTAAACGAAAAATTTGTCGAGGGTAAAGGAAATGAAAAGAAAATAGATAATTTTCA
>Ga0114993_10007007_pt1 | contig 10497 bp, 8 predicted proteins | sample ArcticOcean_MG_C_FD_87042 | JGI IMG/M metagenome (GOLD analysis project Ga0114993, IMG submission 87042) | Marine microbial communities from western Arctic Ocean - ArcticOcean_MG_CB2_150 | ecosystem: Environmental > Aquatic > Marine > Oceanic | place: Arctic Ocean: Canada Basin | collected...
AGAATCTAATTGGAAATTCGCCCTCGATACTTACGGCGAGAGTTACCACTTTAACACCCTGCATAAAACAACCATTGCCAAAACCAACTATACTGACAAACAGGTTTTTGATGCATTTGGCCTTCACCACCGAATTGAATTTCCTAAACTATCGACTGGGGATTTGATTGATAAACCTGAAAGTGAATGGCCGGAAACTGTTTATGGCGGGGTACACTTTTTATTCCCCAACACAGTAATATTTTTTGGTGCAGTAGCTGATAACGTTTTTTTTACCCAAGTATTTCGCTTATTGCCAGACGGCGTTGGCAAGACACGCTGCCAATTTGCGGTATATGCTCCATTTGGTGTCGAATCTGATTCACACAAGGAAAGCTGCATAGCCGCTTATGATGCGACCGCTACTGTAGTTCAGGAAGAAGACTATCGAGTCGCATCTCACGGATATGCAAACTTGTTATCAGCGCCCCAAGATCATCATGTGGTTTTAGGTGCAAATGAGTTGGCGCTACAAATTGTGCATCAACATATAGCGAAAATTATAGGTATGCCACTCGAGCAAAAGTGAATCACAAAGAAACCCTAAAGGTCATATTTTCATACTAGGTTGAGTTTCAGGTATCAGGCATTTAAACATCTCCCACTATCAAAACAGTGTATTGGTTGGATGCGCTGTCAAGGCTATGCTGACGATAGAATCAGGAGAATAAACGATGTCAACAGTGTCAGTAGTCGGTGCAACAGGTCGGCAAGGTCTTGCTCAAATTAAACAGCTACTAAAGCAAGGGTACGATGTTCGTGCCTTGTCACGCAGCGACTCGCCGGACTTGGGAGACTTCACCGGCAAAGTTCGCACCCGATATATGGATATTGAAGACAAGTCCTCAATTGAAGCGGCGATAGAAGGCTCTGAATTTGTATTTTATAACCAGCCATTACATTTAAGCGATAAGCGCGAAGAGCTAATCACTAATCTCGGGCGTGCCAGCAAAAATGTTGGCATAAAAAGATTAGTTTGGAATACACATAGCTGGATACCCGATCGTCCGGGTGATGCACACACCTATGCTCGAAACACACATGGTATAAATGCTTTATGGGAAACTGGTGTTCCAGCCACAGTGTTTGGTGCCGTACTATTTATGGACAACCTCTTAACCGACTGGGCTCGACCAATGTTGATGGAAGAGCAAAGGTACATATACCCTCATGCTCCGGAACTTGGCGCAAACTGGATTTGCCTAGACGATGTTGCAAAAATCATGATGGCATCACTCGACCGACCCGATATGGTGGGTACCTGGTTAAATATAGGCGGTCCAGAGCGACTGACCGGATCAGAGGTGGCGGCAACACTGACAGAAGTGCTCGGTTTTGAAGTAAAATACGACCCTAGTACCCCGGAAGAGTTTGCACAATTACTAGTAGAAGCCATGGGTGATTCTCTCGCCAAAGAAAATAGAAAGCTCTTTGCCTCTCATATCTCCGAGTTTTATCATTACAATAATACATCGCCTACGACCCCTTTTGCTGTCAATACGGAGTATATGCTGGAGCGCTTACCAGAAATAAAATTGGAATCGCTGCTGTCATGGGCAAGCCGACAGAACTGGTCTGGTAATAGCGATGTTCGTCCTTCAGGCGGCTAAACTACAAACAATTTAGTCCCAACTGATCCATGTGCATGCAACCCGATTTCAATGAATTGAAAACCATGATCTGCTAGCTCTGTGCTAGAAAACTAATTAACAAAGGAATTAATCAGTACCTTTATGGCTAACTTACTAACATATGAAGTACACGACGGCATTGCGGTTTTAACTATCGACTCGCCACCGGTAAATGCACTTGGATATGACGTTCGAAAATCCATTGTTGACGGTTTCCAAAAAGCATCGGCTGACTCCCATATCGATGCCATTGTTCTTGTCTGTAAAGGACGAACATTTTTCGCCGGAGCCGATATACGCGAATTTGGCACCAAGCCTAAATCACCGATATTGCCCGAAGTAATCGCGACTATTGAATCCAGCCCTAAATTAACCATTGCTGCGTTGCATGGAACACCACTCGGCGGTGGACTGGAAACCGCGCTGGCCTGCCACTACCGTATCGCTCTGCCTGCTACCCGAGTGGGGCTGCCCGAAGTTAAGCTCGGCCTTCTCCCGGGAGCAGGTGGTACACAAAAACTACCTCGCTTGACAGGCATTCCCTCGGCACTGGAAATAATCACTAGCGGGAGACAAATAAAATCAGATGAGGCTCTCAAGCTTGGGATCATAGATAAGGTCTGCATAGGTGATGATCTATCTGGCGAAGCGATTGCATTCGCGAAAGAGTTGCTCGATCAAAACGCGGCGCGCACTTTAGTATCCGAGCGTAATGAAAAAACTGCCGAGCATCAAGGACAGACAGAGATTTATGACGCCTTCAGGACTAAACATGCCAGACGTTTTCGAGGGTTTAAGTCAGTAGAAAATATCATCAAAGCCATTCAAGTTTCGGCTGACCTACCCTACCAACAAGGTCTAAAACGTGAACGTGAACTGTTCACAGAATTATTGGAGAGTCGTGACGCTACAGCACAACGACATGTGTTTTTTGCCGAACGCGAGACCAGTAAAATTCCGGATATACCCAAAGCCACACCAGTTCGACCCATAACCAATGTCGGCATTATCGGCGCGGGTACTATGGGTGGCGGCATTACAATGAACTTTCTAAATGTCGGCATTCCAGTAATACTATTAGAGCAAAAACAAGATGCACTTGATCACGGTATCAGCGTAATACGGAAAAATTATCAGCGTTCGGTTAAAGGCGGACGCATGACCGAAGAGGCTCTCGAAGCCTGCATGAATTTGATTACGCCTTCTTTAGATTATGCAGACTTATCATCTGTGGATTTGGTCGTTGAAGCGGTATTCGAAACGCTGGAGATCAAAAAGGCCGTCTTTAGCAGTATTGATGCCGTTGCCAAAGATGGCTGTATTCTTGCATCCAATACCTCTTACCTCGATATTAATGAGATTGCGGAATCAACTTCACGACCACAAGATGTAATCGGTCTACACTTTTTTTCTCCGGCGAACATCATGAACCTATTGGAAGTTGTGCGCGGTGAAAAATCAGACCCTGAAGTTATCAACACGGGCATGCTCTTAGCCAAAACAATTATGAAAACACCCGTGCTATCGCGAGTTGGCTGGGGATTTATTGCCAATCGTGTCATGAAGGTCAGAAGCTTCCAGGCTGACAATCTTATCCTGCAGGGCATCAACCCTGAAATAATCGATAAAGTGGTATACAACTATGGCTTCGCCATGGGTCCTATTGCTGTAAAGGATCTAGTCGGGCTGGATGTAATAGGACGAGATTCCAGCGAACGAACTGTCGAGAGTGTATTAGTGAGTATGGAGCGGCTTGGGCAAAAGAAAAATGGCGGTTACTACGACTATGATAAGAACCGGCTAAGATCACTTTCACCGGTTGCCATGGACGTCATTCAAGACATTGCCCATGAAAGAGGTATAGAACCAATACCTGCAGACGAAGAAGAAATACTGGCACGTCTGCTCTACCCTGTAATCAACGAGGGCGCCAAAGTACTAGATGAAGGTATTGCACTTCGTAGCTCAGATATTGATATCGCCTGCATCAAAGGCTACAACTGGCCCGTTTACCATGGTGGCCCGATGTTTTGGGCTAACACCATTGGCTTAAAAAAGGTGCTGGAGAAATTACAAGAGTTTGAACAACGATTCGGCGAAGCCTTTACTCCCTCTCCATATCTTGTTCGATTGGTCGAAGAAGGAGAAGAATTCTAAATATTAGATGGTCAGTCCTACTGATCCAACCATCCAAATAACCTAAGAGTGCCTATATTAATTGCTCTTAGGGGCTGTGTCGCTAGCCAGCCACTTATTCAACGTCTCGTAAAAGTGACGAAGTTTTGATTCCTGATAACTAGCAAGAATAACCTCACCCTTCGGATGATTATGCAGCCCCTTTTGAACCATCGGATGATTTAAACCATCCTGATTGAATATTTTTAATAAATACCCCGCAAAGTCGGGAGCATCGCAGTAGTCATCGTCAAGGTCAAGGAAAGTGAGTTCAGCCGGCGCTGGACGTTCCTGTCCTTCAGGCACGGGTACCATCCACATTACTTCATGTAATGACTGCTCTGGGTTATCACCATCGGGCCTGAAACGGTAAAAAATCGGATTGAAGTCTCCCCACGGGCTCAGATTTGGAAACAAACTGTAAAAGATCGCCTCATTAAAATCAGAATCGCTTACTTTATCTATGGAGTCTCCAAACGACGGACGATATTGATCTCGCATAAATGCAGCTCTCGCCTGACGATAAACATAGGGTGAATTTGGATCTGTCGGATAACTATCTGGCATCTCCTCTTCGCCTGCTTTTATTTTCCCACCTATCCAATTGCACAGATGAGGGTCAGCAAATTGCATCTCACCTTCAATATAATTGGCCGACATATCAAACACCCCCGTCCTACCATTTCTGTCGGTCACTTCTACGCGATTTTCTTCGATGCGCCGGTAGGTGTGCCCACTGATAGGATGACAAAAACTCTGGAAAACCTTGCCATCGGGAAACGCTTCGTAATCAGGGTCATGATGATCAATGTGAGGACTCGGCGGCCCAGAAGCAGAAATGGCTCGAGAATAATTTCCCCAGACATCGTATTTGGAGTTTGAATCCGCGAAGGTAGGTAACAATTCAGGATGTGTCCCAACCACATGATAACTTTCCATAAATGCGTCTTGAGCGACCTTCCAATTACAAGGCAAACGTTTGATCAAGTGCGCGGCTTTATAACGCTGTGAAAAAGGAAGCTTGAAGTGCCGGTCGAAATCACCAATAAAGTCTTTTAGTGGCTCGCAGTTCGGGTCTGGATTAATAAATACGAACCCACCCCAATGACCAACATTTACGTTAGGAAGTGCATATTCCTCTTTGGCTATGGCTACCGTTGGGAAATCCCACTCACAAGGAACTTCTCTTAACTTGCCGTCTAAATCCCAGGACCAACCATGAAACGGGCAACGTATCACTTTGAGGCCTTTGCGGTGGTTATCACACAATTGGCGACCGCGATGCATGCAGGCATTAGGAAATGCTTTCACCTCATCCGACGCGGTTCGTACGATCATGAATGACAAGCCAGCAATATCGTACACGTGAGTATCACCAACATTAGGTATGTCATCTTCGTGACAAGCCATCTGCCAGACACGCTTCCACAAACGTTCGACTTCAAGGTCGTGCTCTTCTTTAGAGAAAAAGCGTCGAACATCAACTTTGGTAACGCCAGGCTCCATAGGCGAATCTTCTAGATAGACTGCTGGCGGCGGCACTGCATCTCCACTGGCGAGTTCATTGTAGCTAATTCCGTTTGAGCGATTTTTTCCTGTTACCGTTTCAACCATGGTCTTTTACCCTAATAATGTGAATTTCGTACAAACCAGCACAGCCACTAACCTCTGTAACATCATAAATTTATGTGTATTCTATCTCGTCATCCGGTTCTATGTCTGGCACGAGTTCGGCTGACATTGCTCGCGCTGTCCAAAGGTAAAAAATCGAACCGATAATCGACGCCCCGATGGAAACAATAATTAACGCATAATTAAGTGACTTCACGCCGTAGTCGGCAGCCATGGCGTCGCTCAACATTCCAACTAATAGCGGCCCTAGCGCCGCACCTATCAAGCTATTGATTATTAACGCGAATGAAGCTCCTACGGCTCGCTCACCAGCGCCAAGCGAAGATTGAAGCAAAGACAATGAAGCACCTTGTGGAATCATAAAAACAAAATAGGCAAGTACAAAAAAAGAGAGAAAAACCTCAAAACTATCTGCCATTACACAAAACCAAAGTGCCACAGAGACAATGACAATTGCAATGGCTGGAATCCAAGCTAGCCACCGTGCATCGCGTTTTGCCATATAGTCAGTGAGGTATCCACCGATTAAAGGAGCGGGTATACCTGCTGCTATATAGGTTAGACCAAGATACAACCCAACTTTCCCCAAGGACACGTCAAAGTTACGCAGCATAATGGGCGCCAACCAGAATGCCATTGCATATCCAATCATAGTTAACATCGCGAAGGATACGCTAATACGAATAAAAACAGGGTTAGCGGCTAGTGATTTGAGCGTTTTGTTGATGTCTTTAGCTTGCTTATCTTTTGCCTCACCAGCATCTAAACGTCCGCGCTGTGGCTCTTTGACGGTAAAGAAAAATAACAACCCCAGCAGCACGCCTGGGATACCCAGCACTAGAAAGGTCGTACGCCAGCCTAACATTTCACCGAGAATACCACCGATTATCAGTCCGCCACCTGTGCCCAGAGCAGCACCAACCATATACACCCCCATGGCACGTGCTCTTTCACTAGGTTTAAAATAGTCAGCAATAAGTGAATAGGTAGGCGGACTACCGCCCGCTTCACCAACACCGACACCGAGACGTGCAAAAAACAAACTGTAAAATCCGACGGCAGCACCACATAAAGCGGTCATGCCACTCCAAAGAATCACGGCCAGTGACAGGATGTTTTTGCGATTACCAATGTCCGCCCAACGTGCAATTGGAAAACTCATCAAGGCATAAAATAACGCGAATGCTAAACCCACCAGCAATCCAACTTGGGTATCGGATAGATGAAACTCCGCTTTGATGTCTTCCATCAAGATAGACATGATCAATCGGTCAGCTATGTTAACCATGGACACAACAGTCACCATGATCAGTACATAATATCGGTAGTATTTCCCCATATGGGCTTTCCTTTCAGCTAACAAGAGTAGTTGGTTGATCTATTTGCCGGCTTTTTCTCACTACTTGTAGAGAGCGGCCATAGTTTTCAAAGTAAATATACACCTATCTCAGTCAGAGCGCTCTACTCTAAAATGACTATAGCTATTATTGACCGCCCCTATCAAAACTGCTACGACTTGAACCCTGTTTTTACCCGTAGTACTAGCACTTTGGAGTATCGCTTAAAAAACGTGGTGTGGCAGAATGTACAGTCGTTATAGGCCATATGCTGGCAGAAAATAAGGGTGGTGAGTGCACGTGAATTTTGATTTATCTGAAACACAGCGGTTATTTCAAGCAACGACTGAGCGTTTCGCTGGTGCTGTTGATGTGTCAATGCGACATTCCATAAGAAGTATGGTTGGTAGCTATGACAAGAAGCGATGGCATGAACTTACCGAACTAGGATTACTAAGCATTGGAGCAAGCACCGAATTTGATGGTCTTGATGGTTCGCTCACAGATTTAAGCGTCATAGCGGAAACGCTAGGGGTCAACAACGCGCTCGATCCTTGGCTTGAGAATGGGGCATTTCCCGTAAGGCTAGGTAATATTGCTGCTAACGACAAATTGTTAAAGGCAATACTTGATGGTGACCAACTGGCCTCAGTTGCTTTTGCTGAAAAAAATAACCGCTATGAGTTCTTTCCAAATAGTACGTTAATAACAACACTTGATGATCACAGTGGTTTTTTATTAAATGGAGAGAAGTCCTTCGTTCTATCAGGTGCTCTTGCCGATATTTTACTTGTCACCGCTCAACATAACGGCGAATTTGGTATTTACCATGTTGCAGCAAACAGCGATGGTATCGACACCCATTACTACCGCCTCGCAGATGGCAGTCAGGCTACAACTGTCAATTTCAAACAGGTAAAGCTGCCACTTGATGCGCGACTTACCATTGATTTTGAGCAATTTCAGGACGTCATCGCGGAAATTAATGTGCTGTGCTGCTCTGAAATGCTCGGCCTGAGCCAACGACTGCTTAACGACACTATAAGTTACGTCAAAGAGCGTGAGCAGTTCGGCGTCACTATTGGCTCATTTCAAGCTATCCAACACGGTCTGGTTGACTGCTACAGCGAACTGGAACAGATGCGATCATTACTATTTCGAACGTTATTATTAGAAAACAAAAGCGGTGAACAATGGCGTGCGGACGTCATGGGAGCTAAAGCTTTTATCGGCGAGGGTGCAGATCTTATCGCTCGCACAGCAGTGCAGTTTCATGGCGCCATGGGAATCACCGACGAGGTTTCTATCGGACACGCAATGAAACGAATTATGCTGCTGTCGCGCTTGTTCGGCGATGTAGCCAATAACCTTAAATACTATGCGAGAAACACATGACACAAAATTTACAGCCTATTGCATCAGGGCTCTGGAGCGATGAAGCCCAACCTCATTTACTTGCTGGACAAGCAGCTGATGGCAAGATTTTTTTTCCAATCCCAGATGGTGATTCTGGTAAGAATTTAGATGTTATTAAGCTATCTCGCAGCGGCATTCTTTGGTCATTTACGCGGCAAGATTTTAAACCGAAACCCCCTTATGACGGACCTGAAGAATTTATACCCTTTCTAATTGGCTATATTGAACTACCCGGCCAGATAATCGTTGAATCTCACATCATAGACACTACGCTCGAAGAGCTAACAATAGGCATGGTAATGGAGTTTGTGATAACGCCATTCGATGACAAGCGTTCGATCTATGCGTTTAGACCGGAGCAGTCATTATGAGTAAGGTTTATATTATCGGGGCAGGCATCCATCCATTTGGTCGCACTGACGAACGGTCCGGGCGTGACCAAGGAGTCTTTGCTGTGCGCGAAGCACTAAAAGACGCTAATTTGGAATGGGATGATATTCAATTTGCCAGCGGCGGCTCAATTGCGGCTGGGAATGCGGATGTTATGATCAATGATCTCGGTCTTACGAGCTTGCCTTTTATTAATGTATTTAACGGCTGTGCAACGGGGGGTAGTGCTTTATCAACCGCTCAGAACGCAGTCGCGTCAGGTCAATGCGACATCGCTATGGCCGTTGGTTTTGATAAACATCCGCGCGGAGCTTTTAACGCCGACCCTAAAGCCTTCGGTCTGCCGGCTTGGTATGGCCAAACTGGAATGATGTTAACCACACAGTTTTTTGCCTTAAAGCTTCAACGCTACATGCAGCTACATGGAATTAGCAGAGAAACCCTGGGTCGTGTGGCCGAAAAATCTTTTCGTAATGGCGAATTAGCAAATCATGCCTGGCGTCGAACACCGATGGATTTAGATACTATCCTAAACTCACCAATGATTAATCATCCGCTGTCAAAATTCATGTTCTGCGCGCCTGCCGAAGGTGGCGTAGCACTGATTTTAGCCAGTGAAAAAAAGGTGCGTGAATTAGGCGCTGATGCTGTGGGCATTGCCAGCGTCGCTATTCGAAGTCGTCCACCAGGCTCATTTGAAGTGTTTGCGCCCTCAATGGACGTAGAAGACGGTGGTAAGCCTACTATTTTGGCATCAAAAGCAGCATTTGAAATGGCTGGCATTGGTCCAGAAGATATTGATGTTGCACAACTTCAAGATACCGAATCTGGCGCTGAAATTATGCATATGGCCGAAAATGGCTTTTGTAAAGATGGCGATCAGGAGCAGTGGCTAGCTGAGGGCCGCACCGAAATTAACGGTGTACTGCCGGTCAACACTGATGGTGGGTGTATTGCCTGTGGCGAGCCTATCGGCGCTACTGGATTACGACAAGTTTATGAAAATGTCACCCAATTGAGAGGCCGCGGCGAAGCCAGACAAGTAAGTGGAAAAGTAAAAACCGCTTATAGTCACGTTTATGGCGCACCAGGTCTTTCCGGTGTTGCCATTTTGGAGATCTAATGAGTAATCGTATTGATGCCCATTTTGTGGCAGCAGGAAAATATCACGATATAGATTTTGCTCGGCTGGAAATTCTCAAGCTGTTGGCGGAACATGCAGAAATTCGAACCACGGTGGCCTGTGACTACAGTAACACTGACCGACTCAACGAATGCCATTTTTTGGTGAGTTATTGCTGCGACCTAATGCCAAAACCAGATGAACTCTTAGCCATTAAAAAGTGGCTGGAAGCTGGTGGTAAATGGCTCGCACTGCATGGCACCAATTCAATATTGAAATTCGTTGCTGAAGGAGTTGACACTCCTAATGAAAGGCCAGATGTCATGGAAGTGCTGGGCACCCAGTTCAAAGCTCACCCACCAATCGCACCTTTTATGGTTGAAGTGTTAAATGATAGCCATGAATTATCCATGGGCATTACAGATTTTGAAATTGAAGATGAGCTTTACCTGTCTGAAACCACCGCCAAAATTGATATCTTGATGCAGACTACGTTTAAAGGTGAAGCCACTGGGTTTATTAAAAGCGACTGGCAAGAGACAACAGTGCCCATTCTATATACCAGAGATATTGGCAAAGGCATGGTGGTGTACAACACCCTAGGCCACTGTCGTGGGCACTACGATTTACCTGGGATCCAAGATTTTTATCCCAACCCTGAAAAATGCGCATGGAATTATCCGGTTTATTACGAGCTTCTTAGGCGCGGAATTACTTGGGCAAAACGTTTGGATTCGAGCAAGGAGTCATAATA
>Ga0114993_10007008_pt1 | contig 10497 bp, 9 predicted proteins | sample ArcticOcean_MG_C_FD_87042 | JGI IMG/M metagenome (GOLD analysis project Ga0114993, IMG submission 87042) | Marine microbial communities from western Arctic Ocean - ArcticOcean_MG_CB2_150 | ecosystem: Environmental > Aquatic > Marine > Oceanic | place: Arctic Ocean: Canada Basin | collected...
CAGTTACCCTGCTCATTCAGGGAGAGGCTCTGACGGGTCACGCAACTGTTGAGCTTCGGGACCAGGAATTTATTGACGACGTGTTTTCCAGGCTAAGGCCAACCGTCCCTGAATGGTTACCCGATTGGGCGAATGGGAAACTCGTCATTGTCGATCTGAAAGTCTCTGCGGACTAATCTCACAGACCGTTCAATTGATCCTGCCAGCAACTTCTGCAGTCAGTTCATAGGAGTGCAGCCGTGCCTTGTGATCAAAGATCGAGGACGCGATGATGAGTTCGTCTGCTTCAGTCTCTTTAAGAAACTTCTTGATTTGGTCTTCGATCATGTCTGCATTGCCTACCGCCGCGCATCGAGCCATTTGATGTAACATTTGTTGCTCTGGTGCCGACAGCGTGGCTTCATAATTAGCGATGGGTGGCGGTAACTTCCCTGCTGCACCTTTTCTCATATTGACGAAAGATTGTAACGAAGAAGATCGGAGTAGATCCGCTTCCTCCGGGCTGTCTGCGGCACAAACGTTATAGCCGAGCATGACATGTGGTTTCTCGAGTTGTTCTGACGGCTTAAAGCTTTCCCGATATATATCTATCGCCTGGTCCATTGCTGCGGGCGCGAAATGCGAGGCGAATGCGAAGGGTAATCCCAGCATTGCGGCAAGCTGGGCGCCGAAAAGGCTCGAACCCAGGATCCATAGCGGCACATTGGTGCCGGCCCCTGGCGTTGCCACAATTTGTTGGGCCGCTTCGGGCTCTTTGAGAAAGTGCTGGAGCTCTGTGACATCTCTGGGAAAGTCGCCGACCTCCTGGGAAAGTGATCGCCTGAGAGCCTGCATAGTCAGCTGATCGGTACCCGGCGCGCGTCCAAGCCCAAGGTCAATTCGGTCCGGATAAAGCGAGGCGAGGGTACCAAATTGTTCCGCAATCATCAGCGGCGCATGATTGGGTAACATGATGCCGCCAGCGCCAACCCGAATCGTTGAAGTGCCGCCTGCAATGTATCCTATGACGACAGAAGTCGCTGCCGAGGCGATACCTGGGAAGTTGTGGTGCTCCGCTACCCAGTAACGGTTGAATCCCCATTTCTCGACGTGTTGGGCCAGGTCGAGGGCGTTATGGAGTGCTTTTGTAGCATTACTACCTTCGCAGACAGGTGCAAGATCGAGAACAGAAAAAAGCGTCATGTGTTAGTCGACTGTATGAAAGCGGATCATTCTAAACTTGCACCAGGGCTGTGTCTTGCACATATCAGGGTTGGCTAATAAATGTAGCTGTGCCAAGGCATATTAAATCGCGGGGAAGTTGATGTTATATTCACCCTTAAAGGGAGTGCGCATTGGATTCGATTAATACGGTAACTGGAACCATTTCACCCGATGACCTCGGATTCACGCTGATGCATGAACATGTGATGGTCAGTGCCAGTGGTTTATGGGATCAGTATCCTGATCTGCTGGGACCTGATCGCGAGGCGAGGGCCATTGCGAGCCTGAAGGAGGCCCGGTCGGAAGGTATTGATACCATGGTCGATGCAACGACGTTTGATCTTGGGCGTAAGGCAGAATTATTGAGCCGGGTTTCCAAAGAATCAGGGGTTAATATTATCAATGCCACGGGATGGTGGCTTGATGTTCCAAGGTTCCTGCAGGGAGTATCCCCGAACCAGATGGCAAAAGAGTTCGTTAAGGATATCGAAGAAGGGTTCAGAGGTACTGATATTAAAGCAGGTATTCTGAAGTGCGCTGCGGATGTCGAGAATGTGACGCCGCCGCTGGAAGTGATGACGCGAGCTGTAGGTCGTGCTCATGCAGAAACAGGCCTACCCATCATGGTGCATTCGTATCCTACCGGGCAGGTGGCCCGACAACAGATCAAGATACTTAAGGAAGAAGGTGTCGATCTGACGCGAGTAAAAATTGATCATTCCAATGACACAACGGATATCGAATATCTGAAATGGATATTAGACCAGGGTTGTTACCTGGGTTTGGACAGGTATCCCGGTCGTCTGGTAAGTCCGCACATGAGGTCGGTGACATTGAAGAAGCTGATCGATGCAGGTTACCAAGATCGCTTGTGCCCTTCTCATGATTGCATTTGTTTGGCGGTGCTTAAAGAAAACCCTGACGGCAGCATGCCGGATGAGCACGAATTCGCGAGGCACAACCAGCATGCATACCTCTATATCAAGCGCCAGGTCATTCCCGACCTGAAGGAAATGGGGGTTGCTGATGCAACGATCGAAACACTGTTCGTTGATAACCCGCGACGTTTCTTTCGTGGAAGTTAGGAGCCGTCAATGAAGCGATTTTCTGAACTCGATGTTGCTGCCTGGCGGGAAGATGGGTTCATTATCGTGCCGGAGTTTTTCTCTGCGGCGGAACTTGCACCGGTACTGGCTGATTACGAGCGGCTCTATGGTATAACCGGGGAGGGCGACGGGCATGCGATTGACCAGAAAGGGCCCGGGGACATCGGCGTGTTTGGCGATTTTCGTGAAAAACAGTTTAAGAATGTGGATACACTGCCTTATGGGGGTTCAGCGGAGCTCGACCTGCTTTCGTTGCATCCCGCTTTGATTGCGTTTTCACGGTCATTGCTGGGTGTAGACAATGTCCACCTCTACCAGTCACACACTTGGGCAAAGTACACCGGTGAGACCGATTACGATCAGGATTTTCACTGTGATTTTAGTAATCACACCCTGGTCGTGCCATCAGATGATCAGGCGCTTCGAACAGTTGATTTTATTATTTACCTGACCGATGTGACCGATGAGCTTGGTGCGCTGCATTACGTTCCCAGGCAAAAAGCCGACGGGATATTAGGTGATGGAAGAATAGGGGCATCTGACCCTTCGAAGCAGGCAGCGCTCAAGGCGGTTGAACTTTCCGCTGCGTCAACCGCCGGTACGTTGGTGGCTCACAGTATTGATACATTTCATCGAGGCACCAATCTGACACAGGACAAGGGTTACCGGTTCACCATGACCGTGGGTTACAAGGCGGCGGGCAACGATATGATTGCCTACCACGCCTGGCAACAAACCGGTAACAATGACTGGTCCCGAATCATGAACAGTGCAAGCCCAGAACAACTATGCTGCCTGGGTATACCGGAACCCGGTCATGCCTACTGGACGCCCAGGACCCTGAAGCTAACGCGGGCCAGGTGGCCCGAAATGGATATGCTGCCTTACTTCGCAGCTGCCGGAGTAGCGCCCTGATTGAGTCGCTCGGGAAATAAAGTAACCCCCAAAGGAAACACTGATGGCTGAAACCAACGCACCGCTGGCGCGAACCACTATCTATGCCCATGGAATCCTCGGTTTGCCTCTGGCGGTCATTGGTTATCCGCTGGCTATCTGGATACCCGCACATTATGCGGGAAGCCTCGGTATCGGCCTGGCCACAGTAGGCACTATCCTGATGCTGGCGCGGCTGACGGATGTCCTTACCGATCCAATTATGGGTGAGATTTCCGATCGCTGGGTAACACCCTTCGGTCGTCGCAGACCTTGGTTACTGGTGGGTATGCCGATCATGATGTTCGGCGTCTACAAGCTTTTCATGCCACCGGATGACGGTGTGAGCCTCTACTATTTCCTGGGATACCTGACGTTGTTTTTTCTGGGAGCAACGATTATTGCACTCCCTCATAGGGCGTGGGGTGCAGAACTATCGGTTGACTATCACCAGCGCTCTCGAGTCACCGCTGCCCGAGAGTTTTACGTTCTGATGGGCTTGTTGCTGGCGGCCACGGTGCCGATGGTGGTAGAAATCATGGCGGACAGCGGTGGTTCCGTGAAGTCAATTTTTAGCATCATTTTCACTGATGCCAAGGGCGCTTTTACCGGCGAACTGTTGGACAAAGAGGTCGTCGACCGAAAAACCCTGTCAGGGCCAGTGTTAATAGGGCTAGCTTATACGGTTCTCATTCTCCTTCCGGTTTGCATCTTCGTGGTACTAGCCGTGGTCAAGGAACCGCCGATTGAGGGTAAGCGTAATGTTGTCCCAATCAGAGAGGGGCTTAAGTACCTCTGGAAGAATGGCCCGATGCGCAGAGTGTTGATTATCGTCCTGATGGTGACATTCGGTGAAGCATTTAGAAATGCAGTATCACTGTTTTTCATCCGGGATATTGTTGGCGTGCCAACGATTGGAGCCGCCTACTTCTTTTATTTTACTGCCGGCCTAGGGGCAATCCCGTTCTGGTTATGGTTGGGTAGAAAAATTGGCAAGCATTACGCCTTTATGTCGACATTGGTACTTGTGGCAATAGTGAGCGCTGCCAATCTGTTTCTTTCCTATGGCGACTACCTGCCGTTTTTTCTGTTGTTCATTGTAAAAGGGTTTTGTTTCGGCGGACTGCAATTCCTTCCCATTGCGATGCTGGCCGACGTGATCGATGTTGATACCGCCAGGTCAGGCGGGCAGAGAGCCGGGACCTACTTCTCGATTATGGGTCTGACTGACAAGCTGGCGGTGGCGTTTGGAACGGGTTTTTCGCTTAATCTTGTAGGACTCCTTGGGTTTGATGCCGCTGGTGGTGTCACAGGCAGTACCGAGGTCGGGGTGCTCGCGTTACGTCTGGTCTATTGCTGTGGGCCTATTTTCTTCTACAGTGTTGCCATGGCGTTTATTTGGGGATATCCGCTAACACCGGCACGGCACCAGAGGCTGAGATTGCGTATCGAACGTAAAGCTGCTCGAATAGCGCGATTGAAACAATAGAACCCGGATCATCCCATGTTCAGGCCGCTGCTACTGATTGCTACCCTCGTGATGACTGCCTGCGAATTAGATACTGAAGTTGATGGTCAAGCAGACGTTTCAGCAGAGGTTTCCCATTCTGCTGATGTCAACATTGAGTGGTTTGGGGGCTCGATACAAGCAGCGTTTGATTCAGCAGAGAGCGAGGCCAAACCACTCTTTTTCTATTGGGGCGCGGTGTGGTGTCCACCCTGTCAGGAAATCAAACATACGGTATTCAAATCCCAGGAATTCATCCAGCTGACGCGACTCTTTGTGCCTGTTTACCTTGATGGTGACACCGATGAGGCGCAGGCCTGGGGTGAAAAATTCGGTGTGCAGGGGTATCCGACAATGATTGTCTTCAACCCCGGGGGAGAAGAAATTACCCGTATTCCTGGCGGGATCGATATCTCACGGTACAACACAGTGCTTGAGCTCAGTCTTAACCAGATGAGATTGACCGCGGACCTGGTGCAGGTTGCGCTTGCGGATTCAACGCGACTCTCAGCTGACGAGTTTTACCAATTAGCTTATTACTCCTGGTTTCAGGACACCTTTGCAGTACCTGAGGGCACCGATAAGACTGAACTGTTTTTTCGTCTGTCGACCAGTGCTCCTGAGGGGGAGCTGAGCAATCGTTTTTATATGAATTATTTGCTAACCCTTACTGAAAAAAATGACGCTGAGGAAACCGGTCAGGGCAACCTGGATGCGGACCCTGCTATTGCCAAGCGACTGGAAATAATTCTGTCATCAAGTTCGCTGACCCTGGCGTCGTGGGATTCGCTGGCCTACTACATGGAAGAGATTCTGGCATTGCCAATGATCGACGATGCTCACAAGGTCACTCTTGCTGCGCTTTGGGCGAACAGTATTTTTGATCTCCGATTTGATGAAGCACTGTCCAAGGCTGAGAAACTGGCAGGTTGGGTGCCTAAGCTGCAGTTGGCTACCAGGGGTGATCAACCACTTGCGGAGGATCTGCAAAAATTGTTACGGGCAGAACTAAAGGCAGTCGACGAAGCAACGCCTGATAGTTTTGAGCGACAAAGTGTGATTAACCAGATAAGCCATATCTATCGGGAAGCAGGCCTGGTCAATGATGCAAAAGGCTTGTTGCTGGCGGAACTCGAAAAATCTGCTTCGCCTTATTACTTCATGAGTGGTCTGGGCTCTCTTGCGGAAAAAGCTGACAACTTTGATGAGGCCTTGGCCTGGAGAAAAAGAGCCTACGAGAATTCAGTTGGCGTAGCCACCAGATTCCAGTGGGGTGCGAACTACGTTTTAGCCATGATCCGATTGGCGCCTGAAGATCACCAGGCTATAGCAGTTCGGGCCAGCGCACTGTTATCTGAATTCCATGTGTCAGGTGAACTGTTTGCGGGACGAAATTTCCGAACGCTGAAACGGCTGAATGAAAATTTGCGATCCTGGCGGCAAGAGCAGAAACCGGAGACACTGGCATTCGAACCTGAAGTAGAAAAGTTATGCGATGACCAGAAAGAAGCAAGTCTGCAACAACAGAACTGTCGATCGCTGTTTGTCGAAGACCATCTGGTAGACGAGAAGGTAGCACAGGCATCCTGAGTGATTTATGAAGTCCCTGACTAATGAAGAGTATCTCGAGATGCGTGCAGGGGCAGATGTCACTGCTGCTGATGGGTATGGTGATAAAGTTCTCCTGCTGAAGGATGGCACCTACCTCAAGCTGTTTCGTGTGAAACGACTCTTCACATCCGCACGGTTGTTTCCCTATTGGCGGAGGTTCGAGAAAAACTCAGAGGCACTGCACTCTCTCGGCGTTCCAACGCTCAAGGTCATTGAATCAATACGGCTGCCAGAGCTTGACAGAACAGCGGTGCATTATGAGCCCTTGCCGGGCAACATTCTGCGTGAGGTGCCTGATTTTGGTGCTGGGCTTGTGACCAAACTCGGCGCCTTTATCAAAGAATTACACGACAAAGGTGTCTACCTCCGGTCCATGCATCTAGGCAATGTCGTGCTAACGCCTGAGGGCCAGCTTGGTTTAATCGACATTGCGGATATGAAGGTTTACAGGGGTTCACTTCGGAAGGGATTACGACTTCGAAACCTTCACCATCTTTGGCGGTATGAACAGGATAGGCGGGCGATCGCTGTTCACCATAAAGTGTTTGTTAGCGCATTCGATGCTGGCTACCGGGATGAAGCCGCCAGAATGTTTGCGCCGGAATAAAATTTGTTCGCGAGTAATGTTAGTGCAGCTTATTACGACACACGAAAAGTGACCGGCGGGTGCACGGAGATTCACATGGATCCGCCCCACATCATTTCAGCGTTTGCGAACTGGAAACACGCACCTATCACAATGGAGGAAGGTGACGGCCCGATTATGGACAGGCCCTCTATTACCTGATGAAGAGATCACATAATGAAGAGATTAAATGAGAAAGTAGCCGTTGTAACCGGTGGTGCCAGCGGGATGGGTCTATCAACCGTGATTCGTTTTCTTGAAGAAGGCGCGTCCGTAGTGATTGCAGACTTCAATGAAACAACCGGGACCGCTGCCGTTGAACAAGCGAATCGTCTGGGATATGACGCAAGCGTGAGCTTCATCAAGACTGACGTTGCGTCAGAGCCCGATATTGTGGCGATGCTGGATGAGGCAGTGAGTCGATTTGGGCGCCTGGATATATTGTTCAACAATGCGGGCGTTGGTGGGGCGATTGGCCCGTTGACTGAAACCACGACCGAAGACTGGGACTACACTTTCGATGTGTTGGCCAAGGGGGTATTTCTTGGCCTCAAACATGGTGCGCGTCACATGCAGGCCCAGGGACAGGGCGGCTCGATAATCAACACAGCATCTATCGCAGGTTTGAGTGGTGACGCGGGCCCGCTGGTATACTCAGCAGCTAAAGCGGCGGTGATCAGTATGTCCAAAGCCGCCGCGGTTGAGCTTGCCGAATACCGGATCAGGGTTAACGCCATCTGTCCCGGATTTATTGCTACACCACTGGCCGATGGCGGCAAGCCGGAAGCGACCAGGAAGTCTTTTGCGAAGTCCCAGCCCTGGCCAGACTATGGCAGGGGTGAACATATCGCCGGAGCGGCATTGTTCCTGGCATCCAGTGATGCGGAGTTTGTCACAGGGGAGTACCTCGTGGTTGATGGCGGTTTAACCGCAGCAGGTCCTGAGCTCAGTCGAAAATTCCCAAAAATATCTGCGAGCAACTCCCATTTTTCCGGTGTTACCAAAGGGTCAACTGGTGAGCCGCCTGCGATCAGGCGGTTGGATAAGTAAGTCGTTTTGTGTCTGGAACGTTGCTGTATTGTTACCCTGCGTTTAGGGTGAAACCCTCGTAATTGTTGGCAGCGACCCTGGCACAGGTTTCAAAGTACAGGGGTATGCCGCCCACAAAGGGCATGAATACTCTGGGTTTTCCGGGCACATTGGCGCCCAGGTACCAGGAATTGCACATGGGCATCAGTGTCATATTGGCGAATTCGTTGCCCTGTTTTACCCAGGCATCTTCTGCATCCAGGTTGGCTTCGATACTGGCGAGTTGCTGGGTACGCATATAGACCAGGCATTCCAGAATCCAGTTCACATGCTGTTCAATAGTCAAAATCATGTTTGAAAGCACCGAAGGGCTGCCGGGCCCCGAGATGGTGAATAGGTTCGGAAACCCGTAGGTAGAGAGGCCAAGATAAGTTCGGGGACCCGCATGCCACTTTTCCTGCAAGGTCAGCCCGCCTTTCCCCCTGATATCTATTTTGAGCAACGTGCCGGTCATGGCATCAAACCCGGTGGCGAAGATGATGTCGTCAAACTCGTACTCAACATCGTGGGTAACAAGGCCTTTCGCGGTGAGTCGGTCAACAGGGTGCTGGCTCACATCGACAAGTGTGACGTTGTCACGGTTGTAGGTGGCGTAGTAGTTGGTATCGACACACACTCGTTTGCAGCCAACAATCCCTCTGGGGCAAAGCAGCTCCGCAACCAAAGGATCAGTAACGGTTGCGCGAATCTTTTCGCGGATAAATTCCGCGGCGATGTTGTTCGCGTCGACACTCAGTCCAAGGTCTGCAAAGGCACCGGTGAAGCCGAGGCCTCCGAGTGCCCATCGTTCTTCAAGGCGTCTTTGGATTGTCTCGGCGTCGGCATCCCAGATCGAATCCTCGTGCCTCGGTCGCCGGGCACCGAACCCAGCGTGCATTTGCCGGTTTTCCTCACGAAAAGTGCCGTATTCACTTTTTATTTCTTCAATATAGCGTTCGTCCAGGTCCTGATTATGTGCGGGCACTGAAAAGTTGGCGGTTCGCTGGAATACGGTCAGTTGTTTCGCCTGTTCGGCAATCAGTGGAATCGACTGAATGGAGGATGAGCCGGTACCAATGATCCCAACCCTGCGACCGGTAAAATCGACACCTTTATGGGGCCACTGCCCGGTGTGGTAAGTATTACCCTTGAAATTGGCAATGCCCTCGAAATCAGGTTGGTTGACTGAGGAAAGGCATCCGGTTGCCATGACGCAGAATCGAGCTCTGATTTCTTCACCCTGGTCTGTGGTCACCTGCCAGACAGAAGCATCTTCGTCGTAGTGAGCAGAAATTACACGGGTGTTGAAAGAAATATGAGGCCGTAGATTGAAGTTGTCAGCCACGTGGTTTGCGTACTTCAGGAGTTCCGGCTGAGTGGCGTAACGCTCACTCCAGTTCCATTTTTGCTGCAGGTCGTCATCGAACGAATAGGAGTATTCCATACTTTCAATGTCACATCGCGCGCCCGGGTATCGGTTCCAGTACCAGGTGCCGCCAACATTGTCGCCGGCTTCAAATACGCGAGCCGAAAACCCGGCGCCCAGCATCTTGTAGAGCGTGTACATTCCTGCGAAGCCTGCCCCGACAACGATGGCGTCGATTACTTTGTGGTGAGTCATGCTAATCCTGCTATTAAGTCCATAGGATTATTGACCATGGTTAGTCACTTGTCAGTCGTATAAATTCCGTCGATAGCGAATGATTCTCGCCCCCAGAGCCTCTAACGTGATGTTACTGGGTATTGGCAGAGGGTTATGGCGACACCAGTTGTTGGTGATCAGTTAAATGGGATGCTTCTCGCGACAGCTGAGAATGATCATTATTCGGCGCCAAAACAGGTCAGGGTAGCTGGACGGCACCACTATTTGGGGTGTAGAGCTCTTCGCGATAAAGCACGCCCGGCAGCGACGCCCAAATCAGGGCCTTTCGGGCCATATCCTGTTGCAGAGTTGTTGGGGTCAGCGTTTTGTTCGCATATAGGTATTGTTCTGCTGCTCGACCTGGCTGGTGGATGACCACATTTTCACCTTCCATGTAGGCGTGATTCTTGCCGAATTGCATGACGGCACGACCGTGATGGTCAGGTGGAATTGACAGGAGATTGTGACCCACAAAGGGTGCCGTGCCCGATACGTTTGCCAGGGATAGTAGTGTTGGCAGAAGATCGATATGGCTTGCGACCTTGTCAAAGTGACGGGGAGTCAGGCCATCAGCAATGATCAGGCCCGGGATGTGATAGCTCTCGATCGGGACAAGTGATCTGCCGCGGGGACGTTCATCGTGATCCGCGACAATCAGGAAGATGGAATCCTTCCAGTATTTCGATTGGCTGGCCTTCTCCAGATATTGACCCAGTGCATAGTCGGCGTACTTCACACCGTTATGTTTGGTATTTTTCTCTTCATCAACAAGTTCAATCTTGCCATCCGGAAACTCGTATGG